>Ga0209345_10003527_pt1 | contig 16017 bp, 15 predicted proteins | sample Cruoilmetagenom7_FD_187294 | JGI IMG/M metagenome (GOLD analysis project Ga0209345, IMG submission 187294) | Oil polluted marine microbial communities from Coal Oil Point, Santa Barbara, California, USA - Sample 7 (SPAdes) (version 2) | ecosystem: Environmental > Aquatic > Marine > Oil seeps ... | reverse complement strand
CCCTAAACTTTTATCAGAATTTGCTTTTTTATCTCCACTTAATCCTGTGACATATTCACCAATGCCTACCACACATACATCTATCATTTTAAATTTACCCCAATTATTAATTTTATTACCACTTCTATAGCTACTTTTTCATATAATACCAAAAATAAATTATATAAAAGTATATTATGAAAAAACTAGAAAAAGATTTACAAGAAGCATATAAATTACGATTTGAATTTTTTAACCTTTATGAAAATAAAGAGGCAAGATGGCATAAAAAATACTCAAATCATAAACTCTACCCAACAGTAGTAAAAAGTTTTCAATATAACTTCTCTGAGATAGGTTTAAAAATGCCTCAACTTATAGAGAAATTTAATCTATCATCATAACATGTCCAGCTTGGACACCAAGTTTCTCCAGCTGTATTTTTGAACGGGTATTTTTAGAGTTCATCTTCTCTTCATGATACTCTTCCCTTTTATTTGATTCCCAAGTTGTGTTCCATACTACACTTGAAAGATTGATAACTTTTGCATTCATTGTATTTGGTTTGAGTTGTTGTAAAAGGGAGATTGTAACAACCTCCTCTATTCCCCCTGGAACATCCTCTATATTTCCACTTGAGATACTTAAAAACCCAGTTAAAGAAAGCTTCTCAAGATTCCAAAGTGCTAATGTATTCCAAGGACTATTCCAACCATTTATGATACAAGTTTCATTTTTAGCCCCATGTCTATCGTGAAGTTTTGCACCAACAACCAAAGTATTCTCATCCAAATAACTCTCTAATCTTTGCATATCTTCTAAAGATATTTCCACCTCAATACTTTGAAAAAGCAACTCTTTTGCCCCAATAGAGAGCGCTTTTTCTACCAAAAGATTTAAAGGCTGAGTAAAACTAATCCAAGGCTCTATATGAAAAACCTCAATTCTCTCTTTAAACTCCTCTTTCGCATTTTGTATGGCCTGAAGATACTTTGTATCAACTACCACAATAAGTTTATCACAATAATTTAATACATGAGTACACCACATATAAATTAAAGAGGGGTCTATAAGAACATGTTCATTTGTTGTGTGAAGTCTTGTAGCTACGATTCGCAAATTTATTTTCCTAATATTATTTCACAATTTTTTATTTTATTATACAATATTTGATTCAACTCAATATATTTACCATTAATTAATACAAAATGTTTAGCTTTTTTATAGTTTTCAATACCCTCTTTTGCCAATGCAGTTTTTTGAATTTTTAATGTTGTTGTTGTAATATGTTTTTGTTTTGAAAATTTCAAAATATATGGTAAAGCATATGACGGTAACTTCTCTTGTAGTTTTTTTAAAAATATATCAAGGTTAAGTTTCTCTTTAGTTACAAGTGAAGCCATCCCTATTTTACCATCAGTATTAGGTAAGCTTACTCCATAAACAACAACCTCATCAAACTCTCCACATTCTCTAATAAGCTCTTCCACATCTACACAAGCTATATTTTCACCTTTGAACCTATAAGTGTCCCCTAGCCTTTCAACAAAAGTATAAAAACCATCTTCTGATGAACTCAATAAATCTCCACTTTTCCACCAAACATCACCAGTTTCAAATAAATCTCTGTAAAGTTTTGTTTCATCTAAACTACTATCCAAATATCCTTTATAAGTTCCACTTGGTACTTTAAAAAGTGCTTGACCATTTTTCCCATAAGAAACTACTTTGTAGTTCTCATCTACTAGAACCATCTCATTGAGTCTTGGATCATCAGCAGGTAAATATCCACAATATCCATGAACATCATACCAATTTGTCAAAGCCCCAGCTGGCATCTCAGTTGAACCAAAATGTTCCACCACATGAGTTATATCAAATTGTTCTACAACTTTATTCCACAAACTTTTTGTTAGACCATTTCCAAATATCACTTGTAAATATTTATTTGAATTGGTATCATATTTATTTAAAATATATCGCCAAAGCTCTCCAATATAAACCATATAATTACATCTATAACTATTAATATCTTCAAAAAAATGTGTAGTTGAAAATTTTATCCGTAGAGTTGCTGTTGCATTTGCAAAAATAACACTGCTAAAAGCAACAGCTAAAGCATTCCCATGATATAAAGGAAGTGGAATATAACAGTTATCACTACTTGTCATACCTGTTCTTAAACTCCAAGCAATTCCAGCTCCAATTGCTCTTCTATGAGAAAATAAAGCTCCCTTACTAGGTCCACTCGTCCCACTTGTAAAGATAACAAAAGCTGGATCATCAAGTTGAGTTTTGAATTTTGGATTTGAAATTTTGGACAATGAGCCTTGAAGTATCTCTAATATATTGTAGTTTTGTAAACCTTTAATAGAATTTCCAAATACTATTTTTGTATTGCTTGTTTGGGCTAACTCTTCAAGTCTATTTTCTGGTTCTCTATTGTTAAAAAGTATTGCTAATTTTCCTGCCTTATTGATACCTATCACCGTTGCCAAGAACTCAAAACTATTATGATAGTTTATCCCAATTTGATACTCTTGTGTTGTATTAAGTAAAAAGTTTTTTATTTTGTTTGAGCTAAGTTCTAACTCTTCATAAGTATATGAATTGTTTGTATCAACCTCATTGATAACTATTTGTTTTGGAGTTTGTTTTGCTTTAAGAGAAAAGAGTTCTCCAAAGTTTGTGATGTTTTGTTGGGTTGTCTCATCCCAACATTTTTGTTCTTGTAGAGATAAAGTTTCATATAAAAACTTCATCCCCTCTTTTGTAGTGTTGTTTTCCCTTATTGAATTTAAAAATTCAATATTCATAGTTTCTCTTAACTTATTTTTTATTATCTACAAAATTTACAGCATCTTTGATACTATAATCTTCATTTTTAAGCGAATTAATTATTTGACATAAATAGTCTATATTATCAATAGAAACTTCTGCTTTTTCTCCAGTTTTTCTTGCAATTATTTCAACAAATCCATCTTGAAGTTTTTTCCCAACAACAACAGCATAAGGGAAACCAATCAGTTCAAAATCAGCCATCTTAGAACCATATGTATCTTTTTTCCCTTTTCTATCATCGAAAATTGTATCTATTTTATATGTATTAGCCAATCTTTTATATATTTGTTCAGCCATATCAAATTCTGTTTGTTTCTTCCCATTTGATACAATCACATCTACAAAATAAGGAGCAGTCTCTTTTGTCCAGATACACCCTTTTTCATCATGGCTTTGTTCTACTACTGCTGCAATTAATCTACTTACCCCTATACCATAAGTTCCCATCTCAAATGGTTTTGACTTTCCATTTGCATCTAAAAAGTGTGCTTCTAAAGCTTTACTATAAGTATTCCCTAGTTGGAAAATATGTCCAGCTTCAATCCCTTTAGTGTATCCTAAAGTTCCACCACAACATTTACAAATATTTCCCTCTTGAACAGCACTTAAATCTGCATAAACTTCTTCATCTTTACAACAAACATCAACACCACATAAGTGATAGTTTTCCTCATTTGCTCCACATACCATATCATGAGTATCTTTAAGTTCATTATCTATTTTATAAGTAATATTTTCAGGTAAATCTACAATACCAACATATCCAGCTACTAAACCAACAGCTTTTATATCATCTACAGAGGCATCTTCAAGCTCTAAAGCATCTATACTATTACAAGCTTTTGTCTCTTCAAGTTCATCATCCCCTCTTACAAAAAATACTACTACTTTTGATTCTTCTTCATATATAGCTTTTTTGATAACTGCTTTGATTGTTTGTGATGATTTTACTTTTAAAAATACACTTACTTCATCAATAGTTGTAAGATTTGGTGTTTCTACTTTTCCACTCATCTCTAGTTTTACTGTATCTATAACTCTTGTTTTTCTAACTGCTGCTTCAATATTTGCTCCATATTCACAGTTATCACATATAACAATTGTATCTTCTCCACTGTCTGCAATTACATGAAACTCTTTACTTCCAGTTCCACCAATAGCTCCACTATCAGCTTCAACTACTCTAAAATCAAGTCCAAGTCTTGTGAATATTTTTTTGTAAGTTTCTTCCATAAGTGCAAATTCTCTTTGCATATCTTCAACAGACTCATGGAAAGAATAACCATCTTTCATAAGAAACTCTCGTCCTCTCATAAGTCCAAATCTAGGTCGGGCTTCATCTCTAAATTTTGTATTGATTTGATATAGATTTAGTGGTAAATCTTTATAGCTATTAACTCTGTTTTTTACAAGCTCTACCATCGCTTCTTCATTTGTAGGACTTAATACAAAATCATTGTTTTTTCTATCTTTTATTCTAAGCATCTCTAAGCCCATTTTAGAAGCTCGTCCACTTTTTTCCCAAAGTTCCATCGGTGTTACAAAACCTAATTGTACTTCACTACAACCTGCATTATCAAGTTCCTCTTTAACAACAGATCTTATTTTGTCAAGTACAATTTTACCCAAAGGCATATAGTTATAAAGCCCTGAACCTTGTTGGTTAATAAATCCAGCTCTTATTAAAAACTGGTGTGATGGAAGTGTTGCATCATTTGGTGTTTCTTTTGTTGTTGGCATAAAACAGTTTGAAAATTTCATTATTAATTATTCCTAGTATTATTTAAAGTAAGTATTTTACTATAAAACTACTTATAGCAAATCTAACTACTCTTTATAGATTAAAGGATAATTGTAAAACAAGCACCATTGTCTTGGTTTTGAACTTTTAATTTACCTTGTGATTTATCAATAATCTGCTTTGACATATAAAGTCCGATACCAGTACCAATACCTTCTTCTTTTGTTGTAAAATTTGCTTCAAAAATATGTTCTATAATATCTTCAGGTATTCCTCCTGCATTATCCAATATAGTGATACTATTCTTACCATAAACTTTTTCTAATGTAATGATAATTTTTTTATCTTTTATTTCATTTTCAATAAATGCATCTTTAGCATTATTTAATATATTTAAAACCACATGTTTAAACTCATTTTCAACACCATTTACTATTAATTTTTGTTTTACTATAATATCAACATTAATAGTATATTTCATAAATTCATCTTTTATAAGAAATAAGACACTTCTTATACTTTTTTCAATATCAAACTCTTCTCTCTCTTTATTTGGTCTTAAAAATGTTCTAAATTCATTGAGTGTATTTGTCATATGTTCAATTTGTACATAAACTTTTTGCTGATACTCTTCTAAATCATTTTTAAGAAGTTTATCATCAACAAGTTGGTAGGTAAGAAAATTTGTATTTAACTGTATTAAACTAATTGGTTGTTTCCATTGATGTGCTATAGCATCAATCATCTCACCCATTGATGCCATTTTTGCTTGTTCATACAAAACCTTGTCTTTTAGTCTCAATTGACTTATATGTTTTTTCAAATCTCGAACTAATATTAAAATAATGATGAAAAATACTATATATACAACCATCATAATATAAAACTTATTATCCATTGTATTTTCTTGTATTTGAGATTCATCTTCTAATATTTGAAAAGCTTCTTTAATAGTATTTTGTAAATTATTATTTTTAATTTCAATAAATACTTTGTGTAACATTGGAATCTCTTTATACAATAGAGATATATGAATATAATGAAGTTTATATATTTTATTTTTACCTTGATTATTTTTAAAAAACTCTAATAAACTCTTTGAGAAATGATACTCTTGATCAAAACTATTTTTCATATCATTCAACTCTGTTACTATTTTTAAATAATTATTAAAATAAATTTTATCCCCTCTATCTAAACTACTTAACATTTTATTAAGTATAGATAAGGAGTTTTTTATTTTAGCATTTATCATAATAAATCGACTTGTTAAGTCCTCTAATTCAATTCTTTTATTTAAGTATTCCTCTAATTTTTTATGAACCTGAGGATAGGCAATATTATCTTCTAATAACATCTTTTCTAAATTTTTACTTTTTTTATTATGCTCTACTAAAATATCATTGTTAAATTTCCCCACGATTAAGGATTCTTTTAAAATATCTAGATGCTCTTTCCAACTGTTGTCTAATGCATACAATTTTTTAATTGTATCTAAAGAGTTATGGTGAAAATGATTCATTTGAGAATTAAAACCTATAGCAAGATACAGTACTCCCATAAGAAGTACTGTAATAGAGGTAAGTCTAAAATCTATTTTCATCTGTATAACCTTTGATTAAAATGTTTCTGGTAAATCCCCAGTAACTGTTTGTAAAAACTTTTCAATATAGTGAATCTCGTCTTTTGTCAAAACAACACCAATATTGTAATACCCCATTAACATAATTGCTTCTTTTAAAGTTTTTATATGTCCACTATGAAAGTATGGTGCAGTTTTTGCTACATTTCGTAAACCTGGAACAATAAAAACATTTTTGTCTTCAAGTTTTCCAGTCACTTTGTATCTATCTTCCCATTGACCCAAATTATCTCTAAGTTCAATAACAGTACCAAATTTTTGATAAGAGTTACCACCTAAATTAATCCCATTATGACAAGAAGCACAACCATAAGAGATAAATAGTTCCAGCCCCTTTTGCTCTTCCAAAGATAGCTCTAATTCATGACGAAGATACTTATCAAATTTTGAATTTTTAGAAATAAGAGTATTCTGAAACTCAACAATAGCATCAAGAACTAACTTAAAATTTGGTTTTTGATGATATGCATTTTGAAACATATGAATATATTTTGGACTATTTAATAATCTTTTTTCAATTATCTCTTTACTACTTGCCATCTCATGTTTATTAAAAAATGGTCCATCTATCATCTGTTCTTCTAAAGTTTCGCTTCTTCCATTCCAAAAATAACCTATTTTATATGGTAAATTGAAAACAGATGGAGTATTTATAAAAGCTTTTTGATTATCTGTTCCTATACTAAACTGTTCTCTATCCGCACCATAATTAAAATGACAAGAGTGACAAGAGATATCTTTATCTCGCGATAAAAGGGGATCAAAAAAAAGGTTTTTTCCTAAATCTACTTTCTCTTTATTGTAAGATATTTTCTGTGGCAAGGGAAGGAACAATGCCTGAGAGAAACCTAAAGTAATCATAAAAAGTATAGTAATTAATATTCTCATAAAATCTCCCATCAATCTAACTCAAAACTTTAAAAACTTCTATTTATCATATCACTCATTATATTTTCTAAATCTTGATTGTTGTACTCTTTGATAGCTTCAATAGCTTCTAGTCCAAGAGTTTGAGCTTGTTTTACACTATCTTCTAGTGCTTTTGTTTCTATCATTTGCTCTTTTATCCATTGCGTTTCTTTCTCATTTAATGGTTTTTTATAGAGTTTTTCTAGTCTTTCTTTATCTTCAATTCGTTCATGTAGTAAAAGATAAGGGATAGTAACTTTTCCCTCTACAAAATCAAGCATCGCCGGTTTCCCTAGTGTAGCACTATCAGCAGTAATATCCAAAATATCATCTATCATCTGAAAAGCAAGTCCAAGATTTTTTCCATAAATTGCAAAAGCTTCTTCATCTTTTCCACTTAAAAGTGCAGCAGCTTTTGCACTCGCTTCTATTAAAGAGGCTGTTTTTTTATAAATCATCTCGAAATATTTGTCATATGAAGTATTAAATGTTTGGGTTAAATCAACATCCATCATCTCACCCACACTTAAAAGTGTTACAGAGTTTGAGATAGTATATGCTACATTTTTATCCATTGTAGTTAGTTGTGTAAAAGCTTTTGAATAAAGAATATCTCCAAACATAATAGAGGTTTTATTATCAAAAAGTGCATTGATAGAGGGTTTACCTCTTCTTGTATCTGCTTCATCTATCACATCATCATGCAGTAATGACGCTGATTGTATCATCTCAACTATTGCACATAGTTTAATACTCTCATCACTAATTCCAGCAATTTTTAGTATCAATTTACTTCGTAGCATCTTACCCTCTGATAATAAGGTAAGTAGCTCTATACTTTTTTTATCACCAATCTCTTCAACAAATATTTTTATCTGCTTTTTAACTTTTAATAATGCTTCCATGTTCTAAATTAACTATCTAACCTACAAACAATATCACCAGTCCATGCAATATAAGTACTTTTTTTATCCTCTTCTAATTTCATAGAGTTTTCAAGTCCATATTGTTTTATCATCTGTTCAAGTTTCTCTTCACCATAATGTTCAATTAGAAAATTTTCCATAATTGTAAACTTTTGTACAAAAACATCGAACTGGTCTTTTACTAAATCATCACTAGCTTGATTTGCTATATCCCAAAATTTTGATCTTGGCGTTCCCCCAAATATATTCTCTTCATCTTCAAATAATGCATCATATTTACTCATCATATTTTCCTTATATATTTTATTTTATTTATCTAATCGTACTCTAACAGACTCAGCATGAGCTGTTAAACTTTCAGTATCTGCTAAAAGAGCACATTCATTTCCAACTTGATTGATAGCTTTTTTACTAAAACTAATAATAGAACTTTTTTTCATAAAGTTTTCCACATTTAGCGGACTATAAAACTTTGCAGTTCCACCTGTAGGAAGTGTATGGTTGGGACCTGCTACATAATCCCCAATAGGCTCAGGTGTATTTTCACCTAAGAAAATTGCCCCTGCATGTTTAATAGCTGGCAATAGTTCAAAAGGATTTTGTGTCATCACTTCTAAATGTTCTGGTGCAATCTCATTCATCAATTCAATTGCGTGTTCCATAGTATCAGTTACTATTATACAACCTCTTTCATCAATTGATTTTTTAGCTATCTCATTTCTACTTAATACTTTTAAATAGTTATCAACTTCAATACTAGTAGCTCGTGCTACACTTTCATCAGTTGTAATCATAATAGAACTAGCCATCTCATCATGCTCAGCTTGACTCAATAAATCTATAGCTAAATATTTTGGTTTTGCACTACTATCTGCTAATATTCCTATCTCACTTGGACCTGCAATCATATCAATATTTACTTCACCAAATACAAGTTTTTTAGCAGTTGCCACAAAAATATTTCCAGGACCAGTTATCACATCAACTTTCTTTAAACTTTCTGTTCCATAAGCCATAGCTGCAACTGCACTAGCCCCACCTACTTTCATAACTATTTTAATACCACATAAGTGACAAGCTGCCAATAATAATTCATTTGGTTCATTATCTGGTGTTGGTGTACATACAACTATCTCTTGCACTCCTGCTACAATTGCAGGAATTGCATTCATCAACAGACTACTTGGATATGCAGCTTTTCCACCTGGGATATAAAGCCCTGCTCTATCTACAGGAGTTACTTTTTGTCCAAGAATAGTACCATTATCTTCAAAATCCAACCATGATTTTGGTAGTTGTTTTTCATGGTACTTTTTAATTCTATCATATGCTAAGTGCAAAGACTTTCTTAGCTCTTCATCTATGTTATTGTATGCTTTTTCCATATCTTTTACATCTACAAAAAGTTCTGTATCATTTGATGGAATCCAATTATCAAACTTTGCAATATGTTCTTTTACTGCACTATTTCCATTTTCTACTATATCTTCTATAATTCCATTTACTATAGAACTTACTTTTTTGATATCAACTTTAGCTCGACCCAAAATCTCTTCAAACTCTGCTTTAAAACTACTATCTTTTGTATTTATTATTTTCATCTTTCTCTTCTTTTCTAAATTGCTTTTAAAATTTCTTGCGCTGCTTTTTGTGCATCAAAATCATCCACATCTATAACAATATCTGCAACCTCTTCATACTCTTTAACCCTTTGGTTATAGATCTCTTTTGCTTTTTCTAAATCTTGCAACAGAGGTCTTTTTTTGAACTTTGCTTTTGAATTTGGTGCATTTTCAAGTCTTTTTATAATACTTTCAAAACTTGCTTTTAAGTATATCACTGTACCAATCTTATGGATATTTTCTTGTCGATAAAATCCGCCACCTGTAGATATAATAGTACCTTGTAGGTTTTTTTCACACCATAGAGCACATTTTTTTTCTAAGTCTCTAAAATATGGTTCACCTTTTTTAGCAAATATCTTTTTGATTTTTGTATTTTCTAAACTTTCTATTAAATCATCTGTATCAATTGCAAAGTAATCACTTTGAGCGACTATTGCTCGTGCGATAGTTCCTTTACCAACACCCATAAAACCAATTAGTATAATATTCTTATCTCTCATAACTATTATTATATCTTCAAATCACTTAATCTATAGGATTCAAGCAAATCATCACAAATAAATTTAGGATCTTCTAAGCCTATAGATACACGAATAAGTCCAGAAGTAATACCTAAAAATTCTTTTTGTTCTTGTGTAAAATCACTATATATAGTACTACCCATATGTAATGCTAAAGTTCTACTATCTCCAATATTTGCAGTCAGGATACAAAGTTTTGAACTATCAAGAAAGGTGAAAGCTTTCTCTTTTGTTCCCATATCAATAGTTATCATAGAACCTACACCAGCACTGTATCTCTCTTTATAGAGTTGATTATCTGAATGATTATCTAGTGAAGGATGATTTACTTTAATTCCATTTTTTTCTAAAAACGCCGCAACTATTTCACAAGAGTTATTAATCTGTTGTAATCGCAAAGGGAGTGTTTCAAGACCAAGTAAAGTTTGATAGCTACTATTGGCATTTGCACTCATACCAAAGTCTCTCATCGCTCTTTTTTTAGCGCATCCAATGAGTGCTTTGCCTTGAAGTTTATTGATAAATGGTTTTAAAAACTGATATCTACTATTATGAAATTTATCATTTTCTTCAACTTTTTTAAAAATAGCAACTCCACCTAAAGCAGAAGAGTTTCCACTAATAATTTTTGTTGTGGAATAGATAACAATATCCGCACCATACTCAAAAGGTTTTACTACTATTGGTGATATTGTATTGTCCACAATAAAAGCAATACCGTATTTCGAAGCAATTTCACCAATCATCTGAAGATCAGGAAGTCGTAAATTTGGATTTCCAATAGACTCACAAAAAATAATTTTTGTCTTATCTGTTATATTGGACTCTATTGAAGCAATCTCATCACAACTTAAAAAGTGTGTTGCTATACCAAATCTAGGGAGTGTTTGAGTCATCAAAGCATAACTTCCACCAAATAATCCTCCAACAGAGATAATCTCATCTCCACTTGAACATAAACTCATAATACTCATAGTAATAGCACCCATACCAGAACTAGTAATAACAGCACCTATTCCACCCTCCATCTGTGAGAGTTTTTCCTCTAACACACTACTTGTTGGATTTCCCATCCGTGAGTATAATGGTTTTTGCGATTTTCCAGCAAAGATATCCTCACCCTCTTGTGAGTTTTCATAAGCAAAAGCAGCACTTGAGACTATAGGAGTTGATATGGCTGATTCGAAGTATTTCAATATGTATCCTTTATAATATCTTATTATAACTAACAATAAATTATTTAGAGTTTAATTTGGGATTGGGTATAATGGCAAAAATTTAGAATATAAAGAGATAGAAATTATGGGTCAAACAATAACAGAAAAAATATTTAGTGAACATGTAGGACACGATGTATTTGCGGGTGAAATCGTAAGAAGTCCAATCGATATGGTTATAGGAAATGATATTACAACTCCTATTTCTATAAAAGCTTTTGAAGAGAGTGGTGCTAAAAACCTTGCAAATCCAGATGGATTTTCTATAGTATTAGATCACTTTATCCCAGCTAAGGATATTGCAAGTGCCAATCAAGCAAAAATCAGTAGAGATTTTGCTGCTAAACATAACTTAAAAAACTTTTTTGATGAAAAAGATATGGGAATTGAACATGCACTTTTACCTGAAAAAGGGTTAGTGATACCTGGTGATGTTATCATAGGTGCAGATAGTCATACTTGTACACATGGAGCACTGGGTGCATTTAGTACAGGTATGGGAAGTACAGATTTAGCCTTTGCTATGGTTACAGGTGGAAACTGGTTTAAAGTACCTGAGTCTATTAAAGTAGTATTCAGTGGAAAACCAAATGAATTTGTTACAGGAAAAGATTTAATTCTTGAAATTATTAGAATGATTGGTGTTGATGGTGCTTTATATAAAACATTAGAGTTTACAGGGGATACAATCCAATACTTAACTATGGATGATAGATTTGCTTTATGTAATATGGCTATTGAAGCTGGTGCAAAATCTGGAATAGTAGCTTATGATGAGATTACAAAAGAGTTTTTAGATAGTAGAATACAAGCAAATGGAAGTTTACGAGCTGAACCAAAAATTCATTATAGTGATGAAGATGCTAACTATTGTCAAGTTTTAGAGATTGATGTAGCATCGCTTGAACCAGTTATTGCTTATCCATTCTTACCTGAAAATGGTCACTCTATATCTCAAGCAGTTGCAGATAATATTAAAGTTGATCAAGTATTTATAGGAAGTTGTACAAATGGAAGATTGAGCGACTTAAAAGTTGCAAGTGAAATTTTAAATGGTAAAAAACTTGCACCTCATGTTCGAATGATTGTAACTCCTGGAACTCAAATGATTTTAAGAGAAGCTACAAAAAAAGGATATATTGATATTCTAATAGATGCTGGTGCTGTTGTATCGAATCCAACTTGTGGTGCCTGTCTTGGTGGATATATGGGTATTTTAGGTGATGGTGAAGTTTGTATCTCTACAACAAATAGAAATTTTGTAGGGAGAATGGGAAGTCGTACATCTAAAGTATACTTATCTAACAGTGCAGTTGCAGCAGCTAGTGGTATAAGTGGATATATTACAGACCCATCTTCTATTTAAACTTTTAAAACTATACAAAAATAATTAAAAATGTATAAATAAGTAGCACATATCTTATGTGCTACTCTTAATTGATTATTTAAAGTTATCCTTTATACTAACATAACTAAATCCCTTTAATAGCAGCATCTTTCCCTTAAACAAGGCATTTAAACCTTCAATTATTTATCACTAATTAAACAAAAAATTATAATTCTACCAATACCTATAAGTAAAACTAATAAATAAAATTATCTGAACACTAGTCAATTTAAGTTATGTATTATTTTGTTTGTGTTAATCTTCTTACCATAAAATTAAATTTTACAAAAAGGAAACTATGATGATTGAGAATAGAGATGTTCAAAAAGACTTAGAGCAATTAGATGCGATATTAAAAGAGCAAGGTATTTCAAGAAGAGATGCTATGAAGATGATGGGAGTTGGTAGTTTATCAGCACTTATGATGGGTGGTACAGAAGCTGAAGCTGCAACAGTTGCTCAAGCAAGTGATGCAAAAGGTAAAATTGTAATCATCGGTGGTGGTTTATCTGGTATGTCAACTGCTGCTAGACTTACAAACAATTTATCAAATCCTGATATTACTGTTATTGAACCAAATGAATTTTCAACAAGTTACCAACCAGGTCAAACACTTGTAGGTTCTGGACTTTGGGATAAAAGTGAAATAGTTTATAAAAGAGATGATTATGTTCCAGCTGGTACAAAAGTAGTAAAAGAAAAAGTGACAGATGTAGATGCAGATAACAATACTGTTACTACTGATAAAGGTACTAAAATCACTTATGATTACTTAATTGTTGCAGCAGGTGTTAAACTTAACTATGGTGCTATTAAAGGTTTAGAAGAAGCTGGTGAAGCGTATGCAAATGGTGATACAACAAATGTAGTTAAAGTACTAGATTCTGTAGGAGCTTCATCTATTTATACAGCTGATGGTGCAGCAGCTACTTGGAGAAATATGCAAAAATTTGTTGCAGATGCAAAAAGTGGTAAAAAAGTAAAAGGTGTTTATACACACCCAAATACACCAATTAAATGTGGTGGTGCTCCTAAAAAGATTATGTACCTAACAAATGCAAGACTTGAAGAAGCTGGTGCTAGAGCAAATGCTGATTTACACTTCTATCCAAATGGTGGAGCAATGTTCGGTATTAAAGATTACCATGATGCAATCGTAAAACAATATGAAGCTAGAGGTATGAAATGGAGTTATAACCATAACCTTGTAGGTGTTGAAAATGGAAAAGCAATCTTTGATAAACACTGGAAAGAAAAAGGTGCATTTGATGAAGATTTAGGTGAGTATGCAATGGTTACAAAACATGAAACTGTAACTGCTGATTTTGATTTCTTACATATTACACCACCTATGAAAGCTCCAGATGAAATTGGTAACTCTTCAGTTGGTTCAGCTAAAGGTTGGATTCCAGTAAATAAAGAAACTTTACAACATGTAAAATACCCAAATGTATTTGCACTAGGTGATATTGCTGCTGTTCCAATGGGGAAAACAGGTGGATCTGCTAGAAAACAATATGCAGTTTTAACAGCTAATGTTATTTCAATGATGGAAAAAGGTGAAATTCCTGCATCAAATGCAAAATATGATGGGTACACAGTTTGTCCACTTATTACAAGTATTGGTACAGTAATGTTAGCTGAGTTTAACTGGGCTTCTAAAAAACCAGGTAGTGGTAAAAATGCTGCTCTATTATCGTTCTTAGATCCAACTCAAGAAAGATATATCTGGTGGTTATTAAAAGTTTATTTACTTAAACCAATGACACAATATGGTATGTTAGCTGGTAAAGCATAATATCAATTAACTAAAGTTTAGTTATATAAAAAGCCCTAGACCTAATGGTTTAGGGCTTTTTTATTTATATTGTATTACAATTTCAAAATTAAATTTAAAGTGAGTATATATGAAAAAAGAGATTATTATTTTTATAGGGTTATTTTTATTTTTAGCAATAGGTATGCATTTTAAACAATGGATTGATCATCCAATTGAACATCTAATGAACATGACACACGGTGGGGCTTTTGGTATACCTGGTGCTGTACATCCATTTGTATTTACATTTTTAGTATATATTATTGTTAGATTTCCAGCATTAATTAAAAAACTCTTTTCAAAAAAAAAGCTTCCTAACTAATCAATTCTTTTTTTATCCGTTCCACTTCATTTTGTAAGTGGAGTAGATTAGAACTATTATCTATAATATAAGTTGAAAGAGTTTTTTTCTTTTCAATATCCATTTGATTATTAATTCGTAACAAAGCTTCATCAAAACTACAACTATCACGCTTCATGAGTCGTTGTATCTGTATCTCTTTTGGTGTGTAGACTACAATAGATTTTTGAATATCGTAGTTTTGTGTTTCAAAAAAAAGTGGTATATCTATCAAGTATGGCTTTTGTTGTTTTTCAAATATAGCAGCCTCTTTAATAATCTCTTGTTTAATCAAAGGATGGATAAAGTCTTCTAATCGTTTCTTTTGACTTTCATCCTTAAAAATTAAATTTCCAAGTTTTTTTCTTAATACCTTTTGATTTTCAATATACTCTTCACCAAACAATTGAGCAATCTCTTTATAGTGTAAATCGAGAAGCTTATGTGCTATCTTGTCAGCATCAATTGTCAAAAAACCATGTAGTTTAAAAAGCGATGCAACAGTACTTTTTCCTGTTGCAATACCTCCTGTTAAAACTACAGCATTGGTAAACTCTTGATTATCTTTTGGCAATACCTGTTATCCCTTTAGTGATATATGTAGGATACACAAAAGTTGCGTTTTGTAACTCTGTATTGTAATACTCACAACCTTCAAGTAAATCTGAAGTATGAAGTACAATCTCAGCTTGAGGATGGTATTTTTTTGAAGCAAATATTAAAGTATTATGTCCAAAACTATATGGCATACAGATCCAGAAATTTTTACCAACAATTTCTAACTCTTTTTTAGAAACTTCTAAATCTTTATATATAAAAGAAGCTTTTGTTACAAAAATACCTTTTGTTTGCTCTAAACATCTATCAACTGATGCCATAAACATATCATCAAAATTTTCTTCTTTATTGTAAAGAATAATATCAAAAGTATCTTCTATATTTAAATTATCACTAAATGTAACATCTTTACATTTATGTTTTGCTAATTCATTTTTAAAGTCAGATGATACTTCACCTACTACTAATATTTTTTTTATATCTTTATGAGAACATAATGGTACATGTACCAT
>Ga0209345_10003525_pt1 | contig 16022 bp, 18 predicted proteins | sample Cruoilmetagenom7_FD_187294 | JGI IMG/M metagenome (GOLD analysis project Ga0209345, IMG submission 187294) | Oil polluted marine microbial communities from Coal Oil Point, Santa Barbara, California, USA - Sample 7 (SPAdes) (version 2) | ecosystem: Environmental > Aquatic > Marine > Oil seeps ... | reverse complement strand
CACTTCCGATCTGAACGGAGAGATCTACACCAAGAGCGACGAGATCATCGCACTGGCCAAGGCGTTCAATTTTGAAAGCGACGGCACCATCACGCCTGGCAAGGACATTCAGGACAGCGACCAGCTGTTCATGACGATGGCCAATTACATCGACAAGTACAACGACGCCGATGATGAGGCCGATGCTGCGGCAATCGCCAAATACAAGCTCTATATCGGGCTTACCAGCAACCTCGACGACTTCCTGTCGGCCCAGCCGGCTGCCGTGACCATCCGCGAATTCGCGCTGAAGGCCTTCAACATATCGCCGGACGAAGTCTCCACCTACAAACTGAAACAGGTGTTCACCAGCGATCCCTATGATCCCAAAAGCTACGTGAACACGATGGGTGACGACCGCTTTGTGCAGCTGGCAAAGGCGTTCAACTTTGCCGCCGATGGCAGCATTGGTGCACCGCGCTACGCGCAGTCCGAAAATGAGATCACACGGATCGGCAAGGCCTACTATACCGCGGTGACAAGGCTCGATTCGAGCGAATCCTCCAAGGCGGCAGCCGAAGATGAGGTTGCATATTACCGCACCCAACTTCAGAACCTTGAGACCGTCGACCAGCTCCTGGCCGATGTGCGCCTGAAAAACGTGCTGCTCGTTGCAGAAGGTCTCAGACCGGTCGACGTAAGCAACGAGACACTCAGGGCCGTGCTGCTTTCCGACCTCGATGATCCCGACAGCTTTGCCAATCAGCAAACCGACATCGGGTTCCAGAAGATCGCCGGATCGTTCAATTTTGACGCCGACGGCTTCATCCGCCCCAACAACAGCCAGAGCGTACAGAACGAACGTGGACTTGTTGAAACCCAGCGTCTTTACCTGAACCAGGCAATCGAAGAGGAAGCCGGGGAAGAAAGCCTGGGCGCGCGTCTGGCACTCTATTTCGAGCGCATGGCGCCAACTCTGACCAGCGCCTATGACATTCTCGCAGATGACGCCCTGGCGCAATTTGTCCGCATCGCATTCTCGATTTCGGAAGAAACGGCCGCCAGCGACATCGACAAGCAAAAGGAGATGCTGGACCGGTTCCTCGACATTGATGATTTGCTGGATCCGGAAAAGGTTGAAACTCTGGTTCAACGCTTTCTGGCTCTCTATGACATCGACAATGGCGCCGAGGACCCTCTGCTCACGCTTATGAACGGCAGCACATCGATCAATTTTGAAACCGTGGCGACACTGGCGCAACTGCGCGCAAGCTCCTGATCAAAACCCGGTGCCGCATACCGGCACCGGCAAGACCCGGCGATAGCCGCTCCTCTTCGGGTTGAGCGTCAGGTCAGGCTGTAGAAAAATCGCGCGGCAACCAGCAGCATGAAACAGCCGAAGCCTGTTTCCAGCTGGCGCTTGTCAAGCGCATGGGCAAAGCGCACGCCCAGCGGCGCAACCACAAGCGTAATCGGAATGATCAGCGCCACCACCAGCCAGTTGATGTAACCGGTCGAAAACGGCGGCAGTCCGTTTGCCCCCCACCCGGCCCATATATATCCAAACAGCCCCGGGATGGCGATCAGCACACCAATGCCCGCGGAGGTCGCCACCGCCTGATGCACCGGACGTCCGTACAACGTCATGAAGGTGTTGTTGAGCACGCCTCCGCCAATTCCCATCAATCCGGACAACAGCCCGATCGACCAGCCGACGATGGCCCTGACCGGATTGGACGGCACCACGCTGCCCAGCCGCCAGTGCTGCCGGTTCAACAGCATCCGCAGGCCAACCAGAATGGCGATCAGCGCGAAGATCGCGCGCAAGCCTGCACTCGACACTGAAGCCGCGATCACCGACGCGGAGAGAACCCCGAGCGGCACCGGTATGATCCAGCTGCGCAACAGCTGCATATCGACTGCGCCCCTTTTCCGGTGCGCCAGAAACGACCGTATCGATGTCGGAACGATGATGGCCAACGACGTGCCGACAGAGAGATGCATGCGCACCGCATCGTCGATGTGAAGAAGTCCGAAAAGCTGATAGAAAACCGGCACCAGGATTGCCCCGCCGCCAATGCCGAAAAGGCCCGCAAGGAACCCGGCCACAGCCCCGGCTCCGGCAAGGGCTGCCGCAAACCAGATCAACTCACCCATTGGCGGCATTCAAGCATTCCTTGTCCGGCGTTCCGCCGTATGCCGGAACATGTCGCCTGCAGCCTTTAGCTTACAAGGCAGCCGTCATCAAACAGAGACATTCTTCCGGCAGCAACCAGGCACGGCCGAGAGCGACATACGGCCGAACGACTCCGTGGGCCGGTTTCCCGCTTGCATGCCGGCCGCATCAATAGGTCTTCCCGCTCCGGGGCTGCGCCCCATCCCCGGAAACACGCTGAAGGCTGGCACATCCAGCCTTCAGCTCAATCGCAGTGCCGGTAGCCGGTCTTGCGGGTTCTCAGATCGAAATGGAAGTGATCCTTGTGATGGATGTCGCTTCCGGGGCCGAGCACCGTGGTGAAATATTTGCAGCTGTCGCTGCGGACGGTCTTGAGCAGGCTTTTCTCACGGAAGGAAAAGAAACCCGGCTTTCTCACCGAGATTGCCTGCCCGTTGTCGAGCGTTATCTTGCCGACGTCGATCGCATTGCCGCGTGCATGCTCGGACATCGGCGCGCCACGCTTGGAATTCATCGTCCGGCACGAATAGGAGGAAAGCTGACGGATCTCGCTCACGCCGGAGAGATAGCGAAGCCGGGCCGCGGGCGCGAGTTCGTTCTTTACCCATTGTGCGAACGCATTGGTGATCTGGCAATTGAGCTTGGCAGCAGGCTTGATCTTGATCCCGCCCGAAAGTTCGGTGACTTCGATCGGATACGGGATCGAGCACCCCTTGCCGCTGCTGATCGCTGGCAGATCGCGATAGGTCACGCCAAGCCGCTTGAGACGGTTGCGGCAGGCTTTCTCCGCCGCCGGCATGCCGCCCGCCCACTGCGGTGCGCTCATCGGGTTGGTGACCCGTGGCATCAGCCCCGCAACCTGAACCGGGTTGTCAGCGCTGCGATTGCCCCGAAGCTGGTCCTCTGAGCCGGTCACCATGCCACCCGATCCGCTGTCCACGGTGTAACCGGACGTGCTGGCCAGTTGCGGATTGTCGGTGCCGATGCCGGTCACGATCGGCTGGTCGAGCCTGCCTTCCGGCAAGGCGGAAGTCGTCTGGTTCACGTCCACCCCTGCCGAGACAGGATAGGCGAGCACGTTTTGCAACGGAGCATCCGGGCTGTTGGGAATGCGTGCATCGGACGCATCGGCGAACATGGTCGGCGCAACCGGCGCACTGGCCATCCTCATCGGCGCAACAGGTTCGCTCAGGATCACCGGCGCTGCCGGTTCGATCGCAAGCAAATCCCCCGGAGGCGCCATATCGCCTGTGCACCCCCCGGCAAACAGCACGGTGGACAGCGCCAGCCCTGCCTTTGACAGCCGGTGGTGGCGGCATCTGGATACACGAGACAACATGGATTTCTCCGAGGATACGCAAAACTAACCATGACAATCCCACACAACAGTAAAGGAAGCCTGATCCCTGGCGTTAACGTCTGGGGCAATATTGCGGCACAGATCCTGCGTCACCGCGATCCAGTTGCAAATGCAGCCGGCCTTGCCAGTCCGGACATTCCCGCTTCATCCCCATATTCTCGCCTGCGCTCCCTTCAAAACTGACCGGCGCCGGGCTAAACCTGATGCTCAATCAGGAGATGACCATGATCAGCCCGACCGGTGAATTGACTTTGCGGACACTGGCCATGCCGGCCGATGCCAACGCTGCCGGAGATATTTTCGGTGGATGGGTGATGGCCCAGATGGACCTTGCCTGCGGCATCCGCGCCGCAGAGCGCGCCAAGGGGCGCGTGGTCACGGCGGCGGTCAACGAAATGTCGTTCGCCATGCCGGTCAAGATCGGGGATACGCTGTGCATCTACACCGACATCGTCAAGGTCGGCCGCACCTCGATGACGCTTCTGGTCGAGGCCTGGGCGCAGCGCTATCTCTCGCCACAGATGGACAAGGTGACCAATGCCCTGTTTGTCATGGTGGCGCTCGACCAGGACAACAAGCCGACCCCGCTGCCGCCCGAGTGACCAGCAGCGGCGCCGCAACGCCATGACGCACGATTGAATCGGCGTGTCAGCCTCCGGATTCAATCCGTTAGCGAAAGACATCAAGTCATTGAGATAAAATAATAAATTCCAAACCGAAAAAGACTGCGAACCGATCCTGCTCAGGATTCAGCCAGCTTGCTCTGCTGCCTCATCATCCGGCCCGCAATCCGGCTTGTTCATGTCATAAAGATACAGGCGCGTCTTGCGCCGGTCGGCGAGCTCCCAGATCTCGGAGGCTTCGACATCCGGGACTGCAAAGCTGTTGGAGACCAGCAGGCTGCCGGGTTTCATCTCCCGCTGCGCCTTCTCGTAAAGCTGGGGCATCGGCTCGGGCGAGAGAAAGACGTAGACGATATCTTCATCCGAGATGTCGGTTGACCAGATATCCTGCCGCAGGATCTGTCCCCGCCCCTGGAGTTTCGACAGGACAGCAGACACGAGCCAGACCATCGGCGCGGACTCGACACCCGCAGCCCGCCTGCCCTCGCCATCCAGCGCCCTGACGACACCGCCGAGGCCTGAACCGAGATCTGTGAACCGAATGGCACCACGTTGCCGCATCAGCGACAGCAACGCATCGGTCGTCGGCCGGTTGGTCAGATACAGCGGCACCCGCTCGCGTGCGGTGTTGGAGAAGACCAGATAAAGCACGACAAAGCCGGCACCAAACGGCCAGGCCGGCAAATCACCGGCATTGAGCGCAAGTATCAGCGCGGATGGAAAGCACAAGCTGATCCAGACCCACCAGACAGGCAGCCCCAGAAACTTCGTCACCAATGCGGCCACCACGCTCTGAACCGCCAACCCGCCCCAGAACAGGCTGCCCGGTTCAAGCCAGTCAGCCAGTCCCATGCTGATTGCAATCACGATCACGCCGGCAACGAACTGGGCAATGACGGCACCGATGATCGGATAGGAGCGAATTGCGTTCATGCCCGGTCCTGTCGATTGATCCGCCAGCAGCACGCCACGGTCAGGCCGCCGCGGTCAGATCGGCAAAATCGATTGCCTCAAAAGCGGCCGCGATCACGTCCGGCCCCGCTCCCGGCCGCACCGCCTCGGCCGACAGGATCTGCCGGAAACGGCGCGCGCCGCGAACACCCTGGAACAGCCCGACCATGTGTCGAGTGACGTGGTTCAGACGTCCGCCGGAAGCCAGGTGTCCTTCGGCATGGGTCATCATCGCAGCACAGATCGCAGCCCAATCGACCTCGGCTCCGTCCACTCCGTAAATCTCGCGATCCACACCGGCAAGCAGCGAGGCATTGTGATAGGCAGCCCTGCCGAGCATGACCCCATCGACATGATTCAGATGCTCAACTGCCTGATTCAGATCCGTAACTCCGCCGTTTATCCCGATGAAAAGATTAGGATAATCCTGCTTGAGGCGATACACGCGCTGATGATCGAGCGGCGGGATATCGCGGTTCTCCTTGGGCGAAAGCCCTTCGAGCCAGGCCTTGCGGGCATGCACCCAAAGCGCATCCACGCCTGCGTCCACCACCGCGGTGGCCAGGTCAGACAGCGCAATCTCGGGATCCTGATCGTCGACTCCGATCCGGCATTTCACCGTCACCGGAACATCGGAGACCGCCTTCATCGCCGCCACGCAGCGCGCCACCAGGTCCGGCTCGCGCATCAGGCAGGCACCGAATGCCCCCGACTGGACCCGGTCTGAAGGACAACCGACATTGAGGTTGATTTCGTCGTAGCCGAACTCGCCTGCAATCCGCACCGCCTCGGCGAGCTTGTCCGGCTCCGAGCCGCCCACCTGCAACGCCACCGGATGCTCGCATTCGTCATAGCCGAGCAGCCGCTGGCGGTCACCATGGATGATCCCGTCGGCCACCACCATCTCGGTGTAGAGCAGCGCCTTGCGCGTGAGCTGGCGATGCAGGAAACGGCAATGCCGGTCCGTCCAGTCCATCATGGGTGCGATTGAAAATCGATGTGACGGGTAGCTGCTCATCAGGTCTTTTTCACTGGGTTTCCGGTTGCCGGGTCTCCGGCTGGGCGGTCTGGCCTGCATATAGCCCAATTCGCCCCGGCGCGAAACTCCGGTTTCCGCGTCATCGGCGCAGCTCGGATGGACCCGGCTCCGCCCTTGGCGCGTTGACAGCGAAACAGCAACGGAGACCTCCATGCCGATAGAGAAAAACGGTTCGATCGTTGACCCCGTCGACGTCCAGATCGGCGGCGATGCCGACATTGATGGTATAGCCCAGACGCTGACCGCAGACGACATCAACGCCGTGCTGATGTCACCGCAATCGATGGACCAGCGCCTAGAGACGCTTAAAGCCATGCGCGCCGAAATCGAGGCACGGTCCCATGCCGATTTCGGCAACGACATGGCTCCGCTGCTCGATGATATCGACGCGGCGATTGCAACGCTGTCCGAACGGTTTTGACGAACGCCACGATCACCGCAACACGGAGCAAGCACAGCCATGGCCACGAGCAACCACGGATCCTCGGTCAAGGATGACGACACCTACGAAGCATTGCGCGAGGACGGCGCCTCCAAGCAGAAGGCTGCCCGCATTGCCAATGCACAGGCCAACGACAGCCAGAAACCATCCGTCAAGGGCGGTAAGGCCCCACCCTATGAAGAGTGGACCCGGGACGAGCTCTACGCACGCGCCCAGGAACTCGGGATCGACGGCCGTTCGGGCATGACCAAGGGTGAACTCATCGAGGCGCTCCGGAGCAACTGATACCCCCGGCCTGCCTGCCCAGGCAGGCCTGGAAGCCCCGCACGGACACCCCTCCCGTGCAGGGCTTTCTTGTTGTGCCGGCTCACCTGCATGAACAACTTAAAACCGTCAGGCTTCAAGGCTGCGGTTTAGCACTCAGGCCAGGCCGGGTAGCACTGCCTTGGTCCCCGCCAAAATCATCTCGAGAGCAATCGCCAACAGGATCATGCCCATCAGACGTGACATGATCACCCGCATCGAGTCGCTCAAGACCTTGCCGAAAAAGGCCGCAAAGAAAAACACGATGAACAGCAATGCCAGGATGGCGCCGACCACCCCGCCGATGGCAAGCAGATCCTCCATTCCCTTGGCGTGTCCGGTATAGATGATCAGAGTTGCAATGGTTCCAGGGCCGACGATCATCGGAAACGTGATCGGATAGAAGGCAAGGCCGGACAGGTCCTGCATGTGCTCCTGCTCGCTATCAGTGCCGTGATGCGAGGCAATGCTGTTGCCGTTCAACATCGACCAGGCGATATGGGCCAGCACCAGGCCACCTGCGATACGGAACTGATCGACGGTGATGCCGAAAAAATCGATGATCTGCTGACCCGCGAAAAGGATCAGGGCACACATGACGGCAGAGAATATTGCGACATTCGCAGCCAGCTTGCGCTGTTGGGCCACCGTAAAACCCGCTGTAAGCGCCAGGAACATCGGCAAATTCACGAACGGGTTCATGATCGCAAAAAAGGCCCCGAAGGCTTTCATCAATTCAGCGTGGTCCATGTAAGTTCCTTGACCCGTAATTTCGTTTGCCCCGCCCCCGGCCTGCCACGTGCAGAAGGCCCGGCCCGGCTTGATTTTCAAGAGCTCGTCCACCAACCCCGTCTTGTCTAAATGCCGGGTCTATCAATCTGATAAACAGGGAGCAGATTTCAGAATGAAAATCACCATATCCGCACCCCAGCCTTGCAAAAACCCCGCCAGGACGCACCGACCGGGGCGGGGTTCTATTACCGGACTGACGGGAACGCGAATTAGATGTCGAGGCTTGCGACCTGCGCCACCGCATCCGCCGCTTCGCGGCCCTTCTGCACAAAGTGCTGGAAGTAAAAGGCTTCATGCTCGCCTTTGGGCTGGAAATGATGTGGCGTCAGCGAGACTGAAAACACCGGAACCTCGGTCTTGAGCTGAACATCCATCAGCCCGGTCACAACCGCCTGGGCCACGAAATCATGCCTGTAGATACCACCGTCCACCACCAATGCAGCGGCAACGACCGCGTCATATTCACCGGTCTTGGCCAGCTTTTGCGCCAGCAGCGGCATTTCGAATGCGCCGGGCACATCGAACGGACTGACCTCGGCATCAAGTCCAAGTTCAGTCAGCCGCTGATTGAAGCCGACAAGCGCCTGATCGACGATATCGGCATGCCAGCGAGCCTTGATGAAAGCAATTTTGAGGGATTTTGTCATTGCTCGGGTCCTTTCAATAATGACAAGATCCCAGAGCGCACAAGCGCTTGGAACAGGTCTCGCAACCTGCTGCCTCACGCCCATTCTCTACCATCCGGACTCTAACCGTCGGCCCTGGAATTCCACCAGTGTCTGCTGACCCACCCGAAGGTGGCGCTCGCGGGCTGTAACCGCCGGTGGGGAATTTCACCCCGCCCTGAGAATAGGCCGGTGGTAATTCCTCATTCCACTTGAGTCAATTCGTTCTTGCGGCGCGTCAGCCGCCATTCTTGCCTGGTCCTCCGGCTTTCCCGCCGACCTGTCCGACCCGGCGCAGGAAATCACGTGTGCGCGGATCGTGAGGATCATCGAAGATCTGGGCCGGCGGCCCCTGCTCGACAATCCGCCCGGCTTCCATGAACACGATGCGGTCGGCGATTTCGCGCGCGAACTGCATCTCGTGCGTGACGATCAGCATGGTCTGGCGCTGCTCGGCCACGCGGCGCATCAGGTCAAGCACCTCGCCGACCCATTCGGGATCAAGCGCGGAGGTTGGCTCGTCAAACAGCATCAGCTCCGCGCCAAGCGCCATCGCCCTGCCGATGCCGACGCGTTGCTGCTGTCCACCGGAAAGGGCCGCCGGATAGGCATCCGCCTTCTCGCTCAGCCCGGTTTCGCGGAGCACCTCGTCGGCACGCGCTTCGGCGGCGGCCCAGGAGAGTTTCTGCACCGTCACCAGTGCTTCGGTGATGTTCTCGCGCGCCGTCTTGTTGGCAAACAGCGCATAGTTCTGGAAGACGAACGCCGTCCGGCGGCGCAGGCCAAGAATGTCTTTCCGGCTGGCGCGTGCCGCATCTACGCTCAGATCACCAACCGTGATGGTGCCGGCATCCGGGTGATCGAGGAAATTGATCGAGCGAAGCAGCGTCGACTTCCCCGTGCCCGAAGGGCCGATGATGACAACCCGCTCCCCGTCCTTCACCTCGAGGTCGATACCGTCGAGCACCGTATTGGCGCCGAAACGCTTGGTCAGTCCCAAAACACCGGTCATCGCGTATACGCCTCTTCCATGCGGCCCTCGAGCCTGCGTTGGCCATAGGAGAGCACCTCGACAATGACCCAGTAGAAGATCGCCACCACGATGAAACTCTCGAAATAGAGAAAACTGCCGGCCGCCTCCTTCTGGGTGGCGCCCATCAGCTCGGTCACGCCGAGGGTGAAGGCCAGCGAGGTGCTCTTGATCATGTCGATGAAATAGTTGACCAGCGTCGGAGCCGCCACCCGCGAGGCCTGTGGCAGCACGATGCGCCTGAGCATCTGGCCGCGGGTCATGCCCACCGCCATCGAGGCTTCCCACTGGCTGCGGTCGACGCCGATGATCGCGGCGCGGATGCTTTCTGCCATGTAGGCCGAAAAGTGCAGCGTCAGCCCCATGATCGCCGCGGTGACGCCGTTGATCTGGGAGAGAAACGACACCAGCTGAGGCAGGCCGTAGTAGAACAGGAACAATTGCACCAGCAGCGGTGTCCCGCGGAAAAAGCTGATGAACAGCATCACCGCCTGATCAAGCACCGGAATGCGGATAACCCGCTCCACCGCCAGCAGGGCGGCCAGCACCAGCGCAAACGCCATTGATGCCAGAGCCATGCCGAGCGTCAGCGGCACGTATCCCAGCAACACGGGCACAAGCCCCAGCATGTAGTCGAAATTGAGCGCTTGCATGATGCCCCTGCCCCGCTTGCCTGGTGGAAGCCGCCGCTATTCGGCCGACGTGATGTCGGCTCCGAACCACGTCTGCGAAATTTCCGCAAGCGTTCCCTTTTCGCGCAAGGCTGTCAGTGCAGCGTCGACCCGGTCGCGCTGGGCGCGGCCCGTCTCGTCATCGCGGAACGGCAACGCATTGCGGATTTCGGAAAACGGCTGCCCCGCAAGCGCCAGCGGCAGTGGGCTTTTCTGGATCACCTGCGCCGAAGACACCCGGTCCATCACGAAAGCATCCACCCGGCCAAGCGCGGTATCCTGCTCGATATTGGATTCGTAGGTCTTGATATTGATCTCGTCGGCATAAGGCAGTTCGCGCAGCAACTGTTCGTAATTCGAGCCGAGATTGACCGCCACGGTGCGGCCTTTCAGGTCTTCAGGCCCGCCAATAACGTCTTCATTGCCCTTCTTCACCACCACCTGTGCGCCGTCATAGACGTAGGGCTGGGTGAAGACAAAGGCCGCCTCTCGCTCCGGCGTGATGGTGATCTGGTTGGCGACCGTATCGATGCGGCCCGAGTTCAGCGCGCCGATCAGTCCGGAAAATGACATGGTGACGAACTCGACATTCATCCCGGTCTCCGCTGCCACCGCGTTCATCACATCAACCTCGAAACCCTGCAGCTTGTCCTGCTGAACAAAGGTGAAGGGAAAATAGCCGCCCGACATGCCGACACGCAGCGTGTCGTTGTCCTGAGCCTGGGCGATTGAAACGAAACTTGCCGCAGCGAGCGCGGCAATGGCAATTGATTTGAACATTTCCTGTCCCTCCTGTGATGGCCACCGGCCGCATGACGAACGGCGAGGCTATGAAGTGAACGCCACAAATGGGCGCTGGTTCCGCCATTACAAACGCAGAAATTGCTATGTGTGCCGGTTTGACCGGCTTTGTGAACGCTCGTGAACTTCCGTGACAGGACGCGCCCGTTTCTCGAGAAAAATTCGGAACTCTCGCCGGGGGCAGGCGTTGGGGCCCGGTAAGTTTCACGATCAAGGAGCAAAACATGCCGAACATGGAAAACGCCAAGATCCTCATCATGTCGACCCACGGCTTTGAGCAGTCAGAACTCGAATATCCGCTCGAACAGCTGAAGAAGGCCGGCGCCACGGTTCACGTCGCCACGCTTGACGGCAAGCCGATCAAGGGATGGGACAAGGACGACTGGGGCAACACGGTTGAAGCCGATCTGAAGATTTCAGACGTCAAGGTCGATGACTACATCGCGCTGGTGCTTCCGGGCGGCCAGATCAACCCGGACCTGTTGCGCGTCGAGAAGGGTGCCGTCCAGCTCGTCCGCGACTTCGTCACCAGTGACAAAATCGTCGCCGCCATCTGCCATGCCCCTTGGCTGTTGATTGAAGCCGGCGTGATCAAGGGCCGCGAAGCAACATCCTATCACTCGATCCGCACCGACATGGAAAATGCCGGTGCCAAGTGGGAAGACAGCGAGGTTGCCATCGACAACGGCATCATCACCAGCCGTTCGCCCAAGGATCTCGAGGCATTCGTCAACAAGATCATCGAGGAAGTGCGCGAAGGCGAGCATCATCGCGATGCAGCCAACGCTGCCTGAACCGGTTTCGGGGCGGCCGCAATTGCGGCTGCCTCCAGCCCGCCGCATTGGTCGCCATAGTGGTGGTTGCCAATCTTTTCACCCAACGCGGGAGATCGCATGACCAACCTACCAGTCCCTCACAAGACCCTCATCGTTGTCGGCACCGGAGAAGGTGCCAAATTTTACCGCAACTCCGGCAAGAACGGAGAACTCAAGCTGCAGCACACCAAGGATCTGGAACCCGGCGACCTTGCCGATCAGGGTCCGGCCGGCAAGCAGCCACCCGACACCTCTGCAAAGGAATCGATGGAAGCCACATTCGCCAAGATCCTGGCCAATCACCTTTATGACCTGGCCCAGCAGCACAAATTCGACAATCTGATCCTCGTGCTCGACCCCGACACACTCGGCGAAACCCGCCCGAGCCTGCACGTCAGCGTCACCGACAAGATCATGCTGGAACTGCCCAAGACGCTGGTCAACAGCCCCACCGACCAGATCGAAAAATCGATCCTGGCAGCGCTCTGATTTTACCAATGGCGACACATGACGGCCGGGTTCGATACCCGGCCGTTTTCGGCTCTACACCGTTTCAATACCGATGAAGGTCAGCTTGAACACAAGCCTGGAACCTTTGGGGAGTTGCCTCGCCTCGCCGTAAATGCGAAATCCGGGGTGGATTTACGTTTTGGGGGCATCATGACCGCTAGCTACACCACCGATCGCATGCTGCATTTCGGCGACTGCGATATTTCCGGCACCGCCTATTACCCGTCCTATCTCAATCTGCTCAATGGCGTGATCGAGGAGTTCTGGTCGGCGATCGGCTATCCCTGGCACGAGATCATCTGGAAGGAACGCTGGGGTACACCGACGGTGCACCTGACCTGCGACTTCTCAAAGCCGTCCTTCTTCGGCGACAAGCTGACATTCGAGCTCACCGTCACCAAGGTCGGCAAATCCTCGATGACGGTCGAGCACAAGGTGCTGTGCGGGGACGAGCATCGCTGGTCCGGCAAGCAGGTACTGGCGGCAAGCTGGCTCGACAAGCACACCTCGATGCCATGGCCCGACGAAGTCCGCGCCAAGCTGGTCTCGTTCCTGCCGGACAATCCCGCAGAGTAACTCGCGGGATCACTCTGTTTCACTCAGTCGGACCTGATTTTCGGGGATTTCTCCGGGATCAGGCCCGAGCGGAATTTCTGCAGCACGAATTGTAGCAGCAGCCCCACCAGCAGCATGCGGATATAGGACGACCGCGTGATCCATTCCGGCGGCAGCCGGCTGGTGAAGATTTCCGTTGCCGACCAGATGAACCAGATCACCAGGGCACCGACGATGGCGCCCTTGTTGTTGCCCGATCCACCTGCCATCAGCATCACCCAGACCAGGAATGTCACCAGCAGCGGCTCGGTCGCCGAGGGCGACAGGAACTTGAAGTAATGCGCCGACAAGGCACCGGCCAGCCCCATGATGGCGCAGCCGATGACGAAGGTCTGCAGCCGGAACCAGTCGACATCCTTGCCCGCGGCGCGTGCAGAATCCTCGTTGTCGCGGATCGCCCTCAATGTCCGTCCCCAGGGGCTGACATAAAGCCGCTGGCACAGGATGTAGACGGCAAGCACGCACAGCCACACCATGGCGAGATAGAGAAGATCGGCTTCCCTGCCCTTCACCAGGTTGCCGAACGGACGCGGCACGCCGGCAATGCCGAGGCTGCCATTGGTGAGCCAGGATTCATTGACAATGACAAGCCGCAGGATCTCGGCGATGCCGACAGAGGCCATAGCCAGATAATCGCTCTTCAGCCGCACGCAGATCTTGGCGACGACCCAGCCGGTCACCCCGGCCACGATCATCGCGGCGACGAGCCCGAACGGGATCGGCAGTTCGAAACCGCCCAGGTGCTTGGACGACACCGCCGTGGTGGCAATCGCCGAGGCATAGGCGCCAACGGCAAAGAAACCGGCAATACCGGCGTTGAACAGCCCGCCCATGCCCCATTGCACGTTGAGCGCAAGGCAAAGCACGGCATAGATGCCGCCGGCGATCAGCACGCTGACCAGGTAGAAAAACAGGCCGGTGAGTTCCATTACAGAAGCCTCCCCTTGAACAGGCCCTGCGGCCGGAACAGCAGCAGTGCAACCATGATGAAGAAGGCGACTGCGGATTTGTAGGATGGCGAGATGAACGGCTCGTCACTGAACCAGGTGAAGGTCGCGGTCTCCTCGGCAATGCCGATGATCAGGCCGCCGGCAATGGCGCCCATCGGCTTGCCGATCCCGCCGAGCACAGCGGCGGCGAACATCGCCAGCAGCAGGTTCCAGCCAAGATTGGGATGCATCGAGGTATCCATGCCGGCGAAAACACCCGCGGTCGCAGCCATTGAGGCGCCGATCACCCATGTCCAGCGCACCACGCGCTCGGTATCAAGGCCTGCAACCGCCGCCAGTTCCGGCTCGTCCGAAACCGCCCGCATCGCACGGCCCAGTTTCGAGCGTGTCAGGAAGAAATGCAGGGCAATGGCGATGATCAGGGTAAGGATGATGACCTGCATGTGCAGCTCGGAAATCCGGAACGTGTCAAACAGAACCACCGGCATCCGCACGCCCGAGGTGAACACCTGGTTGCCCGAACTCCAGAACAATTGCGCCAGCGAGCGGAAGATCAGCGCCACGCCAAACGAGGCGATCACCGTGTAGATGGTCGGTAGCTTGCGCAATGGCTTGTAGAAGAACTGGTCCACCGCCAGCGCAGAGACAATCGCCAGCGCGATGCCGAAGGGCAACAGCAACAGCGGATGGATGGGAATGAACCAGACCGCAGTCAAAACGCCGTAGCCGCCGATGGTCATCAGGTCGCCATGGGCGAAATGCGCGAACCTGAGGATGCCGAAGATCATCGAGATGCCCACCGCGCCCAGCGCATAGACGCTGCCGATGGTCAGTCCCGGAACCAGATAGAGGTTGATGAAATCGATCACGCTGCTGCACCTCCGAGGAAAGACCGGCGCACCGCATCATCATTGAGCAGCGCCTCCCCCGTTCCCGATATGAAATTCTTGCCGCTGACCAGCACATGGGCATTGTCGGCGATCCGCAACGCCTGCTTGGCGTTCTGCTCGACCATCAGGATGGTCACACCGCGCTTGCGGATATCGAGCAGCAGATCGAAAATGATCTCGAGATAGGCTGGCGACAAGCCCGCCGTCGGCTCGTCCAGCAGCAGCAGTTTCGGCTCGCTCATCAGCGCCCGCCCCATCGCCACCATCTGCCGCTGCCCGCCCGACAGTTCTCCGGCGGCCTGACCGAGCTTGTCCCTGAGATCGGGAAACAGCGACAGCACATTCTCGCGCACCTTTTCCTTGTCTTTGGGCGGCGCGGCATAGGTGCCGACATCGAGGTTTTCGTCGACGTTCAGCGTCGGAAACACATTGCGGCTCTGCGGCACCATCGAGATGCCCAGCGGCACCAGTTGCGCCGTCTTGAGACCGGTGATGTCCTTACCGGCAAATCCGATCTCGCCTTCCGAGCGCGCCGTCAGGGCAAAGATGGTCTTGAGCAATGTCGACTTGCCGGCGCCGTTCGGTCCGATGATCACCGAGATTTCATGCTCGGCAACATCGAGATTGACCCCCTCGATGATCGGCACGCCGCCATAGCCGGCGGTCAGCCCCTTGACGGACAGCAAAGCGTTCATGTCTGAGCCTCATATTTTCCGCCGCCGAAATAGGCTTCGATGACGCGCGCGTCCTGGCGCACATCGTCCACCGAACCGCGGGTCAGCAGCGTGCCCTGCGCCATCACGATAACCTCGTCGCAAAGCTTGGAGACGTAATCGAGATCGTGCTCGATCAGGCAGAAAGTCAGCCCCTGCTCCTTGTTCAAAAGCAGGATCTTGTCGGAAATCTTGGCCAGCAGCGTGCGGTTGATGCCGGCGCCGATCTCGTCGAGCAGAATGATCTTGGGCTTGCGCATCAGCGCCCGACCGAGTTCCAGCAGTTTCTTCTGGCCGCCCGACAGGTTGCCGGCCTTCTCGTCCTTGACCTGATCGATCTCGAGAAAGGCCACCATGTCGCGCGCCGCGCGGTAGGTCGCTTCTTCTTCCTGGGCGAAACGGCCGCGGCGGAAGATGACGTTGAACACGTTCTCGCCGATCGGCGTGGCTGCCGCCGCCATGAAGTTCTCGATCACGGTGAGCTGCGAAAACTCGTGCGGGATCTGGAAGGTTCGCGCCAGTCCGCGCGCCGCCCGCTGATGCGGCTTGAGACTGGTGATGTCCTTGCCCTCGAGCAGGATCCGTCCACCCGCAAGCGGCACGTGACCGGCAATCGCGTTGAACATCGTGGTCTTGCCCGCGCCATTGGGCCCGATGAGACCGGTGATCCGCCCGGCCGGGATGTCGAAGCTGACGT
>Ga0209345_10003522_pt1 | contig 16032 bp, 15 predicted proteins | sample Cruoilmetagenom7_FD_187294 | JGI IMG/M metagenome (GOLD analysis project Ga0209345, IMG submission 187294) | Oil polluted marine microbial communities from Coal Oil Point, Santa Barbara, California, USA - Sample 7 (SPAdes) (version 2) | ecosystem: Environmental > Aquatic > Marine > Oil seeps ... | reverse complement strand
TTCATAATATCACCTTTTTTATTTATAACTAAATATGTTTTTCTAAAATTTTATATTTACAATAGTTTGACAAAAAATTAAACTTAAAAAATATGAATAAACGTTCTAAATTTTTAAGTTAATGTGCTTTTGCAGACAGTTATTAATAATTATTTTTTGTTTAATTATATTTATTTAACTTGGATAATATTAATAAAATATGTTAATATTACCATTAAGTTGATATTTTTAATAAAATTAAGTAGTTATTAAACTATCTTGAAAAGAATTAATGTTTATAACTACATAGCTAATAAACAAATTCAATATTTTTGTTAATAAACTTTCCTTTATCAACAAAAATATTGGGGGTTTTTAAAATTTTTGTTGATAAAAAAAAGCACTATATAAGTTTTTTTCTTTCCAGTCCAATATCTCCAAAAAGATATTGAACTAATGAACAGGCAGTGATTGTAGCTGTTTCTGCTCTTAAAATTCTAGGCCCAATGGAAACTGTAATAAAATCGCTATTTACAGCCATTTCTATTTCATCACCTGTAAAGCCTCCTTCAGGGCCTATCATGATAAAAAAATTTGAGAAATTTTTGTTATTTGAGCGTGTAATTAGTGTATGCAAAGGTTTTAATTCTTTTTCCCAGAAAATAATTTTTTGATCATGTTTATTTCCTATCTTAACTGCTTCATCAAAAGTAACAGCATCACATATTTCTGTAATGGTACTTCGGTTACATTGTTTCACAGCTTCAAGTGCTATTTTTTTCCACTTTTGCTTACGTGTGCAAAGCCTGTTGTAGCCAGGATCAGGAACGCAGCGAGATGCAGAAAACGGAATCCAGCTATTTATGCCAAGTTCTGTAAGATGTTTAACAAGTTTGTCCATCTTTTTGTCTTTCAAAAAAGCCTGTGCAACTGTAATTTTTACAGGTGAATCACAAAAAGCTGGCAAAATGCGACTAATTGATACTTTAACTTCTTTGTTACCTGTAGTTATTATTTTAGCTTCAAATTCATGTCCTTTCCCATCAAAAATGCCAATAATATCATTTTTTTTTAACCGTAATACCCTGGTTATGTGCTTTGCATCAGAACCTGAAATGACAGATATTTTACCATCACAATTAGATGGATCTATATAAAAACGTTTCATAAATAATCAATATTTTTTATTTTAAAAGTTATAAATATGTTCAATTATTTAACTAAAAAACTTTTAAAAATAACTAAACAGTCTAATTAATTTTTTCTCAATAAAAAACTTTAGCTTAAATTGCAAAAACTTGCTATTTTAATTTAATTTGTTTTGTTATATAAAAAAATGTAGTATTATGCGATTAAATTATTGTAGGAAATTAAACAGTGCCTGTCCATAAATGAGAATTTTTGTTCAAGGTCAAGGCGAAAAATTAATTTGATAACAGGCATACAGGTGGTATTTTAAGTGGATTAAATTAATTTTTTAAAGCAGATATTGGTCAAAAAGGCCATTTATGGATAAACACTAACTAACTGGCTTAATTATATGTAATAAAGTGTATGTGAGGTAAAAATGAAATTCGCTAATATAATTTTTCAAAATGAAAATGGGATTGCAACAATTACTTTTAACAGACCCAAAGCCTTAAATGCATTAAACATCAAACTGTTGTTTGAGTTTTCACAAGCTCTTGATGAAATAATCAATAATGAAGATATAAGAGTATTAATCCTTACCGGTGCAGGTGACAAAGCATTTGTCGCAGGAGCAGATATTACAGAACTTGCAGAATTCAACCCGCTTCAGGCAAAATGTTTTGCCATAGATGGCCAAAATGCAATTAATAAACTTCAGAAATTATCTATTCCGGTTATTGCTGCTGTAAATGGTTTTGCTCTTGGCGGAGGTAGCGAAATAGCTCTTGCATGTGATTTCATATATGCTTCTGACAACAGTAAATTTGGATTGCCTGAAATTAATCTTGGACTTATTCCCGGTTTTGGCGGCACACAAAGACTGTCAAGATTGATAGGAAAAAATATGGCAAAAGAAATGATTTTTACCGGAAAAATGATTTCAGCCCAGGAGGCACATGAAATAGGATTAGTAAACAAAATTTGTACACAAGAAGAACTGATAAACAAAGTAAATAAAACAGCAAAATTAATTGCATCCAAAGGTAAAGTGGCGCTTCGTGCTGCAAAAGAAACAATTAACAATGGCTTGGATGTGGATATTTCAACAGGATGTAATCTTGAAATTAATGCATTTGCCCTTTGTATGGCAAGTGAGGATTCAAAAGAAGGGACAAAAGCTTTTCTCGAAAAACGGAAAGCAAATTTTAAAGGTTCTTTAAAATAACGTTTAAATCAGGTTAGCGCCTTTAAACAATTACTTGGTTTTGCGCTTCTGTTTTTTAATTATTTGGTAATTAAAAAACCGTTATGCAAGCTACATTAAATCATTTTATTAAAAATTTGATAATTAAAATATAATTTATTTAATATGCTATAATATATAATCTTGACAATATTATATATAAGTTGTTTTATAAATTCCAATTTTAGTAGTGTGTTATTTAGAATATAATATTTTAACAATTTGGATGGGAGCTTATTTAAGCTATGAAAAGAACTTTTCAACCAAGCAGAATAAAAAGAGCAAGAACCCATGGCTTTCTGAAAAGAATGTCAACAAAACAGGGAAGAAAAACTATTAAAAATCGTAGAGCAAAAGGAAGAAAACGACTGGCTGTTTAATAAAATTGTTTAAAGCTGTATATTTTGATCCTAAGGGTTAGGGAAAAATATAGCAACTTTTGCTTTATTTTTTTATAAAAAAATGAGGACAAACAAATTTTTTATAATAAGGCCACTATTAAATAAAATTTATTTTTAGCTATATCCCACACACAATTGATGGTATTCAACTTAAATAAGGAAAAAATCTGAGTTCTTTTTTTAAAAAAAATAGACTTTTAAAGCGTCATGAATTTATCAGGTTGTCACTAAAAGGCAAAAAAATATACACTAAAAATTTTATAGTCATTTTTTTACCAGGATCTTTTGAAAGAACACGTATTGGTATAACAGTTTCCAAAAAGGTTGGATCAGCTGTAACGCGTAACAGGGTCAAACGATTTGTTCGAGAACACTTTAGATTGAACCAGCATTTGATTAAGGGGTACTGGGATATAAATATAATTGCCAAAAAAAAAGCCTCAAACATAACAGCTGGCAAGATAAATAATGCATTAAATAGCATCTATCACAAATTATCAGGGAATATAAATTATTAAAATAGTATTTCTATTATTTATAAGAGCATATCAGGTGATTGTGTCTCCTGTAATAGGTATTTCTTGTCGTTTTACACCAAGCTGTTCTGAGTATGCCTTTCAGGCAATTACACGATATGGTGTTTTAAAAGGTCTAAAGCTGGCAGTAAAAAGAATATTAAGATGTCATCCTTTTAACCCGGGTGGATTTGATCCTTTACCTTAATTTATGTTACGAAAGCAAATAGTACATGCAAACCAACAGTTAATATGTTAACCAAAATATTTGCAATAAAACTATCCTAATGTAATATCTCATCTTTATGATCATTTTCATGTATAAAAAATAGAAAAGGCTTAAAAAGCAATAAAAATAGATTTTATTAATAAATACGCAAGTATATTTGTTAAAAACAATAATTTTTTAATCATCCTAATTGTTGATTTGTTTATCTAATAATGCCATAATACAGTATAGGTTAATAAGATTATGCTAAATTCTCAATAAGTAGTGACATTTATTAAACTCGACAGGCTGTTAAAAAACGCAATTTATCCAATTTCTGCGTTAGAAAATTAATTTGATCCTCTTAAATACTATCTGTATACCTGTGGGTAAATTAATTTTCCGCATAGAACTTGAAGGAATTTTCATTTCGTAACAGCCTGGCAGGCAAACTAACTATTATCCATCAAAAATTAATGATTTTGTTCGAGTTCAATGAGTGAAAAAATATAGAGCCAAAGCTTCACTTCGTGCAACCGCTTTGAATAAACTTTATGTATTTTGAGAATTAAGATTTGAGCATAACACTTAATGAATCGTCCTATTGGGCAAAATAACTACTTCTACATTGCAATTCTCACCTGAGAGATGTTTTTTATAATAGATGAGTATGTGCCTGCTAAGATATCTGGATAAGGAAAAAAGATATGACAATAATCAACCTTCCAGGAACTGCTACTTATACGAAATAACCACACAATATCGACAGGCTGTCGAGAAATTTTTAATGATTGTGAGATAAAATTCAATCGTAAGTTATATTATGTTCTAAATATTCAGCACCACTAAACCCGCAAAACAGAAACAATTATTGGAACTTGACTGCATACCTATGAAAAAATTTGTTCCCAAGGTGTGCCAAATGATAAAAAAAATAAAAATGATAAAAGGAAAAAATGAAACAAAAGAGCAAACCCTTGATGTTAAGTACATATATAACATAAACGAGAATGTCGTAATTGTCAAAAAAGTTACAGGCAATTTGATTATCCAGAAAAAAAGGTAATAGAAACGGTTTTATAAGAAATAAAAACAGAAATCTTAAGTAAAATTCTATACTTTGCCTTGAATAATAACTTATTTCAAAAATCACAGATAATATTATGAAATATTTGGTTACACTCAAATGATATTGTAATCATACTTTACAAATGCTTTCCTTATTAATATTTCTTTTATGTTTGTGTTTTCTTTGTGATTGTAGTGAACAATAGTTTTGGAGAATATAAAGATAATGGAACAAATTCGACTTTTTTTAGCCATAGGCCTTTCCATTCTTGTTTTTTTAATATGGGATTTTTTTTTTATCGAAAAACCAAACATTAATGATTTACAACAAAAAAACGAAAAACAATTGCAACATAAAATAGACAAATCAGAACCCTTTATTCAAGAAACAATAATTGACTCAAAAAATAAAATACCAATATCTGACGAAAAATATTTGCAATCTGGGCTTACTGCAAAAAAGATAACTGTAGACACGCCTTTATATAGAGTTAAGCTATCAGAAAAAGGTGGCGGTTTTGATAGTTACTTGCTTAAAAAATATTATGAAACTGCAGCTGATGATTCTCCATTAAAAGAATTAATATCCTATAAACTAAAAAAGGGAACTATCGTTACTGAATTTGCGGATAACAGCCTTCCAAATCTGGCTGAAGCGGTTTTTAAATCAAATTCAAACTTTGAATATGTAAATGTTAGCGATCAATCACAAACAATTTCATTTGTCTGGACATCACCAAAGGGAATTGTTGTTGAAAAAATTTTCTTTTTTTCACCTGATTCGTATAATATTGGACTTATCATAAAAATAAAAAATGGTTCTGAAACAGCATTTAAAGACAAGTTAACATTATCCTTGCTAAATACTATACCAGTAGATAACAAAATGTTTGGTTTTATAGGGCCTAGCTCTTTAATTGATAATGCTGTTAAACAAATAGAGATAAATGAAAAAAAAGAAAAGAATTTTTATAATGGGAATATAAAATGGATTTCCATAGAAGATGGATATTTCATGTCTGCCATTATCCCGCATAAAAGCATTGACGCCAGTATTCGACTTTTTCAGTACAAGGATGATATTATTGAAAACAAGTTAATTCTTCCGGAATGTATAATTAACTCAAAAACAGCTCAGACATTTCAGTTCAATTTATTCTTAGGGCCTAAAAAAACTGATGTTTTAAATACTATAGGATATGATCTAAATAAAGTAATCAATTATGGATGGTTTGATTTCATTGCAAAGCCCTGCCTTTGGTTGATGAACATTATTTATACTAAAATTTATTCAAATTACGGTTTTTCTATTATCCTTTTGACAATATTAATAAAACTTGTTTTCTGGCCCCTTGGCACATTAAGCTACAAATCAATGAATGAAATGAAAAAAATTCAACCTTTAATGCTCGAAATCAGGGAAAAGCATAAAAATGATAAAAAGAAAATGAATGAAGAAATAATGGGTTTATATAAAACATATAAAGTTAACCCTCTTGGCGGTTGCCTGCCCACTGTAGCTCAGATTCCCGTATTTTTCGCTTTGTATCGAATGTTGTATCAGGCTATTGAATTAAGACATGCACCTTTTTTATGGTGGATAAATGATCTATCTGCTCCGGACCGTCTATTTAACTTTAGTTTTACAATTCCTTTTATGGAGCCACCTTATGGTATTCCAGTTTTAACAATTATAATGGGTGGTACAATGCTAATACAGCAAAAAATGTCTCCACCACCAGGTGACCCCACACAGGCCAAAATGATGATGTTCTTGCCAATTGTTTTTACATTTATTTTTATTAATTTTTCTTCTGGGTTGGTTTTATATTGGCTTGTAAACAACATTCTTTCTATCATGCAACAGTATTATATTTCCAAAAAAACAGCATAAATGATGGAGGTTTGCACATGTCGTCGTATGTAGAGTTTGAAGCCAAAACTGATAAAGGAGCTGTTGAAAAAGCTTGTGAAGAACTTAATATCACTAAAGGAAAACTAAAATATGATATTGTTTCATATGGGTCTTCAGGTATTTTTGGAATAGTAGGTGTAAAAAAAGCTCGAATCCGTGTAGCTGTTCCTAATAATTTTGAGGAAGATCAAATAACTACACACAGCATACCAAATAATAATTCTGAAGAAAGTAGTGATATTAAAGAAAATAAAGACAATGTTAATCAATCTGTATGTCATAATGAAGCGGTTAAATATGACTTTTTCGACGGTGATTCTTCAAAACTGGGCAAGCAGGCACTGCAAAAAATAATCGATGAAATAACAACAGACTCAACTGTTTCTGTTAAAACGAATTCAAATCGAATTATATTTAATGTAAAAAGTGACAATCCAGCTGTTCTTATCGGCAAAAGAGGCAAAACCCTTGAATCAATACAGTATATTGTTGACAAAATAGTAAACAAGCACAGTAAACATAGAATACATATACTTATTGACATTGAAGACTATTTAGAAAACCGGAAAGTAACTTTGCAACGGCTTTCAATAAAACTTTCTCAAAAGGCAAAAGAGACAAGAAGACCAGTCACAATAGGCCAAATGAATGCTCATGACAGAAGAATTGTTCATCTTGCCTTAAAAGATGATGGCGATATAAGAACTCAGAGTTTGGGAGATGGTTTATATAGAAAGCTTGTTATTTATCCAAAAAAAAACAGTTATTATTAAATAAATATGAACGGTTCTACTATTACAGCAATAGCAACGCCAATTGGAAATGGCGGTATAGGAATAATAAAAATTTCAGGCCAAAATGCTCTGTCAATTGCATATTCAATTTTTCAAAGTTCAAAACCATCACCTAATAATAAAGCAAATGTAGATTCTGCTTTTTTTAAATCACACCATATTTATCATGGAAACATTGTTGACTTTGATAAGAAAAAAGTTATTGATGAAGTCTTGCTTTTAATCATGCTTGCCCCAAAATCCTATACAAAAGAAAATATTGTAGAAATCCATGCGCACTCAAGCCCTATAGTACTTAAAATTATTCTTGATCTTGTAATTCAAAAAGGTGCCAGACTTGCAAAGCCAGGTGAGTTTACTAAACGCGCTTTCCTAAATGGGCGTATAGATTTAACACAGGCAGAAGCTGTAATAGATACGATAAATGCAAAAAGTGAACAATCTCTTAAAATTGCTGTGGGACAAATGCAAGGCGATTTTAAGATTTGTATTGAACAGATCACAAATTTGTTAATAAATATCCTGTCTGAAATAGAAGCTGCCATTGATTTTCCAGATGATGTTGGTGAAATTATTAATACTGAAAAAACTGCTTCAATATTAAAAAATGATATTATAAACAGATTAACAGCTCTTATCAATCAGTATAGTACAGGCCATATAATTCGTGAAGGTCTTAAAATAGTTATTATAGGCAGTCCCAATGTGGGCAAATCAAGTATTTTAAACCGTCTTGTCAGGAAAAAAAGAGCTATTGTTACTTCTGTTCCAGGTACAACAAGGGATTTTATTGAAGAAAGTATTAATATTTGCGGGATAGCATCTGTCATTATTGATACTGCCGGATTGCAGGAAACAGATGATCCAGTTGAACTTGTTGGAATCAAAAATGCTTATGAGTATATTGACAATTCTGATTTAATTCTTTATGTAGTGGATAAAAGCAATCATAACCTGTGTGAAAATAACAATAAAATATATGAAAAAATAAAAAATAAAAAAGTAATCCTCGTTTTCAATAAATCAGATTTGATTGAGGACAATCACAGAATTGAAATTAGAGATTGTTGGAACAAATTTCCAAGCATAAGCATTTCAGCACTTTTAAATAAAGGTTTTAACAATCTAAAAAATTTAATTGTAAAAGTCGTTTCAGATGAACAAATTAGCTCAATTAATACTTTTGTTCCGAACTTAAGGCACAAAATTGCTTTGGAAAAAAGTCTTGATGCTGCATTGACTGCAGTTAATGCGATCCAAAAACAAGAACCTTTTGAGCTTATCGCAATAGATATTAAATATTCAATTGATTTTCTTGACGAAATTGTTGGAAAAGTTGTAAAAGAAGATATTATAGACAATATCTTCAGCAGATTTTGTATTGGTAAATAAAAGTGGTAACTGTACCTAAAAAAAAGACCTAAATTTTTTATAATGTATGAGATTTTATTATGAATGTAGATTTTTCATTTTTTTTTAAAAAATATGAATCGTTAAGAGAAAAAGTAGATAAAACTTTTCTGCGTGTACAAAGTCAATTTCCTGATTGTGTAAAATGCCAAAGTAAATGTTCTGACTGTTGCTTTGCTCTTTTTGATATTACCTTGATAGAAGCAATTTACGTAAACCATCATTTCAACCGTGTTTTTAATGGAAATGAAAAGAAAAGGCTTTTTGATAAATCAAGCAAAGCTGATAGAAAAGTATACAAAATCAAAAAAGATGCCTACAAACAGTACAGCACTGGTAAAAGTGAAGAAGAAATTGTAACAAAAATTGCTAAAGAGCGTATCAGGTGTCCTTTTTTAAATGAACAAAATCTTTGTGATTTTTACGATTTTAGGCCAATAACCTGCAGGCTTTACGGCATTCCAACATCTTCAGGAAATATTTCTCATACCTGTGGAATATCAGGCTTTACACAAGGCCAAAAGTATCCCACTGTTAATTTTTTCAAAATTCAGGAACAACTATATGAAATATCTGCTGAACTGCTGCAACAAATAAAGTCAAAGCACAATAAAATGGCAGATATAATAGTACCTCTATCAATGGCCATTCTAACTGATTATAATGAGGAATATTTAGGAATTGAGTAGAAAGATGGAAAAGCAAAACATATTATTAGATGAAGAACAAATAAGAAAAAAAGCTATTTTTGAAGGTATGTCTCCAAGACTTCAAAAGCATATTTTAAAAAAAGGATATGATAAGTGGAATCCGTTTGAAGAGCCAAAAGATCCCATTGATATGAGGACAGATAAGACAAAAAGGACAACACAAATGCTTGTCAGGGAATTTCTTCAAACACGAGATGCTGATAAATATAGTAATGCATACGGCCAGGGTGTTTTTGAATTATGCCTTGGTTTGATAAATGATGATGAAAAATACAAAGGTATGTTTGAATTTGCATTATGGTACCAGGAACTTTTAAAAAAAGAAGGGCTTACTTAAAAGATAGTGCCCTTCTTTTCTTAGCTGGCACCTCAAATATAAGTAATTTTTTAATTACATTGCAACCCTTTAAACTGTGCAGATAGACATTAGCTTTTTTATCTTTTCAGATATATCTGCTGTTAATCTTCTATGCGCTTTTTGCGCCCATACCTCAAGTTTTCTAAAATAACCTTTTCTTATAATACCTATTCAAATAAAATATTATTGTAAATACTAATAAAATTATGTTAATAAAATTAGGTGGACGGTTTAATAGCTAAGAAACGGCGATTTAATAAACTTATGTTCCTTTATTTGCGATAAGCTGCAATTAATAAAATATTTAAGTGGTAAAATATTATGATTATTGGACTTGATGTTGGAGGAACCAATACAGATGTTGTGCTTTTAGGAGACAAAGGGGTTTTAAAAGTATTCAAGATAGCAACTGATCCAAACGATTTTTTTAATACTGTCTTAAAAAGCCTTCAACAGATTCTTAAAGGTATAAAGCCTGAAGAAATAACTCGTATTGTCCTTAGCACAACGCTTGCAACAAACGCAATTGTTCAAAATAAAATTCCTCATGTGGGTATGATTGTTGCCGGGGGGCCTGGAATTGATCCTTTTTTTTTTAAAACAAATCCTTATTATTTTTCAGTATCTGGTTCAATTGATCATAGAGGAAGAGAAATTGAAGCTATCAACTATGGCGAAATAGAAAAAATTGCCCGTGAGCTAGAAATAAAAAAAATCAAGCATGTTGGAGTTGTTGGCAAGTTTTCAGTAAGAAATCCTCTCCATGAAATACAAATCAGAGACATTTTAAAAAAAAGCTTTGAAAAAGTTTTTTTAGGACATGAAATTTCAGGCAATCTCAATTTTCCACGTCGTATTGCTACGACCTATCTGAATACGGCTGTTTATCCCATTCATGAAATTTTTTTTAATAATGTAACAAAATCACTGGCTGAAAAAGGTATTAAAGCTCCTATTCATATTCTAAAATCAGATAGCGGCACAATGAGTTTTGAGGCATCCCTTGACTCTCCTTCCCAGACCATTATCTCAGGTCCTGCCGCAAGTGTTATGGGAGCTATGGCTTTTGCAAAAGATGATGATGAAATACTTGTTTTAGATATTGGTGGAACCACAACAGATATTTCATTATTAATTGGTCGTGTTCCTGTTATGTCTCCCCTTGGAATTGAGATTGGCGGTCATAAAACTTTGTTGAAATCTATAATGACACGGTCTATTGGCATTGGAGGCGATAGCGTAGTAAAGGTTTTCGACAAAAAGCTGGAAATAGGGCCTGAAAGAAATGGGGATGCAATGGCTTTTGGTGGGCTTGTCCCTACTCCAACAGATGCAATAGTTGTATTAAACAAACTTAAGCATGGATGTTATAACAGATCCTATAAGGGGATAGCATCTGTTGCAAAAAAAATTGATATTTCAGTTGAAGATGCTGCATATAAAATTTTCGATCTTGCAGGAAAAAAAATCTTCAAAGAAGCTTCTGACATGATTGATATAATTAACAGTAAGCCTGTTTATACAATTCATGAAATAAAAAAAAATTATAAGATATCTCCAAAAAAAATAATGATATTAGGCGGTCCTGCACCATATTTTTCCAAACATTTCGAAAAACTTTTCAAAATGCCAGTGAGTATTGTTCCCAGATGGAATGTTGCAAATGCTGTTGGCGCTGCTCTGTCAAGAACCACATGTGAAGTCACTCTTTTTGCAGATACAAAGCAAAAAATTGCTTGTGCTCCAGAAGAACAATTTACAAAAAAAATTACCTCGCATTTTACAAAAAAAGAAGCATTGAAAATTGCCATTAAGCTTTTAAAAGAAAAAGCCATTAAAGTTGGAGCGGAAACCAATGATCTTAAAACAGATGTTATTGAGAATTTACAATTTAATATGGTTCGAAATTTTAGAACAATTGGAAAAAATATAAGGATAAAAGTCCAGGTAACACCCGGTTTAATAAATGGATATGATTATTTGGTAAAATAAACGCATAATTTATGCCATTAGCAAAATTGTGCAGGAGTAAAAAAGCCTATGCTAAAAGCAAAATACAAAACAGGACTTGTATTTTTTCCTGCCTTTGACTGGGCAATAAGCCCTACCCATCCTGAAAGAGAAGAACGTCTGCTCTACACACAAGACCAGGTAATAGAAGAAGGAATATTTGATATTAAAGGAATAAAAGAATTCAAACCTGAGCCTGTTTCTAAGAAGGATGTGCAAAGGGTACATTTTTGTGTTCCAGATGTAAAATCTGTTATGACAGAATCACATTTCATAAGTGCAGGAGGTGCTAAAACAATAGGTTCAGCAGTCTTAAACAAGCAGGTGCAAAAAGGCTTTGCCCTGGTTAGACCGCCGGGACATCATGCCATGCGAGTTGTTCGTGGAGCAAGAGGGTTTTGCAATGTCAATATTGAAGCAATTATGATAGAGTATCTACGAACAGCATTTAACAAAAAAAAAGTGGCCATTGTAGATACAGATTGTCATCATGGAGATGGAACCCAGGACATTTACTGGCATGATTCAGATACATTGTTTATTTCAATTCACCAGGACGGCAGGACTCTTTATCCGGGTTCAGGATCCATTAATGAGCTTGGCGGTCCTACAGCCCATGGAACTACCATTAATATTCCTTTGCCTCCAAATACATCAGAAAAAGGATTTTTATATGCCATTAACAATGTAGTTATGCCCATTCTTGATGATTTTAAACCAGATATTATTATTAATTCAGCAGGACAAGACAACCATTATACTGATCCTTTGACAGATATGAATTTTTCCGCACAAGGTTATGCAAAATTAACAGAGATACTACAACCTGATATTGCTGTACTTGAGGGCGGTTATTCCATTGAAGGAGCTTTGCCCTATGTAAATGTGGGAATAATTTTATCAATGGCAGGAATAGATTACAGCAAAGTCAAAGAACCCACGTATGATCCTGACAGCATTGCTCAATCACCGGAAATAACAAGACTTATAGAAAATACATGTAAACAGGTTTTATCTTTTTGGCAGCAAAGAAAAAAAATAAAAGAGAGCCGTTTGCGTGACCTGCAAAAATTTGATAAGCGTATACGAACAATATATTACGATACAGATGACCTTTTGGAAACGCAAAATGAAATTATTCATGCTTGCTCCAAATGCAGCGGAACAATTAAAATTGAATCTTCAATAAAACAAGGTCAAAATATTTGTGCAGTACATATTCCAATAAATGCATGCAAAAGCTGTATTGATATGGGATATCAATGGTTTGCCTTAGCAGATAAAAATAATAAATTTGATAAAATTTATCTGCAGGATCGCCCTAAAGATATCTTTCTTGAAGGAAAATAGTGAATATCAATAAACTGTCTAATTTGAAAAACACTTTAAAATTAAGAGCAAAAATAATACAAGCAATTAGAACATTTTTTGTAAATAACGATTATCTTGAAGTGGAAACTCCCTGCCGCATTCCAACACTTTTACCTGAAGCCCACGTTGACATCCAAACAACTGATAAGTGGTTTTTGCAAACATCGCCAGAGGCCTGTATGAAAATGCTGCTTGCTTCTGGCTGCACCCGCATATTTCAGATTTGCAAATGCTTCAGACGAAATGAAAGAGGTAACAAGCATCTGCCTGAATTTACACTTCTTGAGTGGTACTGCGCAGAAAGTGACTATCTTAAAATGATGGTTCAATGCGAAAGTTTAATACAATTCATCTCTAAAACTTTAGGCTTTAAAAATCAATTGGAATATCAGGGAAAACAAATTGACTTAAGCTCTCCCTGGAATAGAATGTCAGTTGCTGAAGCATTTTTAAATTATACCTCAATATCAGTGGATGATGCGCTTTTAACCAACAAATTTGATGAAATAATCGCATGTGAAATAGAACCCAATCTGGGGATAAAAAAGCCTTTATTCCTTTATGACTATCCTGTTTTAAAAGGAGCTTTTGCAAAAACAAAGGATAACAACAGCAAGATTGCTGAACGCTTTGAGCTGTATATAAGCGGAATTGAACTTTGCAATGCATATACAGAAATTAATAATCCTGACAAGCAAAAAGAAAAATTTGAATATGAACAAAATCTTCGCAAATTACTTGGAAAACAAATCCATCCTATACCTGAAAATTTTCTTAAATTTTTAAAATACATGCCAGATGCCTCAGGCAATGCCCTTGGAATAGACAGGCTTATCATGCTTTTTGCAAATACAGATAAAATTGATAATACTGTAGCATTTACTCCTGAAAGCCTTTAAGATTATTATAGACATATGCCAGCTTAAATTCAGACTCAATAACCTATTGGGTGATGGGTTAAAGCTGTAATTTAGCATGAATATCTAAACCAAATTCAACTTTATTAATTAACAGCCCTATGACAATACCATGCATTTTTTCTAACTGTATTTTTGTTAATTGTTCAGAACCCTTTGCAGTATCACGAATACCACTACCATTGATGACCATTTCAACAACTTGTTTCCTGATGCCCTGCTCATATGCTCTGCAGCGGTATTTCAGCATGAACGTTTTAGTTATACAATCTTATATTTGGCTATATTTTGGCAACGGTAACGCTAAAGTACCAAGGGCGTTCCATCCAGATTTCATAATTTTGTCACTGCCACAATTTGGGCAGATAATTTCTTGATAACATGTCATGTAAATGATGCGTACATAAAATATTTTTTTTAGTAAATCACATGTTTAACCCATTACCTAATTCTATATCTTTAGTTATACACCAGTAAGCTAATGCTTGAACAAATTTTGATAACTCCTCACCAGATAATTTTACTTGAAACGTATCATTTCTATCTCTTGGGTTTATATCAGTGAATGTAAATTCTAGACTTTCTGTGAATTCAATATTTCCATGAGAAACAGAATTGCGAATACGCCTAAGAAAGTACTTTAACTTATATGATGGCGATAATTTATTAATACCCCACCCATCCTTTAGTGAACTTGATTCAATTTCGTTAGGAATGGAATTTAAAAAGCTCTCTTTTGGTAAAACAATATATGTGTAGAGTGAAGATATTAATTGATACTGATTTAAAAAATGGTGTTGGTTTCTAAAATTTGGCTCTACCTTTTCATAAGGTGCATATAACGTGTCGAGCATTAGCTTAAGGTTAATATCATTTTGAGCTTTCATAGAATCAATAAGAGCAAGTAAATTATTATTTATTCTTTGAAACGCAATTATTGATTTTACATTTTCTTCATTCATTTTAACTTTTCACTATCAAACATAACGATTTGGTCACCGGCGCGAGTTTACGAGCGTCCGGTGCACTAAAATGTTAGCTTATTTCTCTTTTTTCTCGTTTAAAGGACGTATATCATCAAAGGCACTTAGCTTAATTTTTTCCAAGGAATTTATTATCTTTTCTCTTTCTGATTTTTCAGCATGTTTTTCCAAAAAATCTATGATAGTTAAAGTCGCACCCACTAAGCTTACTACTCCGACTGCAACAGTAAAAACAACTGAACCGCCAACCTTTACTAAAGTATCTTCCTCCCCTTTTTGTTGGGTAAAGGGGAGGATTGAATTGTTGATATAGTTATTCAAATCATTAACACTTCGCTGAGCATTAAGTAAGGAATCTGTATATCGTTCTGAGTCTATATTGTTATTCATTGATTTTAGATCAAATATCATCCTAACAATTAGTGAGTTTACATTAGAACGAACCGGAATATACATGAACCTAAGAGCTCGAATTTCACGCGGTGGAATGTTTGGTGAAGATTTAAGAGATGCAATTGAGCTTTCTGTAAGCGTTTTCCATACAGAAAAGTGCTCAATAATTTTAGAAAAATCCTTAGATATCTGACTAGCTCCAACTTGGAAAGGAAGAATAAATAACAGCAAAAATATGGAAAGGCAAAAAAAATTAAATCTACAAATCATCTTTTCCCTCCTTCTTTTAAGCTAATCGCGGTGCTGACCAGCACCGGGGGCCTTACAAGCAAGCGTAGCTTGATTGTAAGGTTCACGGTGTCTGGTCAAGATCCTTGTTCCGGCGCAAGCGCCGGGGCAAGGAGCTTGACGTAGTTAGCACCGCGATTCCAGGCGGCGCAGCCGCCTGGAACATGAAAATCACCGGTTTCATCCGGTGCATTTTTTGGTTGGAATTAAGTACCGTGTCCCCGAAATATCGTTCGGGGTATATAATGCCGTTGTGCTCTCGCCATTAGGTAATTTGTAATTTGCCTATATTGCCCATTTCACCCCCAAAAAGGGCGATATAGCCCCAAATACAGGAG
>Ga0209345_10003521_pt1 | contig 16039 bp, 11 predicted proteins | sample Cruoilmetagenom7_FD_187294 | JGI IMG/M metagenome (GOLD analysis project Ga0209345, IMG submission 187294) | Oil polluted marine microbial communities from Coal Oil Point, Santa Barbara, California, USA - Sample 7 (SPAdes) (version 2) | ecosystem: Environmental > Aquatic > Marine > Oil seeps ... | reverse complement strand
CATTTGAAGAATGGGAATAAGGCTTTTTCTTTCCTTACTATAAGTTGAAAGGTTTGCGGCAATTTGTTCAAGTACCTTTTGATTTTCAATGGCCATGTCTTGATCCATAAAAAAATCCTTTCCAAACAAAAGTTAAGACTGTTTATTTTATACAATAAAAATTAAATAAAAATTTACAAACTCAACACTTGTTTTAATGAATTTGTAAATTTCTGATCAAAATAATGCTTAATAAATATCATTTTCTTTCATATTTCTTATGGTTAGACAGTTATTAGGATAAAATTATTGTTTTGTTATCAAAAATAAAAGAAAATGTCAACTTTAAGAATAGCCCATAAAATTACAAAATTGTCATATTGCTAAAATAGCAACTATGTGAATAGACCTTGAAATAAAAATTTTTGTGTGTCAATAAATACTTTTATCAGCCATACCTTTAATTCTGTAACCTTAAAATGTGTTTTAAAAAATATTAAAAAACTATTAAAAGATAAAATCTATGCATATAAAGACAAAATTTGAAAATATTGGAGTAACAATTTTTACAACTATGTCTAAGCTTGCCAATGATAATAGTGCTATTAATCTTTCCCAGGGATTTCCTGATTTTAATGCAGATCCGGGTCTTATAGGACTTGTCAGTGATTACATGCGCCATGGACATAATCAGTATGCTCCCATGCAAGGCGTATTGCAACTCCGTGAACAAATAGCACAAAAAATCAAAAAAATATATAATGCCATTTATGATCCTGAAACTGAAATTACTGTAACTTCAGGAGCTACTGAAGCTTTATTTGCCGCAATAACCGCTGTTGTTAAAAAAAATGATGAGGTCATTGTGTTTGAACCCGCTTATGACTCTTATGTCCCGGTTATTGAGTTAAATGGTGGAATCCCTGTTTATCTAACCCTGAAATACCCTGATTATCACATTGACTGGGATGAAGTAAAAAATGCAATAACTCCGAAAACAAGACTTATCATTTTAAATTCTCCCCATAACCCCACAGGAACTGTTCTATCATCAGAGGATATAAAATCATTAAGACAGATAACAACAAATACAGATCTTTTAATAATCAGTGATGAAGTTTATGAGCATATTGTTTTTGACAATATAAAACACGAAAGCCTGTCACAAGATCCTGAGCTTTCAGCAAAAAGTTTTGTTATAAGCTCTTTTGGTAAAACATATCATACCACAGGATGGAAAACAGGCTATTGCCTTGCTCCTGAAAAACTTTCAAAAGAATTGCAAAAAGTGCATCAATTCTTGACTTTTGCATCAAATACACCTGTTCAGTATGCTTATGCTAAATTTATGCAACAAAACAAGGATTATTATTCAAATCTGTCTTTATTTTATCAACAAAAAAGAGATAAGTTTTTATCCCTTGTTAAAAAATCCAGGTTTAAGGCTCTTCCCTGCAAAGGAACCTACTTTCAGATGATGGATTATTCTCTTATTTCAGATGAACCTGATATTGATTTTGCAAAACGCATGACAACTGAACATGGTGTTGCATCAATACCTCCTTCAGTATTTTATCACAAAAACGATGATCATAAAGTCTTAAGGTTTTGTTTTGCAAAACAAGAAGATACTTTAGAAAAGGCAGCAAAAATATTATGCGGGATTTAAACATTACACTTATACAACCAGAACTTGTTTGGGAAGATATTGAGTCTAATATAGATAAGCTTAATAAAATAATTGATAATATACATGACAAAACAGATCTTATTGTTCTTCCGGAAATGTTTAATAGCGGTTTTAGCATGAATGTTAAAAAAATTGCACAGGATATGAATGGACATTGTATTAACTGGCTGGAAAAAAAATCAAAGCAGATAAAAGCTGATATTACCGGCAGCATTATGGTAAGTGAAAATAACAGCCTTTATAACCGTCTTGTCTGGGTAAAGCCAGATGGTAATCTGTTTTTTTATGATAAAAAACATCTATTCAGATATGCAGGTGAAGATAAGATTTTCAAACCAGGTAATAAAAATATTACTGTTAAGTTGAATGGCTGGAACATCAGACCTTTTATTTGCTACGATCTTCGCTTTCCCATGTGGACAAGAAACATTTTAAATCAGTATGATGTGGCAATATTTGTTGCAAACTGGCCAGAATCAAGGGCCTGTCACTGGAAAACACTTCTTGCAGCCAGAGCAATTGAAAATCAATGTTATGTCATAGGAGTTAACAGGGTGGGAAAAGATGGAAATGACTTGACATATAGCGGAGATTCATCTGCAATTGATCCTTCTGGGAAAATTTTATTTCATAAAAGTTCTGTAGAATGTGTATATACTGCATGTTTGTCATCTCAAATGCTTGCAACATATAGAAAAAAATTTCCTTTTTGGAAAGACATGGATTATCAAAATGCCCTATGCTGAAGGGAAAACGTATCTGCCGCAATTCCAGTTTCTCAAAATTCAATGTGTTTTATGTCCTCCTTTCATTTTGCCTATTGCTCTGACTGTAGCCAGCCTTTTATAAATTTTTTTCTCTTTTACATTTCTTTTCTAATTTATAAAAATTCTTGTTATAAAAATAAAAAAACTACATCTAATATTGACATACTTCAATTTGTAGATAGTTTATATCTTAACCTGGCACAAATAATGCCTGCAAAATAATACAGATGGCTTTATAAATAAACATATCAATCATTTTTATATGCTATAAGCGTTTTTTAACCTTTTTTTTAGTTTCAATACCTTTTTTAAAATTTTTTTAAGGGGGTAGATATGCACTTTGACAAATTTACTATTAAATCACAAGAAGTTATACAAAATTCTCATAAATTAGCCATGCAGCAAAAAAATACTCGGGTTGAGCCTGAACATTTACTTATGGCCATGCTGGAAGAAGAGGAAACAATTATAAAGTCTATACTTTATAAAATTGGCGTTTCTCCTGACGCACTTTGTCATGATATAAAAGATGTCATTTACAAGCTGCCTGAATTAAGAGAAGAAATACAAAATGTTTATATTTCAGAAAGACTTAATAAAATTTTTGATTCTGCTCTTAGTGAAGCTGTGAATATGAAAGACAAATATGTTAGTACTGAACATTTACTCTTGTCTATGATAGAAGAGAAAGATGGAAAAGCTGCAAAAATTTTAAAAAGCCATTCAATTAGCAGAGAGTCGGTCTTAAAAGTACTTATAGCGATCAGGGGAAATCAAAGAATTACCGATCAAAATCCTGAGGAAAAATATCAGGCATTGGAAAAGTATAGCCGTGATCTTACAGAACTTGCCCGGCTTGGAAAACTTGATCCTGTTATAGGACGCGATGACGAAATTCGCAGGATTGTACAAATCCTTTCAAGACGTAAAAAAAACAATCCTGTACTCATAGGAGAACCAGGTGTAGGGAAAACAGCAATAGTCGAGGGATTAGCTCAGCGTATTGCAAATGGAGATGTTTCTGAAACACTTAAAAACAAACGTATTGCAGCACTTGATATGGGAGCTCTTATTGCTGGAGCAAAATACAGAGGTGAGTTCGAAGACAGGCTCAAAGCTGTATTAAAAGAGGTTGAACAAGCTGAGTCAGAAGTTATTCTTTTTATAGATGAGCTTCATACTCTTGTAGGTGCAGGAGCAAGTGAAGGCGCTATGGATGCATCAAATATGTTAAAACCTGCACTTGCAAGAGGAACCTTGCGTTGCGTTGGAGCAACAACATTAAATGAATACAGAAAATATATTGAAAAAGATGCTGCACTGGAAAGACGGTTTCAGCCCATATTATCAAATGAGCCATGCGTTGAAGATACTATTTCAATTTTAAGAGGACTTAAAGAAAAATATGAAGTTTATCATGGAGTAAGAATAAAAGATTCTGCAATAGTAGCAGCAGCCATGCTTTCAAACAGATATATTGCAGATCGTTTTCTGCCTGATAAAGCCATTGACCTTATTGATGAAAGTGCTTCAAAGCTCAGGATAGAAATTGACAGCATGCCAGGAGAAATTGATGAAATAAGCCGCAAGCTTATTCAATTGGAAATTGAACGTGAAGCATTGAAAAAAGAAACAGATAGTTTATCTACAAAGCGTTGTGAAAAACTTGAAAAAGAGATAATGAACATGAACGATAAACTAAATTCCATGAAAGCTCACTGGTTAAATGAAAAAGAAATGATTCATAGTATCAGAACTGTAACTAAAGAGCTTGAAAGAATCGGCATAGAAGAAAAGCAGGCTGAAAGAGAAGGAGATCTTGCAAAAGTTGCTCAGATCAGATATGGCACAGCTAATGATCTTAAAACCTCTCTTAAAGATGCAAATAAAAAACTTGCAGAGCTTCAAAAAAACCGTAAAATGCTAAAAGAAGAGGTTGATGATGAAGATATTGCAAATGTTATATCAAACTGGACAGGAATTCCAGTAACAAAAATAATGGAAGGTGAAAAAGAGAAGCTGCTTCGTATGGAACATTGCCTATCTAAAAAAGTGATTGGACAAAAAGAAGCAATTTCAGCAGTATCAAATGCTGTGCGAAGAACAAGGTCCGGGCTCAAAGATCCTAATCGCCCTGTTGGATCATTTCTTTTCATGGGACCTACAGGTGTTGGTAAAACAGAGCTTGCCAAAACTCTTGCTGAATTTATTTTTGACAGTAATCAGACTATTGTTAGAATTGATATGTCCGAATATATGGAAAAACATTCTGTTTCAAGGATGATAGGGGCCCCTCCAGGATATGTAGGTTATGAAGAAGGGGGACATCTTACAGAGGCGGTACGCAGAAAGCCATATTCTGTTGTGCTTTTTGATGAAATAGAAAAAGCTCACCATGATGTTTTTAATGTACTTCTTCAAATATTAGATGACGGCAGAATGACAGACGGTCATGGTAAAACAGTTGATTTTACAAATACAATCATAATTATGACCTCAAATGTGGGAAGTTATTTAATTCAGGAGATTGCAAGATTAGAACAAAAAGAGATGGAAAAAAAACTTGTAAACGAGTTAAAAAAGTATTTTAGACCTGAATTTTTAAACCGAATTGATGAGACAATCATATTTCACAATCTGACACATGAACAAATAAGTAAAATTGTAGATATTCAGATTGAAAAGCTAAACAAACGTTTAAAAGAAAAAAGTTTGAGTATTACTTTAACAGATAAAGCCAAATCATTTCTTGCCCAGAAGGGATACGACCCTGTATACGGAGCAAGACCTTTAAATAGGGCAATACAACAATATATAGAAAATCCCCTTGCAGTAAAGATTCTTAAAGGAAATGTTGGTGATAAAAACAGTCTAACAGCAGATGTTAGCAATGAACAAATTATATTTAACAAAACATACTTTTAACCAAATACTTTATTTATCGATAAAGTTTGACATAAAAAATATCGCAATGCATTATTATTCAATGTAAAATAAAATATCTTTATCAGCTTGATTTATTTTTTTTGATAAATATTTAACATAACAATATAATTTATTTTCAGGTGCAATAAAAAAATTTTATGCTTCAGGAACTTTTTATAAAAAACTTTGCCATAATAGATGATTTGCGAATATGTTTTTCAGAGGGTCTGACTATTTTAAGCGGAGAAACTGGTGCAGGCAAATCTGTAATAATAAATGCCATAAATCTTTTACTTGGAAGCAGGGCATCTGCAAAACTTATAAGAACAGGTGCTAAAAGCGCTGAGGTTGAAGGTTTTTTTCATATTGGAGCTGAAAGCAAAAACGCAAAAATTATAGAAAAATATGGATATGATGTAGCAGAAGGGCTTTTAGTCCGTAGAATAATTTCAAAAAACAGCAAACATAAAATCTATATTAACGGTAATCTTGCAACAACAAATGTGCTTAATTCCATTACCAGAGGCCTGCTTAATATTTCAGGTCAGCACGCGAACCAATATTTTTTAAAAGAAGGCCAGCACCTTTTGATACTTGATCAATTTGCCAGGGTTTTGCTTTTACGTTCAAAAGTATATGAATGCTATCATAAGATAGCTCCGTTAATTAAAAAATTAAGCATCCTCAATAAAAAAAAAGACCAACAAAAAGAGCATATTGAACTTCTTGAACATCAAAAAAAAGAAATTACAGATACGGCAATTGTATTTGGAGAAGATGAAACTTTAAAACAGGAAATAACTCGTTTAAAAAACAAAGAGTTTCTTTTTAAAACCGCGTATTTAAGTGTTGACGAACTTTATAATGCAAATGGGGCAATAATAGAACGCCTTGAATATGTCAGTAAAAATCTTGAAAAGGCATGCATGATAGATAACAAGTTGTCTAAAGGGACGAAAACCTTGACTGATGCAAAATTTTTAATAGAAGAGGCGGTTAATGATCTTTTAGAATACATAAAAAAAATACAGATAGACAATGATCAATTAGAAGCTATGGAAACACGTCTTTACACACTTCAGACCCTTAAGCGTAAATATGGCAAGACTTTGGAAGAGGTTCTTTTGCATCTTGAATCAATAACAAAAGAGCTTAATGAATGTGAAAATATTACTGCTGAAATTTTAAATGTAACAGATGAAATTGTTTTGCTCCATAAAACTATAGAAGGTTTTGTAAACAAGCTTTCAGAAAAAAGAAAACAGGCAGCAAAAGATCTGGGTAAAAAAGTAGAAAAAGAACTTGCATCACTCAAAATGTCAAAAACAAAATTTGAAATAGTTCTAAATAAAATGGTTGCAGGAGATAATATTAGTCCATATCTAAAAACCAATAACTATGCAATAAACGAATCAGGCATAGATAATGCTACTTTTATGATTGCACCAAATATCGGTGAAGAGCTAAAGCCTTTGACAAGCATTGCTTCAGGTGGTGAGCTTTCAAGAGTTGTTCTATCTTTAAAATCAATTTTAGCCATAACAGAATCTGTCGGAACTGTAATTTTTGATGAGGTTGATGCGGGAATAGGAGGAAGCGTTGCAGAAATTGTCGGTAAAAAACTTACTCAACTTTCTTCTTATCATCAGGTGATATGTATTACACATCTGCCGCAGATTGCCAAATTCGGTGATCATCATTTTACAATTTCCAAACAAGTTTCAGATGGAAGAACAAAAACAGTCATAACTCCTGTTAAACACGCAGAACGGGTAAATGAAATAGCAAAAATGTTAGGTGGTGAAACGATTACACAAACAACACTTGCCCATGCCCGCGAGATGCTAAACTTAAAAGATGGGGGGGGCAAGTAAAAAACAGACATTTTTTAAGCTGCTTTGTCCAAAAGCCAATTTTCTTCGATTTGCAAAAAATAGAATAATTCATTTATGATAATTTTATCGGACAATACATTTTTCTACACACGGATCCATTATGGATTTCAGATAAAAAATTTCACGAGAACTGTAACTATGAGAATCTTCACAAAAAAACTCAGGGTGCAGCACTTTACCATTTTTAAAATATTGCAAAGCATACAGCTTTGCACCTTTAATTAATTCAGCAATACTTTTAATAATATCTTCATCTATAATAGGTTTTACGCACGTTGTCCTGAACTCATAGGCTAAAGATGAATTCATTATTAATCGAATGCTTGAAATGAGTTTGTCCGGATTAAAATCTTTTTTTATAAATTTAGAATAATTACAAGGATCTGTTTTTATATCCATCGCAATATAATCCACAAGATCAAAATCAATAAGCGTTTTTATTACGTCTGGCCGGCTTCCATTTGTATCTAATTTTACAGGATACCCCATCTGTTTGATTTTTTTACACAAATTTATAATATCACATGATATGGTAGGTTCTCCGCCTGAAATTACAACGCCTTCCAAAAAGCCTTTGCGCTTTTTAAGATAGTTAAAAAAAAGCTTCTCGCTAATAAAAGAGAGCTGATTTGAACTGCTTTTTACAAGATCAGGGTTGTGGCAATAAGGGCAGTCAAAATTACAACCAGAAAGAAAAATCACACAGCTTATTTTTTTCGGATAATCAATAAATGAATTCTTTTGCAATCCACCAAAAAACATAATATATTTCAATTCTGCAATATTTTTATTAAACAGCGATTTTTTCTTCAAAAATGTTATTATTGATGTTATATGTTTTTCTCTGCTTAAATTCTGCCTGTTTGCCGTTGTTCCATTGTTTGATTGGTCTTAAATATCCTACAACTCTTGAATACACCTCAGTCTCCTTATTACAAAAAGAGCATTTTTCCTGCCTGCCTTTAAGATAGCCATGAGATGAGCATACGCTAAATGTCGGAGAGATTGTAAAGTAAGGAAGTCTAAAATTTTCTGCTATCTTACGTATAAGATTTTTAGTGATTGTTGCATCACTTATAAGCTCTTCTATAAAAACATGAAGAACTGTACCTCCGGTATATTTTGTCTGCAACTCATCCTGCAGCATTAATGCTTCAAACACATCGTCGGTATAATTAACAGGAAGCAGTGTGGAGCTAGTATAATAAGGAAATCCACCATTTATACCTTCATTGTCATTAGCATTAGCACAGATTATATCTGGAAACTGTTTTTTATCGAGAAGTGCAAGACGATATGATGTCCCTTCAGCTGGCGTTGCTTCAAGGTTAAAAAGATCCCCTGTCTTTTCCTGAGTGTCTGCAAGTATTTCACGGATAAAATCCATTACTTTAAGCGATAGTTCACTTCCTTTTTCACTTGCAATATCCTGCCCGAAAAAATTAAGACATGCTTCATTCATTCCTATAATTCCAATGGTGGAAAAATGGTTTTTCCAGTAAATGCCTGTATTTTTTTTAATTTCTCTTAAATAAAATTTTGTATACGGATAAAGATTATTCTCAGTAAATTTTTCAAGAACCTTTCTTTTTATTGATAAACTTTTTATTGATAGAAGCACTTTGTCTTCAAGTATTTTGAAAAAATTGTCCTCATCTTCTGCAATTTTCCCTATCCGCGGCAGATTAATGGTTACAACTCCTATTGAACCTGTAAGAGGGTTTGCTCCAAAAAGGCCTCCACCTCTTTTTATAAGCTCTCTGTTGTCTAATCGCAGACGACAGCACATGGATCTTGCATCCTCAGGCGTCATATCTGAATTAATGAAGTTGGAAAAATAGGGGATGCCATATTTGCCAGTCATTTTCCAGATAAGTTCCAGGTTAGGATTATCCCAGTCAAAATCATCAGTAATATTATATGTGGGTATGGGAAATGTAAATACCCTTCCTTTTGCATCGCCTTCCATCATTACTTCAGCAAAAGCTTTATTGATCATATCCATTTCCTGCTGAAAATCTGAATATGTAATATCACCTTCTATTCCGCCATTTATAACAGGGTGATCTTTATAAATGGAAGGCACATTTAAATCCATTGTTATATTTGTAAATGGAGTCTGAAAACCTACTCGCGTAGGGATATTAATATTAAAAACAAATTCCTGTAAAGCCTGTTTGACTTCCTTATAATTTAAATTGTCATAACGTACAAAAGGTGCCAGCAGAGTATCAAAGTTTGAGATAGCTTGAGCTCCTGCTGCTTCGCCTTGCAATGTATAAAAGAAATTAACAATTTGCCCTAGTGCTGACCTTAAATGTTTTGGAGGAGCACTTTCCACTTTACCTTCAACACCTTTAAAACCTTGTTTAAGCAAATCCAATAAGTCCCATCCAACACAATATACAGAAAGCAAACTAAGATCGTGGATATGAATATCGCCATTTTTATGCGCATGCCTGATTTCAGGAGGATAAATGCGGCCTAACCAGTATTCTGATGTAATATCAGAAGAGATATAATTATTAAGCCCCTGAAGAGAATAACACATATTGCTGTTTTCTTTGATTTTCCAGTCCAGCTTCTGAATATAGTGATCAACAAGGTCAATGTTTGCTCTGGTTGCAATATTTCTTATCTGCGTATGCTGATCTCTGTATAAAATATATGCTTTGGCTGTATTATAAAAAGGAGAATCAAGCAATACTCTTTCAACAATATCCTGAATTTCTTCTACATCAGGACATGAGTCAAGAGATAGTTCGTGGGCCAATGTTAAAACCCGAAGAGTTAATTTTCTGGTTTCTCTTTCACCAAATTCTCCAGTTGCTCTTCCCGCCTTTGTTATCGCAGCAGACACTTTTGTTGAATCAAAGGACTCAATCCTGCCATCACGTTTTTTAATTTGCTTAAACATTTAGGTCACCTTTTATTAAATCTCTTTAATCCATATTATTAGGTAATTATCACAAAATATAGTCATCTATATATAGATAATATCTATATATAGTGTTTTAAAATTTTTTTGTCAATATTTTTTTGTCAATAAAAAATGTTTTTCTATTTTTATAAGCAGTTTGTTTTTTGATATTTATTAATCCCGCTTTTCTGCTGGCATGGAGATAATTTTCTGACCGCTGTTATCCACTTCCACAGGCAGTGCCCCTTTTAAAGGGACTGGCATATTGCCTGTCCGAATTGGTATGGCAACAACTTTGACCTTGCTGCTGTTCCCGCACAAAACTTTTGAAAAAACGTGAATGTAATGCAGACCCTCACTTTTTGGACGTACTGAAAATTTTTGAGTAAGCTGATCACCTTTTTCAATTTTTTTATAGGTCATTTCCGGATTTTGCAAATCTATTAGCTCTATTCCCTTTTCCCCCTTGATCGTAAGCTCTAAATAATCTGCTTTTTGTTCCGGTTTTATGGTAATTTCTATATTAATCAATTCACCAGAAAGCCTGCTTTTTAAAATTTTGTATTTGATCTGAACAGGTGCCTGCGGTTTGCCAGGGCTTTGATGGTAACGTTCCGCCAGCGTAGTAACGGTATCAGATGTGGATATAATTTCAGAATCCATACAGGAAGCTAAAAGTAAAGTTCCAGCTATTAGTGTGTTAATCAACCATTTTAAATTCATATTTCTCCCACTTATTTTGAAGGATAAATAATTAAAACACACTAACATCAATACATGTTCTGTGGTTTGAGTCAAAAGCAGTATCTGGGTCAAGCAGTTTCCAGTCATATATTTCCAGAACATAGGTGCCAGCTGATAAATACACTCTTGACAATTCCTGATTGGAGGTTTCTTGATCAAACAGCATGCACTGGTCCTTGTTATTATATAATTTGAAATCAGGATTTGAACCAGGAGATCCAACTGCCTGGATCTGGTACTCTGCAGTTGTTTGCGCTTCAAAATAGGCAAAACGTGCTTGAGATAATCTGTTTATTTCATCTTTTAAAGCAAATTTATTAATTACACATACAGTTTTTGGCAAATCGCCAACTACAATGGGTGTGTATACAGGTAACACGTCAGTTCCGGCTCCAGCGTCATTGGTCTCAGAACTTCCAAAAGGATCAATACCATTTCCATTAATATTTTGTTGTTCAAGTATCTGATCTATGCCCAAAGAGTGTTCCGAATAAATATTTTTCAATGCAGAAATAAAAGCAAACAAACTTGTTCGGGCAACTGAATTTTTAAGGTCTTTTGTAAAAATTTCATAAAAAGGCTGGATACCTAACGATACAGAATCAAAGCCATCATCGTGTGTGTCATACAGGTCATACAAAATAGATTGGACACTACCTTCGCTGTACCATCCTTTAACTTTCGGGTCGTTACTTTCAAGATCAAAAGTAAAGCCCTTTGCCTGGCCTGAGCCATACGAATCAGAATAAACAGGGTTGTCAGTAATCATGGCAGACAGGGCATTTGCCCAGCCTTCACTAAAAGCTACCCTGATATCCAGAAAAGATTGCGCGCTATGGTTGCCTCCAATGGAATCAAAACGTGAAAATTCATTTTCAAAGTAATGTCCCCATTCATGAATAATGACATGCTGATCATACTCATCAGTATCAGAATTTACTTTGCCAAGTAAATAGATGGAATTTATATTGTAATGAGAAGTAGTAATCTGGCCAAGCTCCTTATTCCCCTCGCTTGCTATGTTATTGATACTCCAGTTTATTACCAGTTTTGGATATGACACGCCAGAAACATTATCGTTGATTTTCTTAATAATTGAATAAATTGTATCTATTATTGCAAAAGGAGCAGCTGTTCTGGTAGACGAATAGTCTGTGCCATTCCAGCCGGACCCTGCATGAAGGTTTTTTGTTATACTGTTAGTTATGAAAAATGGAGTACAATCCATAACGTAAAGAGCACCAGCCTGAGTATTATCAACTACTGAAACGTCACACATAGTTGTTTCCGTAGGTTTTAAAACAGGCTTTGCTCTGACAAAAATAGAATTGTTTTCATCATTAACAGCAATCTTAGCAGAATAATTTCCCGATTCATCAGTCTGTGTACTGGCTAATACTGCACTATCTCTCAATCGGATAATTTCCACTGTAATTCTACGAGCTGGAAGTTCATTTATTGTCGAATAATCAAGTCTTCCGCTGATTGTGTTAGGTACACGGTCATAGGTTATTTTTCCAGATATAGCAACCTTGTCACTTTCATAGCTTTCACTGTTTTTATTTCCTCCGCAACTATAGCAAAAAACAATGGTGGTTAAAAATATTAATATTTGAATACTAAAGTGATTAATATCTTTTTTTATAAAAATTTTTAAGTTCAAGTTCTAAGTAAAACGCATCTTTTAATTTATGTTAGTCGAATCTATTTTATCCTTGAGTGACAAGTGTTAGAATATATTTTGTTAAAGTTTGAGCGTGTATAAGATGATAATAATCTACCTAAAGAAATAATACTTATGCATGATACTTTTATCATTATTTTGGCAGAACCGTAAACATGTGAGAACTATTTATCACAATGCATGTGAGAACTATTTATCACAATGTAATCTGTAGTGCAAGATTTAATTTGCAATCTTTCGACAGGCTGTTACAAAATGTAATTTATCCGATTTCTGCGTTAGAAAATTAATTTGATCCTCTTTAATACTATCTGTATGCCTGCGGTCAAATTAATTTTTTGCCTTGAATTTGAAAAAAAATCATTTCGCAACAGTCTGTCAAAGGTATAAACGAAAAATATCAGCAATTTCCACACACATTAACAAAAAAAGGCAACATCTCTTCTTTAGTTTTAAACTATGTACGAGCACAAGCAAAGCCAGGATTTGAAGCAGATTGTTTTTTTCTATTTATTCAAAGACAAGGATAGACATTAACAATTGGACATTAAATGCTGATTTTAGGTAATATCTGGCAGCCTTAAAAATTACAACTTATAAAGGCATTAAATACAGCATTTATTACTATAATTGAAGGAGGTAAATAATTAGCTTAACAGGCTGTTACAAAATGTAATTTATCCGATTTCTGCGTTAGAAAATTAATTTGATCCTCTTTAATACTATCTGTATGCCTGCGGTCAAATTAATTTTTCGCCTTGAATTTGAAAAAATTTTATTCCGCAAGCAGCCTGCTAACCGATTTTTGCTTTGACATTGGGAAAATAAAAAACTTGTAAAAATTATCAAAATTGAAAGGATTAAAAAAAAATGAAAAAAAATCTATTAATTATTTCATGTTGTCTTTTCTTATCTCTATTCGCATCGCATTCGTTTGCAGATCCGGTAATTAATATTTTTAACGCAACGATTTCAGGAAAAAACCAAGAGATACCTGAAGTATCCACTGAAGCAATGCAGCAAATTGTGGCCAATAACCGCGCGATTGTCATTGATGTACGCTCTTTAAAAGAATATTTTATTGATCATATTCCAGGGGCATTTGATGCTGTTAATGTTGATGAAGCAGCGGGTTTGACAGGCGGAAACAAGGATGTCCCAGTAGTTTTATATTGCAATGGGCCATATTGCCCCAAAAGCATGGCTGTTGCAAAGGGATTGGTGGATACCGGCTATGAAGAAGTCATGTGTTATCGGCTTGGTATTCCTGTCTGGAGAGCACTGGGAAATGTTACACAAATTGAAATTGAGGGATTTTCTTATATTGCGGCAAATGATCATACTTCAGTATTAGTAGATGCGCGAAATAAAAAAGATTTCGAAAAAAAATCTTTGCTGAATGCTATTAACGTACCTGTTGCCCATGTCACAAAAAGTATTAAAAAAGCATTAAACGATGGCCGCTTACCTGTTGATCACAGAAGCACCCGCATTATTGTATTTGGAGAAAATGGACAACAGGCAAAGCCCCTGGCAAAAGCCCTGACAAAGAAGGGATTTCATAATGTCTCTTTTTATGATGGATATTTCAATTCACTTGTTAATGTGATTAAATAAAACGAATTCAAATCAACTTCAAAAATACTGACTATCTACAATTGAATGATTTTCAATAAACAACTCGGTAGTCCTTAATGTGTAGTGGTATGTTTGACTATTTCAGGCGCCATCTTGGCATTATAGTGATGAATAAAATTCCAGACAGCGCCAATATGATTTTCTAACTTTTTTGAAAAGGAGAGTGTTTTTCGAACAAGACGTGAGACCCTTTGCCGTACAGTAAGGTTGAATCTTTCAATGTAACTGGTTTTCTCACTGCCTTTTCCAACGGATATGTGCCTTTTAGATGGGAATATTTCATCATAGGCTTTCCAAAAATCCGTATAGCAAACGGCACATTCTCGATAAACTGCTGGCAAAAAATTCCATAGGCCCTTTGCGCCGGAATGATCGCGGTTTCCAACATATGCGCCAACAATTTCTCTGGATTCTACATCAAGAGCGAACCAAAGCCACTGTTTATTATCTTTGCATTGAACAAATGACCACATTTCATCGCACTGGATTGTCAATCGGCCTTTTTTTTAAACTGCAAAGGAAAATAGTTTTTTGTAAATTCCTTTTGATCAGCTTTTTTATAAGGAATTTACAAAACTTATACCTTAATTATAAACCTTTAAGGAAACAGTGCATTATTTTATTGTGAGCTTTGTTTTTCTAAATTCGTCAAGATGCACCAACAATTCATCAAGCATTTCTTTTGGATACAGTTTCCCTGCCAGTTTATCCCATACTGGGCGAGTTTTATTTTTAAACACCTCAAGTTCCTTATCAGTTAATTTAATTTCTTTTACACCATAATTAATCATCGCATTAAGTGCCCTTTTATTACCATCTATTGATATTTTATTAAACTTGTTTTCCAGCATGGGCAATTCTTTTTCAATGGCTTTTTTATATGATTCAGGCAATTTATTCCATGTTTTCATAGTGATAAATATCATGCCTGGTGAATAACGTAAAGGTGTTGTATTTACATATTTTGTTATTGTATAAAGCTGTGTTCCTATCCACCACAGGGCCGGAGAAATGCATGCATTACATATGCGGGATCTCATTGTTGTGGCAACTTCAGGGACACCCATTGGGATAGGACTGGCACCAAGAGATTTCAACACATTATCTGCAACCTCGCCGGCATGCATTAATAATTTACTCTTTTCAAAGTCTTGGGGAGATCTCATTTTATATTTTGTTGAATACAACTGATCCATATCCTGATGCACAAACATCAGCGGTTTGTAGCCGTTTTCTATAAGAATTTTGTTAAATGTAGGTCTCATATATTTTGTTACATAATCTATCTCTGCATAATTATTAAACAGAAAGGGAAGCTGCATAATGCTCATTTCACGGCATGCCATAATAACGCCTCCAGATGACATAAAAGCTCCCTGGAGTTGATCAATATGCATTTTGGCGATGTAGTCTTCTTCATCACCCATTATCTGCCCGAAATACCAGCTACATGTAACATTATTATTTGTTACTTCTTCTATTTTACTTTCAAATGTTTTTCTACAATATTTTGCCCATGCAACTCCATCAGGTGCAACTGTTGCAATTTTCCAGACATATTTATATTCTGATTTTTTTTTAGCAAATACATCAACAATTCCCATATTAAAAATAAATACTAAAATTGTTATAATGAAAACAAATTTTTTAAAATTAAACACAATATACCTCACTGATTTATTACAGTAAACTGTAATAAAAAAAAATTATAAAAAATATGACATAGTATGTTTTGGGTTGATTTTATGCCAGAAAAAACAAAGGATAGTTTTTTTAGTATTTTTTACTTTCGAAACT
>Ga0209345_10003520_pt1 | contig 16042 bp, 19 predicted proteins | sample Cruoilmetagenom7_FD_187294 | JGI IMG/M metagenome (GOLD analysis project Ga0209345, IMG submission 187294) | Oil polluted marine microbial communities from Coal Oil Point, Santa Barbara, California, USA - Sample 7 (SPAdes) (version 2) | ecosystem: Environmental > Aquatic > Marine > Oil seeps ... | reverse complement strand
ACGATGATCTTGTTCACGCCTTCTGCGGTCAGTTTGTCCACTTCGCCTTGCACGGCGGCAACCGGATCAGAGAAGACCACATTGTCACCCGGGCTGGCCAGTTCATCCGTGTCCTGAGGCGTCAGGCCGATCAGGCCAATCTTTTCGCCGCCGCGTTCAATCACGATTGATTTCGCCAGCTTGTCAGCCAGCAAAGGTTCTGCGCTGACATCCGCATTGGACATCAGGATGGGGAATTTGATCTCGGACATGAAAGACGCCAGCACTTCTGGACCATCATCAAATTCGTGGTTGCCCACGGTCATGCCGTCATAGCCGAGCTTGTTCATCATCTCGGCGGCCATCTTGCCCTTGTAGTAGGAGTAGAAGAGCGTGCCTTGAAACTGGTCGCCGCCATCTACAAGCAGCGCATTGTTCGTCCGGCCGCGCGCTTCTTTGATAGCGGTCACCAGACGTGCCGTTCCGCCAAAGCACTTGCCTTCGGTGTTGTCTTCCGCGCCGCACGGTCCGTCATATTTGCTGATCGGTTCAAACCGCGCGTGAAAGTCATTCGTGTGCAGGATCGTGATTGAATAGTCAGCGCTGGCCATACCTGCTGTCAGGCTTAGGGCGGCGGCGCTCAAAAAGAATCGGTTCATAGTTTCCCCCAATGGAATGTGTGGGCACATGGTGGCGCGTGCGCGCGAAGCTGTCAAAGATGATAACTACCTTGCGTTGCGTCAATGCGGGGTGACTGCCCAAAGCGCAGGCACTACCTTGGCCCTTGACCCCTGCGGCGCGGAGCGGCATCACAGCGGCTATGCTTATATTTAAAATCTTCCGCACCGATGAATGGCAAAGCCTGCGCAACCATGGCGAAACCGAAGGCGCGCCCATTGATCTGGCCGATGGCTACATCCATTTCTCAACCGCCACGCAGGCCGCTGAAACCGCGGCCAAGCATTTCGCCGGAGCCGAGGAGCTTTTTCTTGTCGCAGTAGAAGCCGAGACATTGGGTGATGACTTGAAGTGGGAAGTATCGCGGGGAGATGCCCTGTTCCCCCACCTGTACCGCAAGCTGGCGATTGCCGATGTCGTGTGGGCCCAACCTTTGCCGCTGGTCGATGGGGTTCACCAGTTCCCTGCGGGTCTGGAAGAAGCGGCACAATGATCACCTATAGCGATACAGACCGCGAACAGTTCGAGATTTTCAAGTCGCTAGACCGTGACGTCCCGATAAATATGCTCAACCTCGTGCAGTTTTTTGACAAGGCCGAGTATCCAGCTGATCATTCCCTTGCGGGTCAAGACCTGACCGGTGCACAGGCCTATGCCAAATACAGTGAAACCAGCAGCCCGGTACTGGCCCGCGTCGGAGGAAAGGTTATCTGGCGGGGCGGTTTTGATGTCGCCCTGATCGGCGCTCCGGATGAAACATGGGACGCGATGTTCATCGTCAACTTCCCGAATGCCGCTGCATTTCTGGCGATGGTAACAGACCCCGAATATAAAGAATCTGTCATCCACAGGCAGGCGGCCGTCCTGAACTCACGCTTGGTCCGCACGCGGCCCCTGCCCCTGTCGGATATATTCGGATGAGCGCGCTGATTGAGGCGATGGGCCTAAGCGTGCTGCGCCGCTTTGATCCCGAAGTAGCACACGGCCTTGCCATCCGTGCCTTGCGCGCAGGCCTGACACCGCACCCCGGCCCCGTCAGCACCCCACGCCTTGCGGTAGAGCTGGCAGGCATGCATCTGCCCAATCCGGTGGGCCTTGCGGCCGGCTTTGACAAGAACGCCACCGCTGTCGAGCCTCTTAGCGAGGCCGGTTTCGGGTTCATCGAAGTTGGCGCAGCGACACCTTTGCCACAGCCGGGCAATGACAAGCCGCGGCTGTTTCGGTTGACCGAAGACCGCGCCGCGATCAATCGCTTTGGATTCAATAATGACGGGATGGAAGCAATCTGTGCCCGTCTTGCGGCCACACCGCGCACCATTCCTGTCGGCCTAAATCTGGGTGCAAACAAAACAAGCACGGACCGCGCGGCAGATTTCGCCCGCGTCATGGAGGCCGCACGGGACCACGTGGATTTCGCTACGGTAAATGTGTCTTCCCCCAACACCGAAAAACTACGCGATTTGCAAGGCAAAGCCGCACTCGCCGGTTTGTTGGAGGGCGTAATGGCTGTGCGCGGCACCACGCCCGTCATGCTGAAAATCGCACCAGATCTAAGCGAGAGCGAAATCGCAGATGTGGCACAAGTGGCCCAAGACGCGGGCGTTGCTGCGATCATAGCGACCAACACCACGCTTTCACGCGAGGGGCTGCGTTCCGCCCATAAGGAAGAAGCCGGAGGTCTCTCTGGCGCGCCCCTGTTTGAAAAATCCACGCGCGTGCTTGCGCGGCTTTCGACCCTGACTGATGTGCCGATCATCGGGGTTGGCGGCATCGGCTCCGCCGATCAAGCCTATGCGAAAATCTGCGCGGGGGCATCCGCCGTACAGCTTTATACAGCACTGGTATTTGACGGGCTATCGCTGGTGGGTGAAATTGCGCGCGGCATTGATGCGCGCTTGGCACAAGACGGGTTTGGTTCGGTTTCCGAAGCTGTCGCCAGCCGCCGCAAGGAGTGGCTATGATAACGCTTTGGCATAATCCTCGTTGCTCTAAATCGCGTCAGACCCTCGCCTTGATCGAAGCGGCAGGGAAGACGCATATAGTGCGCAAATACCTAGAAGACACACCCACCGTTCAAGAGCTTGAGCAAGCCCGTGAGGCGCTTGGCGTCACGGCGATCGAGATGCTGCGACCCAAAGAGAAACTGTTCAAAGAACTGGGACTGAAGCGCAGTGATGATGACGCTACCCTGCTTGCCGCAGCGTCGGCCAATCCGATCCTGATCGAACGCCCGATCGCCTTTGATGGCACCCGCGCCGTCATCGGTCGGCCGCCGGAGGCTATTCAGGCACTTTTGTAAACGCGGATCGCTGAAATACTCTACGCACCGGCCGCGCGTTCAAGTGACGGGTACCGCGCCCCGAGGGTCAGCCCACGAGCGACGAACGATATCAGCATGGCCAGCCATAGCCCGTGGTTGCCAAAGGTCGGCACCAGAAGCAGGACACAGGCAGCGTAAACGCCAAAGGATAGTGCCATCATATTGCGCATGTCACGGCTGCGGGTTGCCCCCACGAATATACCGTCCAGCATAAAGGCAGCGCAGCCAATAACCGGCATCAGCACCAGATAGGGCAGATAGATGCGCGCCTGCTCTCGCACCTCGGGTGCGGTGGTCATTATGTCCACAATTCCCGGCCCAAACAGGGCAAAACCAACGCCCATGCACGCCGCCGCAGCCATGCCCCACCCCGAAGCAAGTAACGCGGCGCGGCGCAAATTCGTCCGGTCTCCGCGACCGAAGGCCTTTCCAACCAATGCTTCGGCCGAAAAGGCAAAACCGTCTAGCGCATAACTTACGATCATCATGAACTGTAGCAGCACTTGGTTGGCTGCCAGTGTCACATCACCCTGCCCTGCGCCCATGAACATGAAGCTTACAAAAATCGCTTCCAGCAGCAGTGAACGAATAAGAATATCGGTATTCACCCCCATCATACGGCGCCAGCGCACAGCATCAAAAACGCGGTCCCATGCCCGCCACGCGACACCGGCAAAGGCCGCCCGACAGAACCAAAGCCCCAACGCAAGGCCGCTCCATTCCGCGATCGCTGTGGCAAGTGCCACGCCCTGCACTCCCCAGCCCAGCCCAATGACGAACCACAAATCAAGGGCAATGTTCAGGCCGTTCATCCAAACCTGCAACACCAGCACAGAACGGGTGCGCTCTTGTGCGATCAGCCAGCCGGTGATGCCGTACAGCCCGATGGCCGCTGGCGCCGACCAGACCCGCAGCGCCATATACTGACGTGCCAGCCCCTCAACCTCTGCACTGGCAGGTGAGACCTGAAAAGCGGCCCAAAAGAGCGCCCCTTGCAAAGCGATAATTGCAATTCCGGCGCCAATCCCGATCATCAGCGCACGGGTCAACAAGGCCGCAACTTCGTCGGTGTCGCCCTGCCCCTCAGCCTGAGCGGTCAGCCCCACCGTGCCCATACGCAAAAAGCCGAAGACCCAATAAAAAGCCGACAGCACGACTGCCCCGATGCCGACTGCACCAATCGGAGCAGCCAACCCGATCTGACCGACCACACCGGTATCCACAGCCCCCAAAATCGGGACCGTCGCGTTCGACAGCACGACGGGCACCGCAATGTTAAGCACGCGTTTGTGGGTTAGTTTGACGGTCGCAGCTTCAGTCACGAGGGGCAGGCATGACGAAATGCCCCATCGCCTCCGCATAGAGGCGCGCGCGGTTGTCCTGCCACGCCTCAACCTGAACCGACGCATACCGTCTGCCCGCGCGGGTGATGCGTGCCCGTGCATAGGCGTCGCGCGGAAGACCTGTTCGCAGATAATCCACAGTGAAATCGACGGTCTTTGGCTGACGTGGCAAATCTTGCGGCGCGCAATCGGTCAGGTCCAGCTTGCCCGCTTCCAGATCCTCCCAAAGATAGGACCAGTTAAGCGTCATCACCGCTGTCACTTCCAGAAAAGCAGCCGTTGCACCACCATGAAGCGCAGGCAGCAAAGGATTGCCGATCAGTTCCTGCTTGAAGGGCATTATGCCAGTAAGCTCGTCTCCGCGCCGCTCAAATTCTATTCCCAGAAAGCGGATGTAGGGAACTGCGCCAGCAAGTGCCGCAAGGGCTGCATCGCGGCGCTGCTTGACGACCTGGACCGGCTCGGGGCGTTTGCGATCAGTCATCGTTTGTCCTCCACGGTAAAGGCGCCTGTGGCCGTGGCCACCGGATTCTCAGTATCATCATCCAGTGCGACCGCGCGCACAAAGGCAACCGAACGGGTCATATGATAACATGTCGCCCGCGCCGTGATTGTCTGGCCCGGAGTCGCAGCGCGCATATAGTCTATCCGCAAATCAATCGTGGCTGTGCCGCCCTTGTTGTCGGGGTGCGACATCACCGCAGCGCCGCAGCATGTATCCATCAAGGCAGAGACAGCCCCGCCGTGGATCACGCCTGTCACCGGATCACCGATCAACTCAGTCTTGTAGGGCATCCGGATCGTCGCCACGCCGGCACCCATTTCCTGTGGTTCCATCCCTAGCAATACGGAATGGGGCAATGCTTCGATAAACTGGCGCGCCAGCGCTGTCAGGTCGACCATGTATCCTCCTTGCGCGGCATAAATTGTCCCGCTTTTCCCGCCCTTTACAGCAGCAGCTTACACAAAGGGCAATAGGAACCGTTGCACATCCCGCGTGGGGCTTTTAGCGTAAGAGACCGGAGGACCTTTCAGACATGAGCGACGATACCCGCCTGACATTCAAAGAGATGTGCGCAAAATTTGACGTAACGCCACGCACACTGCGGTATTATGAGTATATCGAACTGCTCTCGCCTGACCGCGAAGGGCGTACGCGGTTTTACGGCGCACGCGAACGCGCGCGGATGGAGTTGATTCTGCGCGGACGCAGTTTCGGATTTTCGTTGGAAGTTATCCGCCAATGGCTACTGATCTATGAAAACGAAGGCACAGTCGCGCAAATGCGGGCTTGGGTAGACATGGCAAACGGCCAGCTTGAAGAGCTAGCCGAGAAACAGCGCCAACTAAACGAAGCCCTTAGCGAGTTGACGCGCCTGCGTGACGAAACGCTTAAGGCGTTGGGCGACAACGCTTAATCAGCAGGCCGGATACGACCCGCGGCTTTTTCAATCCTGCACGCGATCCCCATAAGCTCTTCGACTGTTGAGGCCGAGGCCCGTGTGGCCATTTCATAGGCGACTGTTTCAACAATCTTCGCAGCGGCTTCAAGATACATGTCAAAAGCTGCGGGATCTTCGCGCTTCGGACGCGTTGCGTCAAAAACAAGTGTCGGCATATCTTTCCTTCCGCAAAGCTAAATCAAAGTGGCGTCGGCGCCGCTTGAAATAGTTTGAAGGGAACTACAATGCCTGTCTCTACTTTTGAGAGACATTCGCGTGACAGCGCATAATCGCGCAGGTTTTCGCCAATACCGAGAATTTTTTAGGCGAAAAACGACCTACCCTCCAATTGACGTGACGTGACCAAAGGTAACCCTAGAAACTGACGTCACGTATCACTACGTAAGCGTTCCCAAAGGCGGTATCGGGTGTCATGCCAATAATCCAGCCGCGATCCATTGGAACAGTGAGAGCATTATGAGTACTGATACACTTACAATTCGCGAGATGTGCGACACCTTTGACGTCACACCCCGGACCTTGCGGTTTTATGAAGCTAAAGAGCTGCTTTTCCCGCAACGGATTGGCCAAAAACGCTTGTTCACCAAACGCGATCGCGCGCGGCTGAAGCTAATCCTTCGCGGCAAGCGCTTTGGCTTTTCGCTTGAGGAAATCCGCCAGCTGTTGGACCTCTATTACAAAGGCGACGGACAGCTGAGCCAGCTTGAGCAAAGCTATGACCTTGCCTGTAAGCGCCTTGAGGATCTTGAGCGCCAACGCATCGAAATTGATAGCGCGATCGACGATCTGCGCGACCAGCTAAAATGGGGTGAGAAGATGATCTCATCCCTGCGTCAACCGCGAAAGGCCGGCTGACGCACACCATTGTTCATACCGTTTCAGGGAGAGAGACCACTATGCCAACATACACCGCCCCCACGAAAGACATGCAGTTCGTTCTGCACGATGTTCTGAAAATCACCGAAGCCTCCACACCGGGCTATGCCGATCTTGAGCCTGACTTCACATCGGCGATTCTGGAAGAAGCGGGCAAGCTGACCTCCGAGGTTCTGGCACCGCTGAACCCAGTCGGTGACAAGGAAGGCTGCCGTCTGGAGAATGGTGTTGTCTACACGCCAACCGGCTTCAAAGAAGCCTTCGAGAAGGTAAAAGAGGGCGGCTGGCCCGGTCTGGACATGCCAGAAGAATACGGCGGGCAGAACATGCCATACGTCATCGGGTCTGCCGTGGGTGAGATGTTCTCGGCCGCCAATCAGGCGTTTACCATGTATCAGGGCCTGACCCACGGTGCGGCCTCTGCGATCCTTGCCCACGGTTCGGACGAGCAAAAAGACACGTATCTGCCCAAAATGGTCAGCTGCGAATGGACCGGCACGATGAACCTGACAGAGCCGCACTGCGGCACCGATCTGGGGCTGATGCGTACGAAAGCCGCCCCACAGGCGGACGGCTCTTACAAAATCTCCGGCCAGAAGATCTTTATCTCCTCGGGCGAACACGACATGGCCGACAACATCATCCATCTGGTGCTGGCCAAGATCGAAGGCGGCCCTGAAGGCATTAAAGGTGTTTCGCTGTTCATCGTTCCAAAGTTCAACGTGAACGAGGACGGCTCCCTTGGCGCGCGCAATGGCGCGACAGTGGGCTCCATCGAAGAAAAAATGGGCATCCACGGCAACTCCACCTGCGTCATGAACTATGACGAAGCCACAGGCTATCTGCTGGGCGAGGAGCATAAAGGTATGCGCGCCATGTTCACCATGATGAACGAAGCACGTCTGGGCGTGGGCATGCAGGGTCTGGCTCAGGCCGATGTCGCCTACCAGAACGCGCTTGCCTATGCCAACGATCGCCTGCAAGGCCGTGCGGTCACCGGTGCGGAAGCACCAGACAAGCCTGCCGATCCGCTGATCGTCCACCCTGACATCCGTCGCTCACTGATGGATCAGAAAAGCTTTGTTGAAGGCGCGCGTGCGTTCATCCTCTGGGGTGCGACAATGATCGATGCGTCCCATCGCGCGGATGACAAAAACGCAGACGGCCTTGTGTCGTTGCTGACCCCTGTCATCAAGGGTTTCCTGACCGATGTCGGCTATGACATGACCGTCAAGGCCCAGCAGGTATACGGCGGCCACGGCTACATCGAAGAATGGGGCATGTCACAGTTCACCCGCGATGCGCGCATTGCGATGATCTATGAAGGTGCGAACGGTGTTCAGGCACTTGATCTGGTGGGCCGCAAGCTTGCTCAGGATGGTGGCAAGCACGTCATGGCCTTCTTTGAGCTGGTAAAAACCTTCTGCAAAGATAACGCCGGTCAGGACGAAGCATTCGACAAAGACTTCATTGAACCACTGAAAGCGGCGTCAAAGGACCTGCAAGCTGCTGGCATGTACTTCATGCAGAACGGCATGAAGAATCCGAACCACGCGCTGGCCGGCTCCAATGACTTTATGCACATGTTCGGTCACGTATGCCTTGGCCTGATGTGGGCGATGATGGGCAAAGCGTCTCGCGAAGCCTTGGCAAGCGGCACGTCGGACGCCACGTTCCATGAGACAAAGCTGGCGACCGGTCGCTACTACATGGCACGCCAACTGCCTGCTACGGCCCTGCACCTGACCCGCATCCAGTCGGGCGCGGACACGGTCATGGCGTTGGAAGCGGCAAACTTCTAAGCTGGTCGGGCGAGGGCACGGTGTCCTCGCCCACCCTTTACGGAGAGACCATGCCAAAACGCTTTCGCCTGACCCGCCGATTTCCTGTCGCCATGACAGAGGATGGTTATCGCCGCCTCAAAAAGTTCAGCGTGGACGCTGGTTTGGATGAAGGGGAAGCCCTGTCGTTTCTGTTCGAAAACTTCTCGTCCGTGATGAACGAAGAAAACCTGACCGCAAGGCTACGGCTGTTCAATTCGGAGCTAGACGACCGCAAAAGATAAGACTTGCCGGAGGGAGAGACCGGCATTTCTCAGCACCGCGCAATCCTTTGCGCATGAAGACAACGGGAGACATAGAATGGTCGGCAAATATATCATCGCCGCAGCTCTTTTCGTCGCTGCATGTGCGGCGCCCTATTCTTTGGCAGTTGATGACCGCGCTGCTATTTCCACCCGCATCACCAGTTTTGAACGCGCCGTCGTTGCGGGCAATTCCTCTGAAATTCTTGGTGTCATTCCTCCGCGGATGATCACCGCTATTGCGGCCAAGGCGGGACTTACCGAACAAACCTTGCGCGGCGAGATGGCAAAGGCCACACGTGACGCAACCCGCGACGCTGATGTGATTTCTTTCGACATTGCATTGGATCAGGCAACATTCCAGATGACAGCCGGCGGCCGTCCCTACAGCTTGATACCGACACAAACCGTTATTCAGGCTTCGGGCAGCCGCTCGAAGCTACAATCCAACACCTCCACCCTTACGCTGAAAGATGACGGCGTATGGTACCTCATCCGCATTGATGACGCTCGCCAGATTGCACTGCTCCGCGAAGTGTATCCGGACTTTGAAGGTGTCACCCTGCCCATAGGCACGACGAAAGTGATCGACTAAAAATGAATGATTTTGCCCCAAAAACATCCGCATGGATGACTGAAGAACACCAGATGCTTGCTGAAATGACAGCGAACTTCATCAACACGGAATGGGCACCGCGCTTTGAAAAATGGCGCAAGCAATCCCAGATGGACCGCAGCACCTGGAACGAAGCGGCTGAACTTGGCCTGCTCTGTCCTTCCATTCCAGAGGAATACGGCGGGGCCGGTGGTGATTTTGGCCATGAAGCCGCTATTCTGATCGAAGCCGCCCGCGCCAATCTAGCGAGCTGGGGCACGGGCATCCATTCAGGAATCGTCGCCCACTATGTCTTGGCTTACGGCACCGAAGAGCAAAAGAAGCGCTGGCTGCCAAAAATGATCTCGGGCGAGATGGTCGGTGCTCTGGCAATGACAGAGCCTTCAACCGGATCGGATGTGCAATCAATCAAGACCAAGGCCATCAAGGATGGTAACGCCTACCGCCTGTCTGGCCAGAAGACCTTTATCACCAACGGCCAGCACGCCGACTTGATCATCGTTGCAGCTAAAACGAACCCGGCCGAGGGGTCCAAGGGCGTGAGCCTTGTGGTTGTCGAAACCGAAGGCGCCACAGGTTTCCAGCGTGGCCGCAACCTTGAGAAAATTGGCAAGCATGCGTCTGACACCTCCGAGCTGTTCTTCGACAACGTCGAAATTCCGCCGGAGAACATCCTTGGCGGCGAAGAAGGCAAAGGCTTTTACCAGATGATGCAGCAGCTCCCCCAAGAGCGGTTGATCATTGCCTGCGAAGCCGTTGGCGCCATGGAAGGCGCAGTCGCGCGCACCATCCAGTATTGCCAAGAACGCGAAGCATTTGGCGGCCCCCTCACCCAGTTTCAGAACACCCGTTTCAAGCTGGCCGAATGCAAAACCAAAACAATCGTTGCCCGCGCATTTCTGGATCAATGCATCGCAGAACATCTGCGCGGTGAATTGACCGTAGATCGCGCAGCCATGGCCAAATACTGGTTGACCGATACACAGGGCGAAGTCCTTGATGAATGCCTGCAACTTCACGGCGGCTATGGCTTCATGCAAGAATATGCCATCGGAGAGATGTGGACCGACGCCCGTGTTCAGCGGATTTATGGCGGCACAAACGAGATTATGAAGGAATTGATCGCGCGCAACCTCTGACGTTTCACGCAAAGCCAGATGCTTTATCCCCCGCGGGCCTTCCCGCGCCCATGACCAACAACAGGAACCGGACTTATGACAATCAAACTTTACTGCTTCGGCGAAAGCGGCAATGCGTATAAGGCGGCCCTCGCTCTGGAACTCTCTGGTCTGGATTGGGAGCCTGTTAAGGTGGACTTTTTTGGTGGCGAAACACGCACGCCGGATTACCGCGAGATGATCAACAATCTGGGCGAAGTGCCTGTGATGGTCGATGGTGACGTCAAGCTGACGCAGTCGGGCGTCATTCAGGATTATGTCTCTGAGAAATCAGGCAAGTTCGGCGGCAAAAACGCAGCCGAACGCCGCGAAATCCTGCGCTGGGTTCTCTGGGACAACCACAAGCTCAGCTCGATGGCGGGCATGACCCGGTTCTTGATGAACTTCTTGCCCGCAGACAAACAACCCAAAGAGGTCATTGCCTTCAATCAGGGTCGGCTCGCCGCCGCCTATGACCTTCTGAACGCCCACCTGGAAGGCCGAGACTGGATCGTGGGCGACAGCATAACCAACGCCGACCTCAGCTGCTGTGGGTATCTCTATTATCCCGAACCTTTCGGATTTGACCGCAGCGCGTATCCGAACATCGACGCTTGGCTGACACGCCTCTCTGAAACACCGGGCTGGAAAGCCCCCTATGACCTGATGCCCGGTTCTCCGGCAGATCGGGCCTGATCGTAATCGGCAGGGGCACACAACTGCGCCCCTGCCCAACTCATAAATGCATGCACATTGTGTGTGCCCCAAGACAAGTCATCGAAAGGACTATCAAATGACCGAAGCATATATCTATGACGCTCTGCGTACGCCGCGCGGCAAAGGCCGCAAAGACGGCGCCCTGCACGAGCTGACATCCCTGCGCCTGAGCGCGCTCACGCTGAACGCCGTGAAAGAGCGTAACAACCTTGAAGGCCACGCAGTTGAAGACGTGATCTGGGGCAACGTCACCCAGGTTATGGAACAGGGCGGCTGCCTTGCGCGCTCCGCCGTGCTTGCCTCCGACCTTGACGAACGCATCCCCGGCCTTGCGATCAACCGCTTTTGCGCATCCGGCATGGAAGCTGTAAACCTTGCAGCCAATCAGGTACGCGGCGGGGCCGGCATGGCCTATATCGCTGGCGGCGTTGAGATGATGGGCCGCGTGCCTATGGGCAGCGACGGAGCAGCTATTGCTGCGGACCCAAGCATCGCGATGAACCAGTACTTCGTGCCACAAGGTATCTCTGCTGATATCATCGCGACCGAATACGGGTTCACCCGTGACGAGGCAGACCAGCTTGCTATCGCATCGCAGCAGCGTGCAAAGAAAGCATGGGACGAAGGCCGTTTTGACAAATCCGTCATCACCATCCGTGATCAGAACGGTCTCAAAATCCTGAGCCATGACGAATACATGCGCCCGCAGACTGACATGCAAAGCCTTGGCGCGCTGAACCCTGCGTTCCAGCAAATGGGTGAAGTCATGCCGGGCTTCGACAAGGTCGCATTGCTCAAATATCCGCATCTGGAAAAGATCAACCACATCCACCACGCTGGTAACTCTTCCGGTATCGTTGATGGTGCGGCTGCCGTGCTGATCGGCAACAAGGAATTTGGTGAGAAATATGGCCTTAAGCCGCGCGCACGTATCCGCGCAACGGCAAAAATCGGCACCGACCCCACCATCATGCTGACCGGTCCGGTTCCAGTGACCGAGAAAATCCTTGCCGATAACGGTATGAACATCAAAGACATTGATCTGTTCGAAGTAAACGAGGCGTTTGCCTCCGTTGTAATGCGCTTCATGCAGGCCTTTGATGTGGATCACGACAAGGTCAACGTAAACGGCGGCTCCATCGCGATGGGTCACCCGCTGGGCGCGACCGGCGCGATGATCATCGGCACGCTGCTGGACGAGCTTGAGCGCGCGGACAAAGAGGTGGGTCTTGCCACGCTCTGCATCGCATCTGGCATGGGCGCCGCCACCATCATCGAGCGGGTATAAACGTGGACGAGGCGACCTTTGCCATAATAGGGGAGCGTCTTACAAAGGCGCTCCTCTCCGGGGATTTCGATCTTTATCAGCAGGTGATGGGCCTGCCGATCACGATCGAACCCAGGGGCGCGGCCGCCTATACGATCACCAATCCCGAAGATCTGCGGTGCGATTTCGACCTGTATCATCAGGCTGTCCTGATACGTCGCATTACGGACATCTACCGCAAGGTCGAGAGTATCCAGAAGATACAGGAAAATCGTTTTAGCGTGGCCTGTCTGATGCATATCCTCGTCGGTAGCGAGTATGTCGTCGAACCGTTCCACAGCACGATGACACTGTCCGAAACACCGGAGGGCTGGCGCTTCAATCACATCTACAGCCCGCTCCGACACATACAATGGACGCTCGGGAAAACCGATCTCTGATCGGGCACCGGGCCTTTCCGAAAAATTCGCCAAATGGAGGCAACAATGACCGACTTCACCATGAAAACAGACGCCGAGGGCATCGCCACGATAACCTGGGACGTTGAAGACAAATCCATGAACGTCATGTCCGTGGAAGGCCTTGAAGAACTGGACGCGCTAACCGATCAGGCGCTTGCTGACGATGCTGTCAAAGGGATCATCATCACCTCTGGCAAAGAGGGCTCTTTCGCGGGTGGAATGGACCTGAACCTGCTGGCAAAAATGAAAGAAGATGCAGGCGACGATCCCGCCCGCGGCCTCTTTGAAGGCACGATGCGCATGCACAAACTGCTTCGCAAGATCGAGCGCGCAGGCATGGACCCGAAGACGAACAAGGGCGGCAAGCCGGTTGCTGCTGTTCTGCCCGGCACCGCCGCAGGCATCGGGCTTGAACTGCCATTGGCCACGCACCGCACGTTTGCAGCCAACAACCCCAAAGCACGCATCGGCCTGCCTGAAATTCAGGTTGGCATTTTCCCGGGTGCCGGCGGCACCACGCGCCTTGTGCGCATGTTGGGCGCTATGGCCGCTTCTCCACTATTGCTCGAAGGCAAAATGCTGTCGCCTGATGCCGCTAAAAAGGCAGGGATCATCAACGAGGTCAGCGATGACCCAATGGCAGATGCCCGCGCGTGGGTTCTGTCGGCCACGGATGCCGACATCCTCAAGCCGTGGGATGCCAAAGGCTACAAAATGCCCGGTGGCGCACCCTATCACCCTGCAGGCTTCATGACATTTGTTGGCGCGTCTGCGATGGTCAACGGTAAGACTAAAGGCGTCTACCCTGCCGCCAAAGCGTTGCTTTCAGCAGTTTATGAAGGCGCGCTCGTGCCATTCGACACTGCTCTGAAGATCGAAGCACGCTGGTTTACATCCGTTCTGATGAACCCGACCTCCTCTGCGATGATCCGTTCGCTTTTCCTGAACAAGGAAGCGCTGGAAAAAGGCGCTGTGCGTCCCGAAGGTATCCCTGACCAGCGCGTCAAGAAGCTGGGCGTACTGGGTGCGGGCATGATGGGTGCGGGTATCGCGCTCGTTTCCGCACAGGCTGGCATCGAAGTTGTGCTGATCGACCGCGATCAAGCTGCTGCCGACAAGGGCAAGGCCTACTCCGAAGCCTATCTGGACAAAGGCATTGCCCGCAAGAAAGGCACAGTGGAGAAAAAAGAAGCGCTGCTATCTCTCATCACAGCCACGCCTGATCTGGACGCGCTCAAAGGCTGCGATCTGATCATCGAGGCCGTGTTTGAAGACCCCAAAGTGAAAGCGGAGATGACCCAAAAGGTCGAGGCCGTGATCCCCGAGGATTGCATCTTTGCTTCCAACACCTCGACTTTGCCGATCACAGATCTGGCAAATGCATCAAGCCGTCAGGAACAGTTCATCGGCATCCACTTCTTCTCTCCTGTTGAGCGGATGTTGCTGGTCGAGATCATCAAAGGTGCCAACACAGGCGATCGCGCGGTGGCAAAAGCGCTTGATTATGTGCGCCAGATCCGCAAGACACCGATCGTGGTTAACGATGCGCGCTTCTTCTACGCGAACCGCTGCATCATCCCATACGGTGGCGAAGCGAACCGCATGATCACCGAAGGCGTGGCACCTTGGTACATCGATCAGGCCGCACAAATGCTTGGCTTCCCTGTTGGTCCTGTCCAGTTGGGCGATGAGACTTCGGTTGATCTGGCCACCAAGATCATGCGCGCCACGAAGGCCGCGATGGGCAACGCCTATCCTGCCTCCGAAGCGGACAATCTGATTGTCTGGCTCGAAGAGCAGGGCCGCTTGGGCCGCAAGTCCAAAGCGGGCTATTTCGACTATGACGAAAAGGGCAAACGTCTGGGCTACTGGAAGGGCATGCAGGACAAATACCCGCTGGCCGAAGAGCAGCCTCCGCTGCAAGACGTCCAAGACCGTCTGATGTTCGTCCAGGTGCTGGAAGCAGTCCGTGCGCTGGAAGAAGGCGTTCTTATGGATATCCGCGAAGGCGATGTGGGTGCGATCCTTGGCTGGGGCTTTGCGCCTTGGTCCGGCGGCCCCCTGTCATGGCTCGATATGATCGGGACACCTTATGCGGCTGAGCGCTGTGACCAACTTGAGGCGCAATTCGGCGAGCGGTTCAAATGCCCTGACCTGCTGCGCGAAATGGCCGAGAAGAACCAGACGTTCTATGGCCGCTTTGGCCCGAAGGCTGCCAAAGCAGCCTAACCAACGGACCATAACCAATCAAAAGGGGCGCTTCTGGCGCCCCTTTTTCGTACCTGCTGCGAAACTTCAATGCCCGTGGGAACAGACACTGGAACACAGAAAAAGGGGCCGCTTTTGCGACCCCTTTAAAACCGTAGGGAATGGTTGAATTGCTAAAGCTTTGCTAAGCGTTGGTCTTAGAGAGAGGCGCGGAAGCCTTCGAACGCGGCCGCCTCTTCCAGATTGTCTTCAAGACCGATGTGGAATGCCAGTTCCTCTGCTTCTTCGCCAGTCAAGACCACGTAGGTTTGATCACCAGCCTCAAGGAATTTGTCCAAAGTCGACATATCCGCAGGGCAATGGATAAGCGCCCCACCTTCGGCATAGATCACTTCGTCATGGTCAAAATACACGGCAACCAGTTCGACCCGCTGAATCGGCTGACGGCGGTGGATACCGCGTAGCCCGACAAGGTTATGCGCGGTCATGATGGCAAACGGATCACCCTTAAGGTCCTGTGCTACATCACTTTCGATCATCACGCCTTGGTCCGGCAGCAGCACCAGTTCTTCGCGATTGCCCAGCGCCCCTTCAGGAATGACAACGGGCCACATCATGTCGGCCGTTTCAGGTGCGTCCAGCCAGACGTGGGCACGACGGATTTCCGTGATCTCCTGCATGCCGTTATCAAAGGTCAGAACCTTATCGCCAACAGCGAGTGCATCAATTGCACGCCAGCCCAGATTGCTGGCAACCCGCGTGCCGATCATCAGACCATGGCTCAATGTTGCCATACATCCATCATATGCGCCGCTCATCTCAACTGCGCGGTGTACAGGTTGTTGTGTTTTTGCACCCAGTCCAAACATCGTTT
>Ga0209345_10003519_pt1 | contig 16046 bp, 10 predicted proteins | sample Cruoilmetagenom7_FD_187294 | JGI IMG/M metagenome (GOLD analysis project Ga0209345, IMG submission 187294) | Oil polluted marine microbial communities from Coal Oil Point, Santa Barbara, California, USA - Sample 7 (SPAdes) (version 2) | ecosystem: Environmental > Aquatic > Marine > Oil seeps ... | reverse complement strand
TATTTGAGTATTATCCCTCCTGTCGGAACTTCTTCGGAACTTTGTACTGCCTAAAATTATGTCCTTAATCTTCCTTGCTTTTTATTGCCTTGGGAGTATTTTTTAATTGTTAATTATCGCCTCAGGGATAGGATGATGGGAAAATCAAGTGATCTCCCAAAAAAAGAGCTTTAGTGCTTTAGATTGAGTTTGTCTTGAAAGGAGAATTGTCTAATGGGCACTTCGGGTAAATAAACAAAATCATGGACTCAAAAGGATAAGCATTTAGAATAATCCTGATTATAACGGATTTGGGGGAATGCCACGAACCCCCTGCAACGAGGCACTCGTCAGCAAATTTTGAAGCCAGTTGTTATGGTAGCGTAATTTGTTGAGACGCTCGGCAGGACTCCGAAGCCCGTCGTGTTGCTTGATAGTCCAAGGGTTTGAAGGTGCGAAATTGTTGATAAGTACCCAGCCTCGAATGCTGAGTTCTACCGCCGACAAAAAACCGTGAAAGTATTGTGTTGAGAGGAGGTGACGGTGCATTCTTTGCATCAACCGATCTATCATGTTGCTGGTTCTGTGGGTTCCTGGATTTTTACCATCCTTTAGTCTTTAGTTCTCCTTCATTGGGAGGGATGACTTTGTATCAACCATGTATAATTAAAAGTAGCTGGTATAGATTTCCATATATTAAATTTCACTGCGTTATCGGTCGGAACCCTCGACGACGTACTACAATGTACGACTTACTCGGTTTCCTCCCTCTGGCCTTGTGAAATTTAATATCTGAAAATCTATAGATAGTCGGCAATTCTCTGTTGGCAAATGGCTGATTCGGTGTAGTTTTTAAATGGGCTTCCCCCGTGACAATAATTAGATAAAATTGTATTGACTTTGGTACTGTGAATAAGCAATATTGGTTTTACTTTGTTACATTTGTTCATGTTGATTAAAGGATGGAATAGATGTTTTTTAGAAATATTATATCTGACTCCAAGACTGGGCGGCCTCTGAAGATAGAAAGCCGTTGATCCTCCGTGGTGCAAGGCAGGTCGGGAAAACAACGGCTGTGGAGATATTCTCAAAAGAGTTCGATCAGTATATCTATATGAACCTGGAAAAACATGAAGATGCAAACATCTTCAGCCAAAATCTCTCAATAGAAGAATTGATTCAGGCAATCTATCTTTTTCGGAATATCTCCATATCAGGGGGCAGGACCCTGCTCTTCATAGATGAGATTCAAAATTCGCCACAGGCAGTCTCACAGATACGGTATTTTTATGAATCAGCAAAAGAGCTGCATGTAATTGCAGCCGGTTCCCTTCTTGAGGTAGTAATCGGCGATCAGTCGCTGGCCTTCCCGGTTGGAAGAGTACAGTACCTTTTTATGTATCCTTTAACATTTAAGGAGTTTCTTGCAGCAACAGGAGAGGAGCAGGCTTTAAAATATTACCATTCGCTGCCTTTGCCTGACTTTGCCTATGCAAAGCTGCTGAAGCTTTTCCACAGGTATACACTTATCGGCGGCATGCCTGAAATCGTCAAAACATATATCAAAAAACCCGATATTGTTGGGCTTAGAGAGATATACCAGGGACTCCTTGCAGAACATATTGTTGGTCAGGAATTACTTGCGGCTGATATGAAAACACCAAGGAAATCGTTTTCTGGGTGAGGGGAAAAAAGCAGTCTAACGCTGAAGTGGATTTTATTGTCCAGTCCGGGCAGTATATCATTCCGGTTGAAGTAAAATCCGGAAAGAGCGGCACCCTTCGTTCTCTTCATCAGTTTGTCGAGAGGTCAAATCATCCTTTTGCAGTGAGGTTGTATGCCGGGCCTGTAGACAAAGTTCAGACATCGACTCCTGCCAGCAAACCATACACCCTTCTCAATCTTCCGTACTTTCTGGCGGGGAAGATTCGCGACTATACTGAATAAATAACCGGCTTTATTGGTCAGGGCACCGGTAAAAGCCCCTTTCACATACCCGAACAGTTCGCTTTCAATCAAGTTCGAAGCAATGGAGCCGCAGTTTATTTCTAAGAAAGCTTTGTGTTTTCTCTTGCTGATCAAGTGGATATATCGTGCCAGGAGTTCTTTACCCGTATCGTTTTCACCGAGGATCAATATATGCAAAAGTTAACAACAAGACTCTCACCTCGGGACCAGGCCCTCTTTGACCGTTTGTCCGAAGTTGAGGCAAAGGCCTTCTTCGATTATCTCTTCTCTGTGCCGAAAAAACCTGACGGAACTCCGAAGCTGCGCTCCAGGGTGATCGGATTGTACGATCCTTTTTGCGATCGGCGTCTCCATCCTCTGGGTATCCTCTGGCAGGCCGCGCCATACAGTTTTTGTAATCACCAATGCGTTTATTGTTACGGCAGATCATACTTACACCAATTCGGCGGCGGCGCCAGGGCGAAAAACGGATTCAGACGATCCTTTGACCGGTGTCTTGTGGTCATGAAAGAACTGGGGTTGCCTCCCAGGCACCTGTCAATGGCCAACTCCACGGACGTTCTCCAAAGTCAATTGGAAAGATCCCACAGACATACCCTCTATATGTTAGGCCGTCTGCGAGAGTATCATGATCTTTTTCCATCTTTCGGTATCCTGACCAAGAATCCCGGAATTCTGCTGGAAGATCCAGGGTATGTGACGGCGATATTGGATCTCAATGCGGAGCTTCAGGTCAGCATTGCCTTCTTTCGTGATTCCGCAGGAAAATTGATGGAGCCCGGCGCGGCGCCTGTATCTGAACGAAGGAGAGCGGTTGAAAAACTGGTACGGCTGGGCGTCCCGGTTGCTTTGCGTATAGACCCTCTCTTTCCTCGCAGAGTTACCGGATGCAGAGAGTACCAGGATTTAAACGAAGACTTGGTGCTGTTGACGCAGTGGGCAGGCAAGGTTGGTGTTTCGTATGTTATTTCTTCCCCTCTCAAACTCGTTTATCGCAGAAACGTTGTTCGTGAGTTCAATCAGTCGTTGATAAAGGCTTTTCCCGAAGTTCGGCGTAACTATCGACGAATGCCCCGGGAACTTCAGCGTAAACTCATGGGGGATCTACAGGGACTGTGTGACAAGGCAGAGCTGCCTTTGCAACATTGCTTCACAAACATACTCCATCGGAATTCTTTTGCCTAATAAACTTCCAACCAATTTCACTACTAATTAATGTAATGGGACAGACAAGTTATCATTAACGCTCCATGTGGTTTTTGAAATTCTCTTTAAATGCAAGAGGGGATCGATTGGATGAGAAGGTCTAAACCCTTTTTTCGCATCCTCATCGTTGAGGATGATCCAGCACGTGCAAACCTATTGCAGTCATGGTTTCCGGAAGAAATATAGAGATGATGCTCTACATATTGCGGTAGCCGTAGTAAACGATCTCGATGTGGTAGTAAGCTGGAACTTCAAACATATCGTAAAATTGAAGACAAGGATGGAAGCTAATGGAATAAACAAGATGCTGGGTTACAAGGAGATAGAGATCTGCTCCCCTGAGGAGGTGATTTGAATGATAAAAGAACCAACGGCTATGAGAGAAATACATCAGATAATGGAAGAGATATACGAAAAGGAAAAAGATTTAAGCTGCTATCTTGCCAATTCCTAGCGCACCTGAATGGGGTTCAGTGGGTCGCTGGTTCAAATCCAGTCGTCCCGACCATCTTTCCCAATAAAAAATGGCAGGTTAGAAATTAGCTAACCTGCCATTTTTTATTGGGAAGTAATATTGAAGTAAAATATTCCCCGGAATGAGGCTTTGTGAGAAATTCAATGCTCTTCCGCTATTACTTTAAAAATAAAACTGCGGTGTTTTCAATTGGTTTAAATTTTGATGGCAATGACATTTTCGATTAGAACTTACGGTTTTCATACATTTCCGATTAGGGCATATGTCCTTTACCACAATATGTGGCGACAGAAAAGCATCGAACCCTTTTCCCCTTCATTTACTGACCTTATCTTAATTCCAATTATATTTTTGATTGACAATAATCATACTGCAATTATAATATTGCAATATTAAGTTCCAACTGCACCGTTCATACGCGCAGTTTATTGCGAAGTGACCGTGTTCCTTTGACTCATGAACCCTGTGGCTGGATCTTTATTGTGTAATTTTCCATATTAGAATCAATTTGTCAGGTTGTACAATGAGAAAATCAGCGATTATAGAAAGAATTTATGATTCCTACCTAAAAAAAACATTGGACACTCCGCTTATTACAGTATTGGTAGGTCCCAGGCAATCAGGAAAGACAACATCTGCCAACAGCGTACTTGATGACATTCCGGTCGGAAGAAAATTCTATATCAATCTGGATTCTTCATTCGAAAGGGACAGGGTCAAAGAAAATGAAGATTATCTCCAGGAACAGTTGGAGGAGACCCTGGGTTTCAGCATGGATGCGATGACAGAGCGGTTTTATCTTTTTATTGACGAGGCCCAGAAACTCCCCCCAGTCTTTGAGTCCATAAAAATCCTATATGATAAGTATTCTCCCACGTTAAAGATCATCATAAGCGGCTCTTCCAGCTTGGAACTTCTTGACAAAACAGCGGAAACCCTGGCTGGGAGGGTCCAGGTCTTAAGGATTTATCCGTTTTCAATGAGCGAGGCTTCCTTATACAAGGAGATTGATGGGTTTGAGTGTGCACACGCCGTGTATAAAGGCATCTTTTCAGGATCGTTAAACCACAAACAGATATCTCAGCTTATCAAGGAGGGTAAGCCAAAAAGAAAGCGGAAGATGGCGTTAATTGATGAGCTTATAACCAGAAGCCTCTTTCCGCCTACTTTCTCAAGGATAGATGATGATGCGATCCCAAGGTGGCTCATAGATTATATTGACACCTATATAGAGCGTGATATGCGTAGCGTAAAAGATATTGGGAATATAGAGGGTTATCGCAAGGTTGTTTCAGGGTTATCTTCCCGTGTAGGCAGCTCTCTGGAATACAGCGGATTGGGAAGCGACGCTGGCATCAATCAGATTACAGCCAAGAAATATGTAACAATCTGGCAGGAGAGCCTCATAGGGTTTCTCCTTGCTCCTTTTTTTCTCAATGTAGCTACAAGGATTAAGAAGTCGAAAAAGGTCTATTTTTTTGATAACGCCTTGATTTGGGCATTGTCAGGTTTTAAGGAGAGGCGACTCCTTGTTGCAAGCGGGGAGAGTGGACATTATTTTGAGAACCTTGTTATAGCGGATTTTATCAAATGGGGGGTGAACCTGGAGATGCCCCCTTCCTTTTACTTCTGGCAAAAGAGTGCTGTGTCGGAGATAGATCTGGTGATACACACCAGGGGAATGGTAATCCCTGTGGAGATCAAAAACTCATCTTTGTGGGACAAAAAATACCTGCGTGCAATCGACATGTTTAAGGAGAAGCACAGAAAAGAAGGGCTGGAGATCCCTTTTTCATTGATTGTTTATAGCGGGGATTTTATGGTCCCCAGAGAAGATATCTTTTGTATTCCCGTGTGGGCCTTGTGTTAACAACTGAGGTTTCAAGGTTCAAGGTTAGAAAACGATGAAGATTGAACGGTTTGAAGATAAACCAACCAACTAGGAACCTTGAAGTAATCTGTTTGCAAAATGGGGGGAATAGGGTTCAGGGGGTCGCTGGTTCAAATCCAGTCGTCCCGACCATCTTTCCCAAAGGAAAGGGCAGGTTAGATTTTATACGTTCTCTTCAAGTTTTCCTAGTATTGACCAGAAATATAATTAATGATAGGGTTTAATAAATTGGAGGCGACCAAGAATACTGAGTTCACCGAACCGGAAGACCGTGACGAGTATTCAGCGGTCAACATTGATGAGACTGTAAATGTAGATGATGTTCAATATGTACCAAAAAGCATTGCTGAAAGAACTAAAGAATTCTGGTTAAATACCGGTGACTTGCCTCTCTCCGCGACACCCTTCTTCCCAAACTAATTTCCGGCGAGTTGTACGTTCCTGATGCGGAGAAGTTCGTTGAGGAGGCCGGGGTATAAAATACAATCCTGTCCGGGTCGTCGCCCCAATCGCAACGAAATAGCCGTTCCACTCGTTTGAAAGGATACCCCCAAATCTTAGCTAAATTTTGGGTTTTCGTTCAGATACTAATTAACAAAGGGGCACATCTATGCGATGGTTGAGGTTTCTCCTTCTGTTTTTTGGCGGAACATTCGTTTTGTGCTTTATGTTCTTCGCCGTCCTACTGTTTACCCTGGATGATAACCATTATCGATGGCTTACTATCCAGGCTGTAGAGAGATTTACCGGTTATAAAATGATAATAGAAGGTCCTTTCTCTATGGATCTGTCTATGGAACCGTCTTTGTCTGCCTCGGAGGTTAGATTAGAACATAAACCTGATAATTCGCAGATCGCCATAACTTATGTAGGTAGACTCAGGGTAAAGATCGCATTGTTACCGCTCCTATCAGGGACGGTTTTGATAAAGGAATTGTACATCAATGATATGACAATTTCATTGATGACTGGTGGGGAATCTGAACTAGATGATCGTCACATACCAGTAACAGAAGGGTTACACCTCATGGTTCCGGTTTTGGAGAATGTTGCCCTGCGAAATATAAATATGGTCATTTCAGATAGGGATAAAGGCAGATCAGTGCCGATACTGCTGCGCAACTTTAATATTGATCACGTTCATGGCACCTACCTTCTTTACATCAAAGGCGAGGGAACCTTGGATGCTAACGATTTCCTGGTGGAGGGCAGAATAGGATCAGTAGCCGATGTTCTCAACAGGGCGGATCCTTATCCAGTTGAGTTTAATCTGAAGGTGGCAGACCTTAATCTCACAGTATCAGGGACGGTTGACGATCCGATCAGTGGAAAAGGTTTGGATTTGCGAGTGGCTGGTGAGGGGCTTGAAGTGGCCAACATACTAGCTCTTTTCCTGACCGACATTCCAAACTTAGGTCAACTAAGACTTGATGCCGTGATAACCGGCGATGCTACCGCGCCAAGTGTGCCTAGCCTCAGTATAACTGTTTCTGACAGGTCACAGTTTGAGTTTACAGCAGAGGGTTCTATAGCAAACATAACAAACGGAGAAGGGACCAATATTCGGATCTCTGGATCATGCACGAACAAAGATCTTATCCGGATGATGCTGTCCGGGGAATTATGTGTTTTTAATGAGGTAAAGGTCAAAGGAGATCTGTGTAAGACACAAGAAGGTTATGCCTTCGAGCATGTTACCGCACATGCATCAGGTTGCCATGGAATCGAAGTCAACTCCGATGGAACCGTCTTCTTTGACCGGTTGATGGGCGGTCCCTCGGTAAAAGAAATGGACTTGAGGTTCCAGATCTTCGGTCCATCGACTGAAACTTTCAAGCCCTTATTGTTTGATTCGGTTCCTAACTTAGGTCCTGTGTCAGCTTACGCACGGCTGACTGGTCCTATTGACCGGCTTTCTATCGAGGATATAGCCCTCAACATCGGCGAATCCGGCCCATTGCAGATGGAAGCACGAGGATGTATCGGACGGGTACGGATCGGGACCGCCATGCCAATTTCCGAAATCGATATCTCTGTATCGGTCGATGCCAATCAAACGGCGCTTTTGTCCAATGCCCTTGACGTATCGTTACCCGAACTTGGTTTTTTATCGATATGCGCCCGCGTGAGTGGTTCCCAAGATCAGTTTCAAATTGACGATCTTGATTTGCACACCTTTGATGCGCATGGTTTGAAGGTACAAATGTCCGGGAACCTCTGCTTTGGAAAGCAAAAAACTGGAAGATACCTAGGCGACGTGGATATCGAAGTCCTGATAGCCGCGCCTAACATGGGATATGCCGAGCCACTAGTGGGCGCCAGGTTACTACCCAACCTGGGACCGGTAAGGGCCGAAGCGCACGTTATTGGAACTACTGAGGTTCTATCATTAGAAAATATAGCAATAAAGGCCGGCGAATCGGGTAGGGTTCGGGTGGAGTGGCGAGGGAACGTGGGAAAGATCCCGCTGTTACGTGGTCAACTAGTCTCCGGTCTTGAGCTTGTAAGCTCTATTCATGCTAAAGACGCGACAGTACTTGCATCGCTTGCAGGGGTATCTCTTCCTGACTTGGGGCCGCTGACCGGGACTTGGCGTGTAGTTGATCGCGAAGGGGGCTATGGTTTCGATGATATGGAGATCCTTCTAGGCAGTACAGAAGGCTTCCATCTAAAAGCTACAGGAGATATCAACTCCGTTATGCGAGGCGCTGCAGTGTCTCTTGGTGGAATTGATTTCAAGATTGAGGGAGAGGCTCCTGACTTCAGGACCATACCAGTAATAGACAATTTCGACGCTCCTGAGTTGGGGCCTTTCCAGTTGAAGGCTCATATGCTCGATCACGAAGGCAGTCTCGATATCGAAAAGTTTGAATTACGCACAGGTCCTAAAAAAAATGCCACTATTCTCATGGAGGGTCAGATTTATGGCATACATAACCGAGACCAGATCGCGCTGAACGCTACCTTTGAAGCCGCCACTCAGCCATGGGTTGAGAAGTTGGCTCAACGCTCCGCACCGAGAAGTCATCGAGTCAGAGGTACTGTGAGGCTCGCCGGCGCCATTGATAACTTTCGCATCAAAGAGCTTCAGGTTGTAACCACAGACTTGGGTCGTCTGTCTTTAAAGGCTAATGGCACGGTCAAGAAGATATCCGAATCATATGAGGTCGATGCTGAAATCACTTCAGAGTCGACTGATATGTCCGTTATCGGATCGATCTTAGGGAGGTCGCTGCCCCTTCTCAGCCCTCCTGCGATCAAAGGTCGACTCAAAGCCAATGCAAACGGGGCAGTTTTTGAAGGAGAAGTTCATCTCGGTAGCACACAATTTAAAACGACTCTCAGTGGCTCTCTCAACAACCAACGGCCTTGTGTAGTTGCAAAGATCTCTACCCCAGTAGTTAATTTATCAGACCTTGGCATCTACCCCAACGGCTCACCTGAAGATTCTCATCCGGATACAGAGGCCGAATCATCGACAGAGAGTCGCTTGTTTAGTGAAGAACGACTATCATTTGACTCCCTGAAAGCACTCAATCTATCTCTAAGTCTTGACGCTGATAAGGTAGTAGGGAGGAATTTCGTTCTTAACAAACTCGATCTAGACCTGTCATCGAACGATGGCCGGCTCTGTATTAGCCCCGCGATACTTTCGTACGCCGGGGGATATGTGTCGATTGATTCTACAGTTGACACAGCAGGCCCAAAACCGGAGATCACCCTGAAAGTCATCGCTGAAGACATTGACATCGGTGTTGCGCTAGCACACCTCAAGAGACCTTTGATCTCGGATGGTGAGCTTAACCTCGCAGCCAACATGCGCGGTATTGGTAGTTCTTGTCGGGAGATCGCTTCGACACTGAAGGGCGAATTAGGCGTTGCGATCAAGAACGGAAGGATTAAGCGTGACATTGACTTTTTAGGTGCAGATGCGCTTGATCTTCTGACTGCACTCCCACAGATAAGAGAATATCAGGATCTTAACTGCTTGGCAATCCGATTTATGTTCAAGGATGGCATCGGCAACAGTCGTATTATTCTTCTAGACACATCAAACTTCAGGGCAAGAGGTTTCGGATCAGTGAATCTTGCATCCGAGACCATCGATCTCGTTATTCAGCCAAAACCAAAGAAGGATCTTGTGGGGAAAAGATCGGCTGTACGAATTTACGGGTCACTTACCGCCCCCTCCATAAGGACGCTGCCATTTCTGGAAGTTGCGAGACTATTTGGCGAGATATTTGTACCGTATGTATTTTTACCAGCTCGTGCGCTGGGGTATTTATGGTATCTGATGGAATATGACAAGGATGAAGAGAGCCCTTGTTTACACGGTGTAACCCAAGTTGAGTAAGCCGAACGGTCAGTGTGCCCTAAAACGACATTGCAGTCACCGGGACGATCCAAAGGATACTCGAAGACCTTCTATCCCCCGCGCTTCACGGCATTATCGGTCGGAATCCTCGACGACATACTAAATGTACGACTTACTCGGATTTCTCCCTCTGGCCTTGTGAAATTTAATATCTGAAAATTTATATGTGAATTTAGGGCGTATTCAGGATGTTCGGCTAAAATTCAAAAAACTCGGGCTGTCGCCCTCAAACAGTTTGAATTTTGAATTTTATAACGCCAAACACCCTGGATACGTGCTCCCCAAAACTCTCAATGTCGTTTACAAAAGTGCGCCTGTGAGCTACGGCATAAGTCAGTTGCCCGTAGGTTATTGAGGAGTTACCCGAGTTGTTGCACACTTCTCCCTATGATGGCATCCTGGGTGATCTTGTTCATCTCAACAAAATGAGCGCTATATCCGGCAATCCTCACAAGTAGCTCAGAAAATTCCTCAGGATCCTTTTGGGCTGCATAGAGTGTCTCGTTATCAACCATGTTAAACTGAACATGATTAATCCCCAGATCGTGCCATGTCTTAATGTAGGCATCCCAGAGGGCAAACCCCTTTTCCCCTTGTAATTGCTGAGGTGATAACCTCTGGTTTAAAAGCGTCGCCCTTACTGATCCTATGTGGTCTAGTTTCGATACGGACTTCAGAACAGCGGTCGGACCCTTTTTATCGAAGCCGGGACCAGGAGAACAACCGCCATCGTATAGGGGATCGCCCAGCCTTCTGCCATTGGGCAAGGCTCCGATCTTAGGCGCCTGGGTTATATTCGACGCTACGGCTTCAGGCAGAGTTGCCCAGGGGTTGCCATTAATGTCACGAACGGACCAGGACATCTTGGCCAGATCACCGTGCACCCTTACGTACATTTGATCCGCATAGTCATCGTCATTCCCCCATTTGGGCACCTTAATGAAATCCTGCCGCATGTCTTCATGGCCTTCCCAGTTCGCCCCAAGCGCCTTCTTTAGCTCAGCAATCGTGTATTTCTTGTCCTCATAGATCAGCTTCTTTATTGCAGCCAGACAATCGCCCGTCTCGTTGAAGCAAAAGAGTGTAAACCACAAGCTGCTTCTCTCCTTTGCCAGAGCACTATTTTCACCGTTTTCTATACAGCGTTCGTAAAGTGCACTGGTCATGGGTTTGGGGAAATAGCTCGCCTCAACCCATCTGTTCACATGCTCTAACCGTGTTGCAAGTCTAAACCCCTCTGTTAACTGAGTGTACCAAGCCTCATAGAATTCGTCAAATGTCTTGAAGTCCTCTGCATTACCGGTTTTAACACCTATCTGCATTTGCGTGATATAACAAAAGCCCTCAAACAGAGCCAGCGAGACCGCCTTTGAACCACTTATTATAGAGGCTTGAGGATACCTCACAGGCGGTGCTCCCTCTTTTGTGTCCGGGGCAGGGGCCATGCACGCCTGGTGCACCCAGCGTCTGGCATCCTTTAGCGGATGCCCGAACCAGTGCATAAGGTTGGGGATGAGCACGTTATCATTCCTCATGGAGGGGTACCCCAAACCGTGGCGTTGACATTCGAAGACCCTCCGAAGGGTCTCTTTACGTGAAACATCGCTGTAGCGAAAACTGAAGGTAGGATCAGACACCCTCGTCAAAACTGCTGCATCCAAATAGCAGTCGGTTAGGTCATTACAGGCGTCCCTCCCTTCTTCGTCCAACCCTCCAAGGGTCCAGACATAAGGGCCAGGGCTGCCTTGTATGGCCTCGCGGCCAACACGTGCCCATGACTTGCCAATACTGAATGCAAGTATCATCCATTCGCCACAATACTCTACCACTTCATCCCTGGTCATATTCTTCTCTTCCAGGACATCCTTTTTGTAGAAAGGCCAATGCCAATAATCTGCACGCCATGGCCAAGCAGCGTTGTGCCATTCAAGCCTGTAGGATACTTGCACGAACTGGTCAAACTGGATCGCTTCCCACAAGTGCTCCGGGGGCTTCGCCGGAACTTTATCACATGTCTCACTGATGCGGATCAGATCTTCCCTTCTCTTAGTGTCGGTCTCATAGTTCTCAGCGATTATCCTTGCTAAACGGCTATAGCGCCTCGCAAATCTGATCGTTGCCTCCAGGCAGATCTTCATCGCCTTCCATGTATCGATCCTAGGGAGATAAGACACTTGCTCCTCAGCAGCCATCGCATCTCGGCTCTTCTTTTGTGCATCAGCTATTTTCTCATCAATTGTTCCAATTATTGAATCAAAACCCTGATACATCCATTCAGGCTGGGGAGTCACATAATCAAAGGCCGCTATATCTCTTCCCGGCGACACGTAATCCGCCATCAGAGAGAAGACCTTTGTCCGCCTGTCTTGATATTGTGCACACTTATCCTGATAGGTCCTTCCATTCCAGAACTCCACCATCTCCTTTACTTCTTCACGATCTTCTTCAGGGAAAAGCCCTGTGCGGTCGTTGAACATATCCTCGTTGAGGAGTGTACTCGCCGTTGGGATCCAGGTGATCAAATGTGGTGCGGAGCCTGGATATCCTTGGATGCGAGAATGCTCCGTAATAAAGATAGGCATATTATCGAGAACCGCTGCAAGGGCTTTGGCCCTGGTGATAATAAAGGGCTCGGCGGGACTCGCATCCTTGAAGACCTTCGTATGCTGTCGCATATTATCAAGGTCTACCTGAATCCCTGGAAACCAGCTCGACCCCTTGGTCGCTTTAGACCATACGGCTTTTCTTAGATAGTTGAGCCTTGGGCTCCTTTCCTTCTCCGCCCACCACCAGAACTCACGGGCCTCAAATAGGTTATCTCTCGATTTTGTTTCTTGTCTTTTGTCCATCTTGATACCTCCTATAATTGTGAAAAAGTAACCGTTCACGGTTTGCGGCTTTTTCAATGAATTATGCGGCGCCTGAAGAATTTTCGATGTCGATTTAAATTCTATATCATAAAGTATGTTAAGGGACGGGGACGACTTATGTTTTCATTTTCCCAGTTGAGCCTTTTGCTATGCTAATAAACCTTTGGATATCCGGAATACTATTTCTTCCACTTCATTCAAAAATATTTGATGTAACAGACACTGATGCGCGCAGCATTTGATTTTTCACCCAAAAATCACCGCTCTGAAAAACCGTAACAAACACGTGCCCCACCAAAAGGTGGGGCATTGAAATATCTGTTAGGAGCCAAGCTGCTGAACATTTCGCCCGATGATGGCATCCTGAGTGATCTTGTTCATCTCAACAAAGTGGGCGCTGTATCCGGCGATTCTCACAAGTAACTCGGAGTATTCCTCAGGATCCTTTTGAGCTGCATAGAGGGTCTCATTATCAACCATGTTAAACTGGACATGATTGATCCCTAGGTCGTGCCAGGTCTTTATGTAGGCATCCCAGAGCGCAAAGCCCTTCTCTCCTTGCAATTGCTGAGGTGATAACCTCTGGTTGAGGAGTGTGGCCCTTACAGTACCGACATGGTCCAGCTTTGATACTGACTTGAGAACAGCGGTCGGACCCTTCTTATCGAAACCCGGACCAGGGGAACAACCACCGTCATACAAAGGATCGCCCAGCCTCCTGCCGGTGGGCAAAGCCCCAACCTTTGGCGCCTGCATTGTGAACGCTGCAACATTCTCAGGCAGAGTAGGCCATGGTTGACCGTTGATATCACGCACAGACCAGGACATCTTAGCCAGATCGTCGTACATCTTTACCCATATCTGATCTACATAGTCATCATCATTGCCCCACTTCGGCGCTTTCACAAAGTCCTGACGCATATCTTCATAACCTTCCCAGTTAACCTCCAGCGCCTTCTTCAATTCAGCCATCGTATATTTTTTCTCATCATAAATCAGCTTCTTCACCGCTGTCAGACAATCCCCTGTTTCATTGAAGGCAAGGAGGGTGCACCACAAACTGCTTCTTTCCTTTGCCAGAGCGCTATTTTCACCGTTTTCTATGCAACGCGCAAACAGGGCGCTCGTCATGGGCTTGGGATAGTAGTTCGCTTCAACCCATCTGTTTGTATGTTCTAACCGGGTGGCCAGTTTAAAGGCCTCTGTCAACTGCGTGTACCAAGCGTTGTAGAAGTCTTCAAAGGTCTTGAACTGCTCAGGATCACCCGTCTTAACTCCTATCTGCATCTGCGTAACAGGATCAAAACCGTCAAACATAGCCAGCGATATTGCCTTGGAACCAGCTACTAGCGTGGGTTGCGGATACCTTATCGGCGGGGCCGCCTCTTTTGTGTCGGGTGAAGGAGCCATGCAGGCCTGGTGTAGCCAGCGCCGCGCATCCTTTAATGGATGGCCGAACCAGTGCATGATATTGGGGATAAGCACGTCATCATTCCTCATGGAAGGATAACCCAAACCATGACGCTGACATTCAAAGACCCTGCGAAGGGTCTCTTTACGCGTAACACTGCTGTAACGAAAACCAAAAGTTGGATCCGATACCCTGACTAGAATAGCCGCCTCCAAATAGCAATCCGTCAGATCGTTGCATGCATCCCTCCCTTCTTCGTCTACCCCTGCAAGTGTCCACACATAAGGACCGGGACTCCCCTGCAACCCCTCACGACCTTGGCGGAGCCAAGATTTACCAACACCGTAAGCAAGTATCATCCACTCCCCGCAGTACTCTATCACTTCCTCACGCGTCAGGTTCTTCTCTTCAAGGACATCTTTCTTGTAGAAAGGCCAGTGCCAGTAATCCTGATGCCACGACCAGGCAGCGTTGTTCCATTCAAGCCTATACGCTATCTGGACGAAGTGGTCAAACTGCATCGCTTCCCATAGGTGCTCGGGAGGTTTCGCCGGAACCTTATGGCATGTCTCACTGATCTGGATGAGTTCTTCTCTCCTTTTGGGATCCGCTTCGTAGTTTTCGGCGATTATCCTTGCCAACCGGCCAATACGCCTAGCATACCGGATCGTTGCTTCCAGGCATATCTTCATCGCCTTCCAGGTGTCGATCTTTGGCAAACAAGATACCTGTTCCTCAGCGGTCATAGCCTCTTTGCTCTTCTTCTGCGCATCCGTAATATTCTCATCAATTGTGTTGATTATGGAATCAAAACCCTGGTACATCCAGTCAGGTTGGAGCGTTACATAGTCCATTGCTATCATATCTCTTTGCGGCGCAATATAATCAGCCATCAGAGTGAGGACTTTCGTTCGCCTGTCAGTATACTGTCCACATTTATCCCCATAGGTTCTCCCCTTCCAAAACTCCACCATCTCATTTACTTCATCACGATCTTCCTCGGAGAAAAGTCCCGTTCGATCATTGAATAGATCCTCATTGATGAACGTACTTGCTGTAGCTATCCAGGTGATCAAATTCGGTGCAGAGCCGGGATATCCTTGGAGACGAGAGTGGTCTGTAATAAAGATCGGCATGTTATCGAGAAGTGCGGCAATGGCTCTGGCTCTCGTGATAATAAACGGTTCAGCCGGACTAGCCTCCTTAAATATCTTTGTATGCCATCGCATATTTTCCAGGTCTAATTGAACTCCTGGTAACCAACTCGAACCTTTGCTTCCTTTTGACCAAACCGCCTTTCTAAGATAGTCAAGCCTTGGGGTACGCTGCTTCTCTGCCCACCACCAGAACTCGCGGGCCTCAAATAGGTCATCTCTCGATTTTGTTTCTTGTTTTTTGTCCATCTTGACACCTCCTATAATTGTGAAAAAGTAACCGTTCACGGTTTGCGGCTTTTTCAATGAATTATGCGGCGCCTGAAGAATTTTCGATGTCGATTTAAATTCTATATCATAAAGTATGTTAAGGGACGGGGACGACTTATGTTTTCATTTTCCCAGTTGAGCCTTTTGCTATGCTAATAAACCTTTGGATATCCGGAATACTATTTCTTCCACTTCATTCAAAAATATTTCGACCTGTGCAGTTGGTCGGAATATGACTTGAATGATCTTTGACGAACCTTCTTGATTCATTTTGAGAAAGATTCTTAGTGAGTGAAGCTGAAAATTGCAGATTGTTTGAGGGAGTTTGCGACCGAGTTATCTGCAATTTAGCGTAGCGAATTTAGAATCTTCAAAATGAATCAAGCCGTGAGGAGAAGACCATTCAAGTCATAAGCGCTATTGTTGGGTAACTGCACAGCTTGAAAT
>Ga0209345_10003518_pt1 | contig 16046 bp, 14 predicted proteins | sample Cruoilmetagenom7_FD_187294 | JGI IMG/M metagenome (GOLD analysis project Ga0209345, IMG submission 187294) | Oil polluted marine microbial communities from Coal Oil Point, Santa Barbara, California, USA - Sample 7 (SPAdes) (version 2) | ecosystem: Environmental > Aquatic > Marine > Oil seeps ... | reverse complement strand
CCATAGAAGCAGGTAAAAAACACCAACAGGTATGATTGCTGCGTACATAAATGGATGGCGCCGCCCCCACTTGCTCCGGAAGCTATCGGACCATTGGCCAACCAGAGGATCTAAAATGGCATCTGTTACCATAGCAATCATGATCGCAGCACCTACCCAGGCCGCCGGCAAACCGACGACCTGATTGTAGTATATCATTAGCAGGACGTTGAACCCATTGTCCTTTATGCCAAAAGCAACCGTACCAAATCCGTAGACGAGTTTAGTCGTCCACGGAAGTTTTGGTTGGGCGCTGGTGAGCAATGTATTCACAAGGCAGCTCCGTTAAAAACGCAGTTGTAATTGCACGCCATAAGTGCGCGGAGCTGTGAGGAAGTACTTTTGCGTAATGCCCGCAGGGAATACACTTAACACCCCAGATGCGCCGTCAAAGCCCTGCTCGTCGAATACATTTTTGACGTAACCTACAATTCGGTAGTTATCTTGTGGGCTATTCCACACGCCGATAAGGTCGAATTGGTCGCTAGAAGGCGTTTTTGTGTAAGCTCGGTTGAATACGCCATGATAGGTAGCGTCTTGCCAGGAATAATTAGCAGACAAAGTAAGGTCTCCGTTATGTTGTAACGGAATGTCATAGCTGGCATTCAGGCCGAACTTGTGGGGCACTGTGCGCGGAAGCATTTCACCTTTTAGGTCCTGCGTTTGATTGGTTGCCGCTGCCGGGCCTGAAGGCTGGGCTCCTGGCTGCAGGGCGAACGGGTCTACTACATCAACAAAACAGCATGCGTCACGCACTTCTGAATCATTGTAGGCGTAGCTGCCCATAAAGCGAAGTTGTTCCGTTGGCGTCCAAATCGCTTCAAGCTCTATACCTGACGCGCGAGCTTCCTCAAGATTGAAGAACTTCGTCAACTGAATTCCGTTTTCCTGAACATCCAGCGGAACCTGTTTACCATCATAGATGTAATAGTAAGCTGAGGCGTTAAATTGAAGGTCGCTACTAATCGACTGTTTCGTCCCAATCTCGAACGCGTCCAAAAGCTCCTTGTCTGTTTGTGGGAATTGGCTGATGCCGCCTGCGTTGAAACCACCGGCTTTGTAGCCGCGACTGTATCTGGCATAGTAGTTTGACGCATCATCGGGCTGCCATTGGATACCCAAAACGCCTGACACAGCATCCCAGTCATTCGATAAACGCCTGTTAGCGAGCCCGGTGTCTGGATCAATTACTATATCGCTAGCGACACCCTCTTCGACAGTGGTCGGTAATGCAGAAGCCGTTAAGTCTAATGCCGGAGCGAGTGAGCCTGAACCGCCAACTGTGAAGCCGGGAATGAGGCCGAAAGCAAGGATGCGAAGATCCTCTGATCCTTTCTTTTCGTCTTTTGAATAGCGCAATCCACCGGTCAAAGTGATCGTCTCGTTTAGGGAATAATCTACTTGGCCAAACACTGCGTAAGATCGGGTATTGATGTCCGAAATGGCCGTAACATAGTCACCGCTTGGGTTTGGCGCGGCGCCAACTGGCGCAAGCAATTCCGGTTGAGCGGCATTCCCGAACCGTGCTTCTTGATGATAATCCTCATCATAAATATAGGCACCAGCAATCCACCATAGATCCGATTCGCCGGATGATTGGGCCGTAATCTCGTGGCTCCAAAAATCTTTATCCTCTTGGTATCCGAAAGTGCGCTGAGGAAAGATCGTTGCTGCACTGCAAAGCGGCCCGACATTTGCGAGAAGATATGCGCAGTTCGGCCCGCCTGTGAATACTTCACCCGCGGCTATGTTAGCTGGATCAAGAGGGTAGCTGTAGGACAGGACGTTGGTTTGGTCATCATCGCTGTTGGCATTGTACAAGTATGTGCGGTAACCGCCCTGATATTTCAGGTCGATATTTTGAAGATTCCATTCCGCCGCTGCCGAGAATCCGAAATCATCATCTCGCTGAGCTCTGGTCGGGGTGTTGGTATTAAATTTTCGAATGTCGGTCGTGCCGGGATTTGTCGTGGCTGTGCCCGCCAGTACCAGATCGGCCTGCGAGTATCCAAACGCAGCCCCAGGTGTCAAAAATCCAGTTGGGAAAGGAAAGGCATCATATGCGCCGGAATAATTTGTCGAGCGATTGAGGTAAGTGCCGTCAGTCGTGTCAGCCTTCATCCAGATTGAAAAATTTTCTGTAAGGTCGGCTTCAATCTGTGCTTCCAGATAGGTCGTCTCACTTGCGCCGCCTTCACTTGGCCCGCCAGCAACATTTTTGTAATAGCCTTTGCCTTGATCATTATAAGATCCGGCCAGCTTGGCTCTGAACATGTCGCCCAAGGGGCCTGAAACACTGGCTTCTACGCCTTTGGTGTCATAATTTCCGAACCTGAAGCGTGCCTCTGCCGTATTTTCTGCCGTAGGGCGCTTTGATATGACGTTTATTGCACCCCCAATTGAGTTTCGTCCGTATAGGGTTCCTTGAGGGCCACGCAGAACTTCTACGCGCTCAACAAAGAAGTCGCTCTTGGACACGGCCTGAGTTGATGCATCGTAAATGCCATCTGCATAAGTTGCGACGCCTGGGTCAGATCCATTCGTGTTAGTCTCCCGGCCGACGCCGCGGATGAACACACGTTCGTCTCCGGCAGAGTAAGTTAAGCTGGGCGTGAAGCGGGCGAAATCTGTCAGTGTATCTAGCGCTAAGTCTTGTCGTAGATCGGCTGTGAACGCGGTCACGGCGACTGGTACATCTGTGAGGTCCTGTTCACGCCTTACGGCTGTGACAGTAACCTGATCTAGCTTCCTGACTTCGTTTTTTGGGGCCTGCTCAGCTTGCTGTGCCTCTTCTGCTGGCTGCTGCGCCTGGGCGACTGCAAAACACCCGCCTGTGGCGATGACGATTACGCTGACCGCCGTGCACGATAATAATTTCCTCATCACGTTCTTCACTCCCGCTTATATTTTTTTATCACTCGAACACTGATCCGAGAAATAAAATCATGCATTATATATAAATATAGTCAACTATAGTTATTGAGATTTTCAGGTGCTTTTACAAGTCTATAGCCACTCTGAAAAATGGGCTTGATGTGATTTTCAACCGTAAGCTTTCAGTGCGTGAAGTGCTTAGCGGGTAATGACGCGCTACGTATTATAGCATCTCAGATAATCTCTTTGCGGAGGTTGGGTCTTATCGCTTATTGTAGTCATTTTATGTTTAGGTGATTTCTTGCTGCCAATATGAACGTGATTCTAAATGTATATATTTGGGTCAGTTGCATGCGAATTGAAACTTCTCGATTCGCAAACACCAAAGGCATTAGAGAACTCGATAATCTCAGGCGATGCTCTAAAATTTCAAGATAGACTCGGATTGTAAATCCCTGCTCGCGCAGAGGGGGACTTGCCCACTGATACTAGACTGAGAGTTTCGATTTATAGCAGTTTCTTTTTTTGAGGCCGACGGAAATACGATCGCCATACGTTTAACGTATAGATCAACTGCTTTTGCCTAGTCCAAAGAAACCAAATTCGAGGTGTTCATGAACAGAATGTATTATTATCTGATCGGGGTCGTGGCCGTGTTTGGCATTGTATGGTTTTCTCTATTGAGACCCGATGCGTCTGCGTCACTAGGTGACATAACCGTTGATACGGCTCAGGTCGAACGCGGTAGTGTTGCAAAGCTCGTATTGGCAAGTGGAACGGTTAGAGCGCTCACGACTGTGGAAGTGGGTTCTCAAGTTTCCGGCCAAATCTTCGAACTCAACGCAGATTACAATAGTGAGGTGATGCTGGGCGACATCATTGCGCTGATTGATCCACAAAGCTTTCAGAGTCGCGTTGAGTCTGCGAATGCAGATGTTCAAAGTGCTCGAGCTAACCTTGCCGTCCAGACAGCGAACATTGCCAGTGCTGAAGCAAATTTCGCACAAGCAGAGCGGGATTATGTGCGCCAGAAAGCGCTGTTTGACGCTGATGCGGTTGCCCAGTCGACGCTCGAAGACATTGAGCGTGCTCTAGCAGTAGCGCAGGCTAACTTGGATGTTACGCGTGCACAACTGCAAAGCTCAAATGCAACACTATCGCAGCGCCTTGCATCGCTAAGGTCGGCAGAACTTGATCTTGATCGCACAATTATCAGATCTCCCATAGACGGCGTTGTGATATCGCGGAATGTCGATGTTGGTCAGACGGTCGCGGCCAGTTTTTCGGCACCCGTGCTGTTCACAATCGCGCAGGATCTCGAAGAAATACGGATTGACGCTGCTGTTGTGGAGGCAGACATAGGCGGAATAAATGCTGGTGACATCGTGACCTTCACAGTTGACGCTTATCCAGATCAAGAGTTTTCTGGAGAAGTTGAGCAAGTTCGACTGGCCTCAGAAGCGTTGCAGAATGTTGTCACCTACACAGTTGTGATCGAGGCACAAAACCATAATGAACGCTTGCTGCCAGGCATGACCGCAAATGTAGAGATCACGGTTGACCATCGTGACGATGTTTTGCGCATTGCTGATGCGGCCGTGCGCTTTCGTCCTCCAGTTAACGGGCCGAGCATCGTTGATGCAGATGAAGTGGTACATTCTGGTGAGCGCGGCCAAGGCACGCGCGCCCGTGACGGAGACACCGATATCCTTGCGGCCATAACGCTTGATCCTAATAGACAATCTCAAATCGAAGAAACACTGAAAACCGAGATGCGTGCTATCAGAGAATCCATGGGTGAGGGTCGCCGTGCGGATCCCTCCGCCATGCGCCAGCGCATGCAAAAAATTCGCGATAAAGTGTTGAGAGACAATCTTACTTCTGACGAATTGAAGAAAGTGAAAGCTGTGATTAACCAGCGCCCGACGACAACCCGTGTTGATGTCTATGTCATGAGTCCCGATGGACAACTGGAAAAAAAATCGCTTGTTATTGGCCTACAAGACGGATCCTTTGCTGAGATAGTAAGAGGCGCCGAGGTTGGTGATACTTTCGTGACTGGCATTCTCATTAAAAGTGCGGGGCAGTGATACGATCATGTCTCAGCAACATATTTCAAGTGACCCAAATCTTATTGCATGCCGCGAGGTCACCAAGATCTATACAATGGGTAACCAGAAAGTGCATGCGCTGCGCGGTATCACTGTCAATTTTCACAGGGGTGAAATGACAGCGATCATGGGGCCATCAGGTTCTGGAAAATCAACTCTAATGAATCTGATTGGTGCGCTTGATGTACCCACATCAGGTAGTTTGAAAATAGAGGGGCGAGACTTATCGATGCTTAATGTCGATGAGCTAGCGGATCTACGCAATGCCAAAATTGGATTTGTTTTTCAGCAGTTTAACCTTCTTGGACGAGCCAGCGCCCTGACGAATGTGAAGCTACCATTACGCTATGCTCGCACTCCCATAGATTGCATAGATGACCGCGCTGCGGAATGCCTTGAAATGGTTGGGCTTGGCGACCGTATGGATCATCGTCCAATGCAGTTGTCCGGTGGCCAGCAACAGCGTGTAGCGATCGCACGTGCTCTGGCTGGGTCACCTTCAATCATCCTCGCAGATGAGCCAACAGGTGCGCTCGATACGCAAACATCAGAAGAAATTATGGCTTTGCTGACGGGACTCAGTGATCAAGGCATTACCGTCATACTGGTCACACATGAGCAAGAAGTCGCCGACTACGCAGCGCGGCAACTTCATTTTCGAGACGGTGAAATCGAGCGTGATGAAAGACCTATAGTATGAAGATTGGTGTGGCGCTTAGATCTGCTTTTGAAGCTTTGTTTGCGAACCCTCTGCGGAGCTTCCTGACGATGCTTGGTATTATGATAGGCGTCGCATCTGTTATGGCCATGATGGCGATTAGCGAAGGGGCAGCGCGACAGGTTGATGCGCAGATATCTGCCCTAGGCGCAAATAATCTCAATATTCGGCCAGGAGCCAGTCAGCGAGGTGGTCGTTCAGGCGGAGCATCATCAGATACTCCATTTACAGATGATATTGTCACAGCGCTACGCACAGAGCCCTATGCAAATGCAATCACAGCTCAAATCACTGGCGCAGGAACAATCGTTGCAAGTGAACTTAATTGGTCAACGAATATTCAAGGAGTGAACTCTGATTATTTTATTAGTCAGGATTGGAAGGCTGAAGAAGGCCGTATTCTCGATGAGGCTGATATTAACGGCGGTGACGCTGTAGCGGTTATCGGTAAGACGATAGCAGATAATTTATTTGAGGGATCTAGCGCGCTGGGGCAAAAAATCCGTGCCAACAACGTGCCACTGACGATCATAGGCGTACTAGAATCAAAAGGGCAATCGAACTTTGGTAGCGACCGTGATGATGTTGTGATCATTCCGATCGTGACGGCGCGCAACCGTGTCTTGGGTGGGCATGCAACCACACCAAACTATGTTGCGAGCATAGAGGTGTCGGTCATTCCCGGTTACGATATGGCTGTAGCGCAGGAGCAACTTGAAGAAAGGATGCGCAGCCTCCGAAAAATTCGTGTCGGCTCTGATGATGATTTTCGTGTGTTTAATATTGCTGACTTTATTCGTGCCCGTTCCAGCACACAGGCGACCTTCGGCATTTTGTTGGCATTTACTGCTATCGTTTCACTCGTTGTTGGTGGGGTGGGGGTTATGAATATTATGCTTGTGTCTGTCACGGAACGCACGCGTGAAATTGGACTGCGCATGGCTGTTGGCGCCCGTCGACAAGATATCCTTGGCCAATTCCTAATTGAAGCACTTGGTTTATGCTTGATTGGAGGTCTTATCGGATCTGTTCTGGGTTTCGGTGCCGCTGAAATGGCCTCTACGCTCGGTGATTTTCCTGTGAACGTATCTCCATCGATTGCATTCGTGTCAATTGGTGCTTCCGCTGTGGTCGGATTGTTTTTTGGTTATTTTCCGGCGCGCCGAGCTGCTCGTCTCAATCCTATAGAGGCCCTTAGATATGATTAGAGTAAAAACCTATACAGTCGTTTCGATCTTGGCGCTTGGGGGTCTCTCTGCCTGCGCCAGTTTTGATGCAGAAACGCTGGCAGCACCTGCGCTTGAGGCGGAAATTTCTGCGCTGAGTATGCCAGTGAGTTGGACATTTGGGCCGGGTGAAGATGCAGATATTGCTACATCTTGGGCTGATATCCTTAATGATAAAGAACTCTCAAGTTTGATAGATGAGGCTTTAGCCAATAATCCATCTCTTCGGGCCAGTGCTGAGAGTATTGCGCGTGCCGATGCATTGCTTGGTCAATCGCGAGCAGGGCTTGCCCCGTTTGTTGGAGCGACGGTGGGTGTGAATGGCCATCAGTTCGTAGATGAAGGTGTTTTGAATGATTCCTATTCGGCCAGCATTAGTGCTAGTTGGGAAGCGGATTTATGGGGTACTGTTAGATTAGGAGTTCTTGGTGCGCAGTATGATTTAGAAGCCACAAAAACAGTTTACCGCGCGGCGCGGGAAGCCTTAATCGCAAATGTTGCACGTGCTTATGTTCAGGTTATTGAAGCGACCAAACAGGCCACACTATCAGAAGCCACGCTAACTGCACAGGTTGAAACCCTGCGTATTGTGAATGTGCGATATGAACTTGGTGCGGCATCGCGGCGTGAACTCGTACTAGCAGAGTCAGATGTCGCTAGCGCTAGAGATAATTTAGTTGCGGCAAAGTCCATAAAAAAAGTCACGACACTTGCACTTCAAAATTTACTTGGGCGTTATCCAGATGGAGAGCTTTCCGTACGAGCAGAGTTTCCGACCGTAGCAGAGGCGCCTGCAGCAGGGCGCCCCACCGACTTGCTTCGTCGTCGACCAGACATTCTTGTGGCAGAGTATAATGTGCTTGCGGCATACTCTGCGACCAAATCTGCCCAGCAATCACGGTGGCCGGATTTAACTCTTTCTGCGGGGGTTAGTGATGCGGTGGCGCGGCCAAATGATTTACTAGATCCTGCCACGCTCGCTTTTACAATAGGCGCGCGATTAGCCGGGACACTCTTTGATGGCGGTCTAACCACAGCGCGTATTGAAGCGGCAACCGCAAGTCAACGTCAAGCAGTTGCGCAGTATGGGCAGGCTGCACTTGATGGCTTTCTTGAAATTGAAACCACACTGCAGAGCATAACTGTCCTGGAAGAGCGGCAAGTTTATTTGCGTCAAGGTGCTGAGGCAGCTCGGGAAACCTTGATGCTAGCTGAAGTGCAGTACAAGGCGGGGGCAATTGATTTGCTGGATGTGCTCACATTTCGGCAACGCAGCTTTCAGACCGACCGAACTTTACTAACAATTGAAAGGCAAATAATTGAAGCTCGCATTGCACTCTATCTAGCCCTAGGTGGCGTTGTTCAGTGAGGGTGAGCGACTACTGTCGGTAAAGAAACGTAATTTGGAAATGTGACTTTTAACCGGATATGAGCAGAATCTCTGAGTCATGCTGCCGATTGATTTACACTAAAATTTGCTTGTTTTGAAATACCTCGCCCTCATAGCTAACTTACACTGGGTCAACTCAACGAAAGGACTTGAGCACCTGAAATGTGATTTTCTCATAGCCTGAAGGCGAGGTGGAAGGAGGTTAAAGCCTCATTTACACACAGTGTAGAACCCGTCGATCATTTGCATGGCTCTGGCATGGTGGAAATCAGATTCCAGGTTTTTTCAAATCCATCCATCGCCGCTTGTGAGTACACTTGACCTTTGATTGACGCATAAACACCTAGTATCGCGTGACCATTAGGGTCAAAATAGGTGACGCCACTTGTAAAGTCGCCATTTTCCGCTTTTAAATTTACGGCGTATATCTCATCTACATACTTTATCTGGATATGGGAATGAACGCCTTTTCCGTCATCAGCATAGACATCCAAATAGCCATCATCGTCTGCATCAACTCTCATGGGCACAAGACTAGGAAGGGCAAAAGCATGTTGGCCGGAAGGTGAGAACACTAGGCCTACTTCTGATGTCGCTCCCCACGCCTCGATACTATCCCATACTTTCGATGCGATTTCTGTTGTGGCGAGAGACTGCCGCCAGTCAAGTCGAGCAGTTTTTTACCTGCTTTCGTCATACCTTGACGTAAGACGCTGGGTAGAGCGAGCTTAAGTCATTCCATTTGCACAGTACGCAGCAAATTTTGAATTTTTTCAACGAGTAGTCGCTCGGGCGGGGGTTTTTCGATAACATCGGCATAACCTGCAGTTTGCGCTCGTTTGTTTAGCGTCGTGGATACAAAGCCAGTGATGAGGAGTGCTGGCGCTAGCAGTCCTTTAGTGCGCAATTGCCGAAGTAGATCTAGACCGTCGATACGGGGCATTATGTAATCTATCAGCAGACAATCGGCGTTTGGAACAATGCGATTGCTTAGCAGTTCGAAACCGCTTCGATAGGCTTCTACAGAAAACCCGCGTGACCGTAACATTAGCGTGATTGATCGTCTGACATCAGTGTCGTCTTCAACGAATATGATCTTGCTTTGACGCAAGGAGGGCATGATACCTGTCATGGCGTTTTCTTGTTGCCTTCATCGTGTGCGCTGAATGTTAGCTGTAAAAGTCGTTGTTTAGCTTGTCGCTAAGGGAACTTACCTAATTACAATTATGAGTAAGACTGAATCGACCGGGGCGGTGTGCTTTCGGCAGATGTCCTTTTTCTACGCCTCCGAATCGATTCCAATTCCAGCGTGGAAGGCAGTTTTCAAGGCGGCTGAAAGGCTATCGGCTTCTAATTTTTCCATCAAATGACCGCGATGAATCTCTACAGTTCTCGCTGAGATTGATAAATCGGCGGCAATCGCCTTATTGGTCAATCCTTGGACAAGGCGCTCGAGTACATCATATTCGCGTGGTGTCAGTGTAGATAGCTTCGCGCGCGCGCGTGATGCTCGATCATGATAGGCAACGGCATCATCAATGCGATCAAAAGCGGTTGAGATCGCTGAGAGCAGTGTTTGCTTTTCGTAAGGCTTTTCGATGAAATCAATTGCGCCTGCTTTCATTGCCTCGACGGCGACTGAAACATCACCATGGCCAGTGAGTACAACGACCGGTAAATCAATCCCTTGCTCATCCATCGCGCTCAGGACCGCAATTCCATCCATGACGGGCATTCTTACGTCAAGAAGTACACAGCCGATTTCATCTGGATTGATTTCATCTAAAAACTGCACGCCGTCGCGATACGTACGCACAGTAAATCCCGCATGACGCAGCATAAAACTCGCGGAATGTCGGATTGCTTCGTCATCATCGACCAAGTGTATGAGTCGCTTGTCGGTCATGTATCGTTCATGGCCTCCGCGATTTTTAAAGTGAAACAAAACGCAGCACCCCGCGGATTATTTTCCTCTACCCAAATTGTACCGCCATGCGCGTCAATGATGGTCTGACAAATGGACAAACCGAGGCCCATGCCTTTCGGTTTTGAACTGTAAAATGGATCGAAGGGCGTGCGATCGGCTTGCTCGACCATGCCAGGTCCATTGTCGCGAACGTCAATTTGAAGGGTCGTGTCATCCTTGCGAGCGGCCAAGACCCATATCTGTGGGCTAGCGACCCCGCTAGTGGCTTCGATCGCATTCTTGACCAAATTCACAATGACTTGGCGTATCTGAAGACGATCAGCCTGCGCCATTGGGACATTGTCTTCAATCTTTATAATGATCTGAGCAAGTGGGCCCTCGATTCCAATCTTGGAGAGTGATGCCGCGTCTCGAATGACTGACTCGATCTCAATAGGCCGCGTATCGATTTCGCCTCTGGAGACATAATCCCTTAATCGGCGAACGATCTGGCCAGCCCTTACAGATTGTGAAGATGCAGCGCCGAGCGCTTCTTTCACCATAGCGATTGTTTCATCAGAGGGTGTATCGAGTAAATCTCGAGCGGCCTCGAGATAGTTCGATACCGCTGTCAGTGGTTGGTTCAGTTCGTGTGCCATGGCCGAGGCCATAGTACCGACAGCGCTAAGGCGAGAAAAATTGGAGAGTTCTGCCTGAAGTCGACTAATCCGGTGTTCAGTGGCTTGGCGTTCTGACACATCCCTTATGTAGCCTGTAAACAGGCGGTGATCGCCAAGCTTTGCTTCACCGATTTTCAGTTCAACTGGAATTTCGTCACCATTAGCGAGTTTGGCCTCAACCACGCGACCTATACCAATGATTTGTTTTTCACCAGATTTGATATAGTTGGCGATGTATTGGTCATGATGTGGGTAGTCGGTTTCGGTCATGAGTAATCGAACATTCTCTCCGGTCACATCTTTCGCTCTGTAACCAAATAGTTTTTCGGCAGCAGCACTGAAAGCTACGATCGTTCCTTTCTCATCAATAACGATCATCGCATCCGGTACTGACAGCAGGACTGTGTGAAGCAAAGATCTGATGGACTGGTCGTCTTGGGAATCAAATGGTTTTGTCATCGGAGTTAGGTGTAGTTTTTTGCCTTTACTACTTTCTGCGCACGTTTAGTCCAAATTGACGGGACAACAATAAGCGCGAGACCAAATAAGGCGGCGTAACATCCCCAGCAATGCACCTGTATACCTAATGGTCCATCTAGGCGAACAATAGTCTCAGAGCCGAGACAGTTGGGTATGGTGAGAAATTGCGATGCTTGCATGTGTGTCCAAGTCTTAACGGCGCCGATCAAAAAAATCGCCATTCCTATAATTGCAAACGTAGGTTTCGTCATATTTCTATCCTCAGCATTATACGCTGCAATGTATCGCAGAGGCGCGACGAGGCGGCACATACGTACTTTCCCTTATACAGGCATGCGACGGCCAGCGGTAACTGGAAAAGGATTAGAAACCTGAGAGATGTATAGCAATGGTTCGCACGCAAGCTACTACTCGTCGTGATAACTCCAGTCTATTTGCCGTTGGCGGAATTTTGGGCGTTTTCTTAGTACTGGCGTTAATAATGGCTGGACAGGCCAGAGACGCAGCGATGGAAACGCAGGCTTGGACGTTCGTCGGGCTGGCGATAGCATTTATACTTGGGCTTTGCCTCTGGGGTGGGGATTTACAGGACCGTAATCCGTTTGATGAACGTGAATACGAAGACACTCTAGTGAAATGGGGCGTCATTGCCTCGATGTTTTGGGGGATCGCTGGCCTTTTGGTGGGGGTCATAATTGCTTTGCAGCTGACGTTTCCTGGTATTTTCTATTTTCCAGAGCATGGCTGGTCTAACTTCGGGCGCTTGCGCCCGCTACATACGTCAGCTGTGATTTTTGCGTTTGGCGGAAACGTACTGATGGCAACCAGCTTCTATGTCGTTCAGCGCACGTGTAGAACTCGGCTTGCTGGGGGGATGTTTCCTTGGTTCGTTTTCTGGGGCTACCAGATTTTTATCGTACTGGCTGCGACTGGCTATCTTGCCGGTGTGACCCAATCGAAGGAATATGCCGAGCCAGAATGGTATGCTGATCTTTGGCTGACAATTGTTTGGGTTGGCTACTTACTTGTTTATCTTGGCACGCTTTGGAAGCGTAAAGAGCCGCATATCTACGTAGCGAATTGGTTCTATCTCTCTTTCATCGTTACGATTGCGATGCTGCATATCGTCAATAATCTCTCCATACCTGTAAGTTTGACAGGCACAAAATCAGTGCAAGTTTTCGCAGGGGTACAGGATGCGATGACCCAGTGGTGGTATGGCCACAATGCCGTTGGTTTCTTTTTGACCACGGGCTTTCTAGCTATCATGTACTATTTCATACCAAAGCGTGCGAACCGACCGGTCTATTCTTATCGGCTTTCCATCGTACATTTCTGGTCGCTCATCTTTATTTATATCTGGGCAGGTCCACACCACCTACACTACACCGCGCTGCCTCAATGGGCGCAAACACTCGGCATGGCGTTCTCGATTATGCTCTGGATGCCAAGCTGGGGAGGGATGATCAATGGCGTAATGACGCTTTCAGGTGCATGGGATAAGCTTCGTACTGACCCTGTAATGCGCATGATGATCGTGTCGCTTGCTTTTTACGGCATGGCAACATTCGAAGGGCCTCTAATGAGTGTGCGTGCGGTGAATGCACTTTCTCATTACACAGAGTGGGGAATAGGCCACGTGCACTCAGGTGCGTTGGGGTGGGTAGGATATATCTCCTTTGGCGCGCTCTACTGTCTTGCTCCTTGGCTTTGGAAACGCAGAGCGCTCTATTCAAAAAGCCTTGTTGAGTGGCATTTCTGGATATCTACAATTGGTATACTTTTTTACATGATATCAATGTGGTTTGCTGGGATTACTGAGGGCTTGATGTGGCGTGCTTATAATGAATTTGGCTTCCTTGAGTATAGTTTTGTTGAGACTGTTGAAGCAAAGCACATCAGCTACATGATCCGTGCGCTTGGAGGGATGCTCTACTTCTCTGGTGCCGTCATCATGGCCTATAATCTTGTGCGTACAGCGCTTGGTCATGGCGAAGCGACCGATGCTGTGAACCTCACACCAGCTGAGCGGGCGGTTCGTCCACTGCTCCAACCTGCAGAATAGGAGCCGGACCGATGGGACTGCTGAATAATCATGGCTTGATCGAGCGAAACTCACTTTTACTAACAGTTGGAATCTTAGTGGTTGTTTCAATTGGGGGCATAATTCAAATGGCGCCGCTAATGTACATGGATAACACCATCGAGAAAGTTGATGGCATGCGACCATACACTCCATTGGAGTTACTTGGTCGCGATATATATGTTCGTGAAGGGTGCTATGTCTGTCATAGTCAGATGGTACGACCACTTCGTGATGAAGTGGAACGCTACGGTCATTATTCATTGGCGGCTGAGAGTATGTACGACCACCCGCATCAGTGGGGGTCAAAACGGACAGGGCCAGATCTCGCGCGTGTTGGCGGCAAGTACTCTGCTGAGTGGCAAGTAGATCACTTGAAAGATCCTCGCGCATTGGTGCCAGAGTCTGTGATGCCACCATACGCGTTCCTTGCAAGGAAGGCGCTTGATTTCAAGCACATTGAAGACCGTCTGCGCACAGAAAAAATTGTCGGCGTCCCGTATAGCGAAGAGATGATTGAAAATGCCCGTGGGCACTTGCTTGCGCAAGTCGATCCTAACGAGCATGGCTATGATTATGTTGATGGCCTCTTGGCCGCCTACGATAATGCAGCCGGACGAGAAGGTTCATTTGAGCTTCGCGACTTTGATGGTGATCCCCGGAAAATCACAGAAATGGATGCACTCGTTGCTTACTTGCAAATGACGGGCACCTTGGTCGATTTCTCTACTTATGAGGCTGATGACCTCGACAACAGAAGATAGGGGTAACGCGATGTATGAGTTATTATCCAGTTTTGCTCAGACAGGTGGTCTTGTTTACTTCGTAGCGATGTTCGCTGTCGCGCTTACCTACGCACTTTGGCCTAACAACAAATCGAAATTTGAGAACGCAGCCCAGATGCCATTATCAGATGAGGGACCGTCCGATGAACAGCCACGAAGATAAGTCAATTGATGAGCATACTGGTGTCGAGACAACGGGGCACTCCTGGGATGGCATCAGCGAACTCAACAACCCGTTGCCACGATGGTGGTTGTACGCATGGTACATATCGATTGTTGTTGCCATTATATACATGGTGTTGATGCCTGCGATTCCAGCTTTGCCCGGGCTTGGTACAAATACAAAAGGTATTCGCAATCATTCTGATCGAGATAATATCGCGGAGGCTATGGCAGAGCTAAGTGCTGAGCGTCAGACCAGTTCCGTATCACTTTTAGAGGCAACCCTAGAAGAGATTGAAACAGACAGGGATCTTCAGCAATTCGCATTGGCTATGGGTGAGAGCTTGTTTGGAGATAATTGCGCAACCTGTCACGGAGCGGGCGGCCGAGGTGCGAAAGGCTACCCAGTGCTGGCGGATGATGTGTGGCTGTGGGATGGTACATTGAGTGGTATAGAATATACGCTACGTCACGGTATTCGCCATGAAGGAAATGAGAATACTCGTAATTCCGCGATGCCTCGATTTGGGCGTGATAAGTTTCTCACAGTTCAACAAATTGATGATTTGACCGAGTATGTACTGAATTTTTCCGGGAAAAGTCATGAGTTAGAAGCGGTAGAACGCGCCGCACCAATCTGGAAGGCGCAGTGTGTATCTTGTCATGGTGCTGATGGCATGGGGGATAACTCGCAAGGTGCGCCGAACTTGACGGACACTGATTGGCTTTATGGTGGTGACCGAGACGAGATTTACGACACTATTTTCAATGCTCGAAATTCACACATGCCGGCTTGGGAAGACCGCTTGGATGATGCATCTATCAAATCATTAGCAGTATATGTCCATTCTCTCGGCGGCGGGGAATGAGGTCGGCAGATGACAAAAGTCACTCTGAAGCTTGATAGGCCGGGAGCGGCACCAGAGAATCATCAAGATCTATATTCCAAACGGAAACAGATCTATCCAAAGTTGGCTCACGGTAAATTTCGTTTAGTGAAGTGGGTCGTAATGCTGATTACGCTGGGCGTGTATTATGCAGTGCCTTGGATAAGATGGGATCGGGGAGAAGGAATTCCGAATCAAGCTGTTTTGGCTGATTTTGCATCTGAAAAGTTCTATTTTTTCTTTATAGAGATATGGCCCCAAGACATTCACTATCTCGCTGGTTTGCTAATCCTTGCATCGCTAGTGTTATTCTTAGTCACCTCAATGTTGGGCAGAGTATGGTGTGGTTACACATGCCCACAAACCGTATGGACGGATCTCTATATCTGGGTCGAGCGTGCTTTTGAAGGTGACCGATCTGCACGTATGCGTTTGGATAAAGCGCCGCTTAGTGTCGGGAAATTGTTACGCAAGTTAGGCAAGCACACGGTCTGGCTAATCATCGCATTTTGGACTGGTGGGGCCTTTATTCTGTATTGGCATGATGCGCCTACCGTCGCGCAAGGGTGGTTCACAGGAGAGGCACCTCTCTCTGCGTATTGGTTTGCGGGAATATTAACGCTGACAACTTACTTTCTGGCAGGCACGATGCGTGAGCAAGTTTGTACTTACATGTGCCCGTGGCCCCGTATTCAAGGAGCGCTT
>Ga0209345_10003517_pt1 | contig 16059 bp, 9 predicted proteins | sample Cruoilmetagenom7_FD_187294 | JGI IMG/M metagenome (GOLD analysis project Ga0209345, IMG submission 187294) | Oil polluted marine microbial communities from Coal Oil Point, Santa Barbara, California, USA - Sample 7 (SPAdes) (version 2) | ecosystem: Environmental > Aquatic > Marine > Oil seeps ... | reverse complement strand
TAATGATGCGAGCAAGGGTAGAAGATTGAGTTGGTCATTTTCGATCTTCCATCCCTCAGAATCGACTTCAATTTTGCTGACAAGGCTTTCCAACATCATGGGGGCTTGGCCTTCATAATCAGATAGCGGGCAAACCCCAAGCAGGCCACAAGCAGCATCAAAGAGCCGCCCGGCGCTGCTGGACATGGGGGAGTTTAAGTTTTTATCCAACATAATGCGCAATGTGCTCACGCCTTCAAAAGCATGAAAGCGTGTCTCGATTTCATCACCACGGCCCAATTGATGAAGCGCACTAGCCGCCATTCGCCAAGGCTGTCGCGCTGCTTTGTCGGCGCCCGGCTGTGCCAGTGGTTTTAAATGCCCAAGACGTTCAAAGGTTGCCCCCTCAACTTTTAAAAGCTCCCCCCCCCAACTGTCACCTGCATCGCCTAAGCCAAAACCATCAAGTGCGAGCCCAATGACTGGGCCTTCAAGGTGATGTTCCGCCATCACAGAGGCGATATGGGCGTGATGATGTTGTACGCCAATAGTTCTGACACCAAAAGTAGAGGCAATGCGTGTTGAGGGAAAATCAGGGTGAAGGTCATGGACAACCACATCGGGTGTACTGCGCAAAATGCTCAACAAGTATGTGATGGTTTCTTCAAAGAAATTAAGGGTGGCAACGTTATCTAAGTCACCTATATGTTGGGATAGATACGCATTTTTTTCGCGTGTCACACAGATTGTGTTTTTTAAAAATGCGCCAAGGGCAAGGATGTTGGGCACGGCCTCGATTAAAGGAATGGGGCTTGGTGTGAACCCACGCGCGCGACGCATAAAAGTAGTTTGCCCTTGATCTGATCTGACAACGCTATCATCCACACGGATCAAGATATCGCGATCATGACTGATGATTAAATTTGCAATATTTCCAAGCCGCATCTCGGCCTCAGTATTGCCAATGACCAGAGGCTCTCCACCTGGATTGGCACTTGTCATCACTAACGGCTGATTGTTCAGCGCAGCTAATAGCAAGTGATGAATGGGAGTATAAGGCAACATGACACCGATACGATTAAGGCCGGGGGCGATTTCCTCGGGGAATTCGCAACCTTTTTTCTTCAACAAGACGATGGGGCGTTGATGGCTTTTTAATAAGGCGCGTTCATGCTCATTCATATGGGCGAAATGAGGAACGCTGCGGGGATTAGCAACCATGACCGCAAAGGGTTTGGCATCTCGGTTCTTGAGCTTGCGCAATCGTTTGATGGCATTTGCATCATGTGCATCACAAACTAGGTGAAACCCGCCTAAACCTTTTATGGCGAGGATTTGACCATGTAGAATACGGCTCGCCATATCTTCAATAAAGGTTGAAAGGTGTGGCCCGCAATCAGGGCAGCAAGTGGGTTGTGCATGAAACCGTCGATCATGTGGATCGTTATATTCTGCCTCGCATTGATTGCACATTTGAAAGCTTGCCATAGATGTTTGGGGGCGATCATAGGGCAGGGATTTTGTGATGGTATAACGCGGCCCGCAATGGGTGCAGTTGATAAAGGCATAACCGTAACGCCGATCATTTGGATCCGACATTTCTGCCAAACAATCAGGGCAGACAGCTGCATCGGGGGTAATGTCTGTTATGACATCACTGTTTTGAGATGGGCGAATTTGGAAATCAGTTTCGTCAATAATAGGGGTAATGGAACGTGTTTTAATCTCATCAATGCGAGATAGAATGGGAGCGTGGTCTTTCAATGCGGTGTGAAAAGCAGAAAAATCTTGGCCTTGAATTTCGAGTAAAATGCCCTCACCATCATTCAACACCCAGCCGCTCAAACCATATTTTTCGGCTAGCCCATATAGGAAAGGACGAAACCCTACACCTTGCACACTTCCGCAAATGCGAATGCGCTGTCGTATTAGTGTTTGGGGGGGAGGGGTGTTCATATGGATTTATGTCTTAGCCAAAGCGACGCCTACTTTGATCCAGTCATACCAAGCCTCTAAGCCATTACCATTGGTGGAAGACAGCTGGAAAATTTTAAGATCAGGATTAACGCGCTTGGCATAATCGATACAGGCATCCACATCAAAAGTCAGATAGGGCAATAAATCTGTTTTGGTTAGGATCATAATGTCGGCAGCTGCAAACATATCAGGGTATTTGATCGGTTTGTCTTCGCCTTCGGTGACAGATAAAATAGCGACTTTATGGGCTTCCCCTAAATCAAAACCAGCAGGGCAGACAAGGTTCCCGACATTTTCAATAAACAGCACACCATCGTTTGGCATGTCCATGCGACCCATCGCTTGTCCGATCATATCGGCGTCTAGATGGCAGCCCTTACCGGTGTTGACTTGTAAGGCTTGAACACCTGTTTCACGAATACGATCTGCATCATTTGCGGTTTGTTGATCGCCTTCAATCACCGCTATGGGAAGGTTGGCTTTCAAATCTGTAATGGTGCGTGTCAGTAATGTTGTTTTACCAGAACCCGGTGATGATACGAGATTGAGGGCAAAGATACCCATGTCTTTCAGGCGCGCACGGTTGGTAAAGGCCAGTTGGTCATTCTTGCCCAAGATGTTTTTTTCAATGGCAATGATGCGTTTTTGATCAAGATCGGGGACTGATACACCCGCATCGCCTTCACCAAAATGCATGTCGCCATGATGATGATGATGATGATGTGTGTGATCATGTGAATGTTCGTGCTCAGAACCATCATTATGATCGTGATCATGGGTGTGCTTTTTGCCATCTTCCATCTTTGATGTTGCGCAACCGCATACTGTACACATTTATTCGACCTCCAGTTCTTTAACACGCATTTCGTCACCGCCAGCTACATGCAGTTTATAGCTTCCGCATTTTGGGCATTCATCAATGCGAGATGTTATTTCTAATTCTTCTGCACAATCCACACAGATGGCTAGGCCGGGTGTGTGGATGATTTCCAATTTCGCACCATCTGCGATGGTATCTTTCATCACCGCATCAAAGCAAAAGGCCATGGCCTCAGGCTCAACAGTTGAAAGGCGACCAATCTCAAGCCAAACCGTTTTCACCCGTGTAAAGTTATTTTGCTGCGCATAGTCTTCTAAAATGCCTAGTACGCCTTGGGTTAATGACATCTCATGCATTATGCGGTTCCATTTTCTTTCAGCACTATATCACACGCAACACAGGGGTCTAAAGCCATGATAGCAACGCGAGCAATCTTTATCAACTTAGAGGGATTTTGTGCATCCATTCCCATCAAGGCTTGTTTTAAAACTCCGTTGGGATGAAAATTCCATTCGGTCGGGGCCAGAATGCGATAACGCGTGATCGTGTTATCGTTTTCATTCAGCCAAATACGATGAACAAGTTGACCACGCACAGCTTCTACATGGCCTAATCCTTTATATAAGGCCTTGGTATGGAAAAGGGCGCTATTTTGGCTCAAATCTTCTATATGTGTTTCTGCCATTTTGAGGAGGCTTGCCAGATCAATTAACTTTGCTGTGAGCCGTGATAATGACCCAGCTCCGTAAACCTCGACCATGGCTTTGATTAAGTCGTGGTTTCCTTGACGCACGAACGGTCCGGTCTCAAATGATGAGCCTTGAAGTGTTGGTTGTGCAATAAATTGATCCGCGCAGTTACCATCCAGTTGTTCATTTAAACTTTCTTTATCTAAACTTGGAAGCGCGAAACCTTGGGGCCATGAGCCTTCAAACGCACCCTCGTCTTTCCAACTTTTAAGACAACGTGCAGGCAGGCAGTTTTGTGTTTCAATCCAGTTTATGAATTCAGCCTCAGATGACAGTTGAAGGAAATCATCTATGGGTTGAGCAAAGACGATTTCTTGGATTTTTTGTGTCAGTACTTTGACTTGGCTGCGCAAAGTGTCTGCATCTATTTGAAGCTCTGCCCCGCCGATTTTATCATTTTGTCCATCTTTGAATAAGTGGATTTTTAGTGTGCTTAAAAGCCTGCGCAATTCACGAACCGAAGGGGCATCATTTTCAAGCCCTGCAAGATCAGCCCAATCGACGAGGATGCGGGTGACATGTTCCCCAATGCCTTCACTGGTTAATAAAAGGGCGCGTGATGCTAAATGGACGGGACTTGGTACATAGCCTAAGGCTTCTTCAAAGGCCATGATGCCCGCTTGAAGTTGGGCCGTGCCGCAAAGGCTGAAAAGAAGAGGCAAAAGTGCCGCTGCTTCGGTTGGGGATTTACCTTCTAGGATGCGCGCAGCCATTGTGGTGCGTTGAGATTGCACGCGAACAGATGAAAGCTTGTCGTTCTCAACAGCTAAGGAGAGAGAGATATGATCAGCCCCAATCGTCATGCACGGTGTCTTTCTTTTTGTTAAAGAAAAAAAGGTGGTACGCCATTTATAGATGGCGAAAAGGATAAAGCGTACCACCGCTTCTGATGATCTATGGAGGTCCCTTTATAAAAAAAGCCAATCATCAGAAAGGTGTTAAATTTATCGCAAAAGCTATGCCATTTGGTACTTTAGGGCAGTGACGTAGAATAAACGAGTAAAAACAATAAGATGATGAATTTTTAAGGAGGGGGAGTAGCAGATAGGTGGAACTTAAGAGTCCATCCTTTGGAAAGTAACTATCCGGTTGCTGAAGATAGTTTATTATTTTTCTCAGCTCTAAATAGTTATCAATTGTCTTGTATAGGTTTTAGCCTTCCCTCTTTAGTGCACTGTGCAAGCCATGCAAGGGTCAAACGAGCGCACGATATGTTGCACGCTTATAGGGTCTACTTCTCCCTTCTCGATAGGGGCTTTTTCAAGTGCGTCTTCTAAAGGTCCAGCCTGATTATTGTGATCACGTGGTGAGAAATTCCATGTGGTTGGAGCAACGATCTGATAGTTTGAAATCACGTTCTCTTTCACCGATATCCAGTGACCGAGCGTCCCGCGCGCGGCCTCAACAAAAGCTACGGCTTGACCTGATTCGGGGAATTCACATTCTTCATAGAAATCACCATTGGGTTCAATTTCGTTAATCCAGCCTTGCATGGCTTGACTGAGTTTTGCCATTTCCCAGAGTCTTGCAAAAATACGAGTCTCAACTGTGCTGGTTTGATGTTGGTAGAGTTCGCGAAACAGGGGTTCCCCATTCACCACGTGACGGGCCAATGCACCAACTTCGACGCGTGTACCATCAAGGCGGGGTGCCTTGCACCAGCTGTATGCATTTTCTTTATCTAAATAAGGATCGGTTACCCCGTCAAAGGGGGCTTGAATAAGGGGGCCGCCCATAAAACTGTGGGAAATATCTTCGCGAATTTCTGAAATGGGTAAAGGCGTGACATGTCGATCATTAAAGACACCTTGGGCAAATAAGTTCACTCCATCCACAGGGTACCCACCGCCTGACATAAGGGGGGAACTGGTCTGACCCATTTCAGCCAAACCTAAGTCATCTGATAGTTTTAAGAAAAACCCCGCATCCCCCGTTGTTGTTTTTTGCCAAGCACGGAGATCAGACAAGCTTTTTAAATTTGTGATGTCATCGATGGAAGTCGCAAACAAATTTTCTTCTAAAAATGCGGTCATGGAAGATAAGATGGTTCTGAGCTTAAGTTTTTCTGTCGTCTTGATGCTTTGTGTTGTACCGCCGGGGCGAATGGTCAAGGTATGGGGCCATTTACCCGCAAGGACACCCATGATGTGCAGTAGATGATTGCGTGCTTCGAGGGCTTTTGCGGTTGCTGAACCTTTTTCAGCCTTAAAGCGTAAGGCTTCACCAAACCAAGATTTCGTTTCATAATGATGGCGCGCAAAATCAGGCATGAAGAACATGTAAAAATGAGTGAGGTGGTTTGATAAAACCTCGCAGCCCAAAATAAGGTTGGTGATGAGCTCTCCATTTCGAGGCGGCGTCACGCCTGCAAGCTTACCAAGTACGCGCGCGGCTGCAACCGACTGAGAGACCGAACATATGCCGCAAATGCGTGGTGCGATGGTGAGTGCATCCATGGGGTCACGTTTCAACATAACTGTTTCCATGCCGCGAAACATGGGGGAGTTCACACGCGCGCTGGTGATGTTCGTTTTTGTGCGTTCTAACTCGATTTCCAAATGACCTTCGACGCGCGAAAAGGGGCCTAGAATTTTACGGCTCATTTAATGGGTTGCTTTCTTACGGGTCGGTTGATGAACGACTTTGGAGGCATGGGCATTTTCTCGCACGCGCACAGGTGTGGCGGATTTCGAAAGGGCGGCGAGTGCCACAAACCAAGCTTTAGGCATGTCGCTTGGTAAGCCAACCGGGATGCCTGCTATTTTTGCGGTTTGTAAAAAGGGTGCGCCGGTATCTTCAAAACCGGGCATGGTACAGGCAATGCAGCTGAAACTGCCTTGTAGGCAGGATCCGTTGCCATTCCATGGGCGAATATTACAATCGCCGAGGGCTTGTGTGCCTTTGCATCCTAAGTTTTCCATCAAGCATCCTTGATCAGATGCTTTGGCGGCACTTGCCTTAAATTCATAATATTCATTTCTGGGGCATCCATGATGCGCAAGATGCCCGAAATAGGCCAGCGGTCGGCCTTCAGGGTCAAAATCTTCAAGGGTGAGGCTATCTTCGCTGAGGCAAGAAAGTGTTTCGATAATCCAGTCAGGGTGAGGAGCACAGCCAGGAATGTTAATCACAGGGAAACCTGCTTTTGATTTGTACTGAGCGCCCAACAATCCACCCATTTGATCGGATAGGAATTGCAATCCTGTGCCTTCAAGGCGTGTGTCACCCGCCAATGGGATGCCGCCAAATGTTGCGCAACTGCCAACAGCGACGCTGTAGCGCGCGTGCGCTGCAAGTTCGATTAACCAGTGGATCATGGGCTTGTCTGAACCGCCCATCATTTGAAAACGCCCTGTGCCGTTGGGTCCTAAAAGCGGGGTGCCTTCAACGATGAGAAAGTCGAGTTCAAGGTTACCAGATAGAATGTCTTCTAAGATCATGATGACGTCTTGGCCGCTGGTTTCGCTTATTGTGGGGTGCCATAGGAAATTTACGCCCGCAGCATTTAGGGCGTCAAGTGCGTTACCTCCCTCATATCCTAATAAGGACATGGAACATCCACCGCATGCACCGCATTGTAACCAAAGAGCTGTGCTCATCTATCCAACCGTTCATCTTAATGTATGAAATGCATCATACGACAAGGCAAGTGAGATTGTCTATCCATGCAATTTCGACAAGGTTGAACTTGCATGGATGACGTAGATGGCAGACCCTAGTGGGAAATCGACGCCTGCCTATCTGATGGGAACGCCCCTGTTATCAGATTATATCGAAGAAGGTTTGGCTGAGTTGGGTATATCTTTAGAAGAATTTGAGATAGGACGTCTTTAAGAAAACACCCTATCTGCACGTCATATTTTTTAAACGGTTTTGACACCGTTTAAGATGGGTTATTCTTCGTGCAAAACCCAAGTGTCTGAAATACCGCGATCACGCGCAGTGGATTTTGAGCTTGTTGCTTCTTCGCGGCTCATGGGGCCAACAAGGACACGTTGGTAGGTTGTACCATTCACATCAACAGATTTCATGAAGGCATTATCCATCCCCGCAAGGACCATACGGTCTTGAGCGTAAACGGGTTCTGTAAAACTGCCAAGGACCAAATAATAGCCAACTTCTGCACCATCTGCATATTCAAGTGCGCTGCCACCCGCAGGTTCTGGGGCAAGTTCATCACTATAGGGTGCACCATGGGCCGATTCAAATGCCCCCATGTCATTATAGCCTTCTGCACTGGCCATTTGGGTTGGCGCGTTTTCTTGTGCCATGGCTTGTAGCGCCATATCATCTAATTGACCTTGTGGCATCCGCATTTCTACACCTTGCAGATGGTTTTGTGATCCGGGAAGGGCTTTACCATCTAATAGCTTTTGGATCAATTTACTGTCATCATTAAAGGCAGGTTGAAGTTTGCCTTCAATAACCAATTGAGAAATAGAGTCTTGGGTCAATTGGCCTGTTGCAAGCAACAATTGGTAAACGGCGAGCCGATGATTAAAATCAGCCGAGGTCACAGCAAGGCGCACATTTAAAAGTTCAAGCGCGGTATCTAGGACATTAATGATGGTTTCTTTACCTGATTGCATCATGTCATGGCGGGCGTTAAAGGCTTCTTCAGCAATTTTTTCTGCATCTTGGAGCGTACGAAAACGACTATGTTCTGTCTCAATGACACTGAAGGCGTTTCTGACCTGTTCTTCAACATCTAGATGCTTATAACGCAAATCCATCATTGCCGCGTTGTGACGTAAGGCAGCAGCACGGGTTTGCGATTTCACCCGGTTACCATCAAATAAGTTCCAATTCAATTTGACCAGAACAGAACCTTCATTTTCGTTACCATCAGCACCATCGACATTATATTTGCTGTCGACGGAACCTTCTAAATCTATGCGCGGCATAAGGCTTGCTTCTGTTGAGCCAACACGGGTTGAGGCGGCTTCAGCCAATAAAGTTGCGCTTTTTAAACTGGGATTGTGTTTGCGTGCAACGCGCAACGCTTCTTCGATGTTTTCTGGAATGACTTCACTGGGGGCCAGTGGGTCTTGCATGCGATCTTTGCTCGGCACCCGTTGGAACAAGTGGTAGTAACGATTTTGCCCTTGGCGTTGAGATCCTTTATAGGCCGTCAATGCTTCTTGGGCTTGGGCAAGGCGGGCGCGTGCTTGCAAAAGGTCTGCCTGAGACATACGACCCGTATTTGTTTCAGTCTGAATGAATTTTTTAATTTGTTCGACAAGTTTTACATTGGTTTCAGATATTTCGATCATCTTGTTTTGTAAAACAAGATTGAGATAAGCCTGAATGCCTTGGAACAAAATGAGTTGTTTCGTGCTGTCGAGATCAACAAGCGTGCTTTTGTGAAGAATTTGTGAGCTTTTAATTTCAAAAACGCTGTAATGACCATCAAATAAATTATATGTCGCGGTCATATTTGCTTGGCCGCGAAAAGCATTATTGCCAGGTAAGTCTGTGTGCTGAAAACCCGTATCGCCACTGACAGAAACGGTGGGCGACGTCAGCGCGACGGCCGCTCCTATATCTTCACGCGCAGCATCACTTAAAGATGCTTTCGCGCGGATTGTCGGATAGTTTTCTAATAAATATGCCAGTTCGCTGGCAAGCGGATTAGCATTCGCAATTGGGCCCATACTTAAGGAAGCAACGATCACCAAAGCGCTGGCTGTTCTGCCTAGAAAGTTTTTAAAACCCATACCCATTTTTAATGCCCGTGTTGAATCAGATTCATAATCTTATGGGTAGACTAAGGGGTAAGACTTAAGAACAAATTAACGTTCGCGAAAAGCTTCATCTTTAAGGCGTAACAAGGGGCGCAAGAAAAATTCAAGCACGCTGCGCTGTCCGGTAACAATATCCACTTGAGTTTCCATTCCGGTTGTAATGGGCAAGCGGACTTTATTTCCGTCCCCTAAAAACATGCGGTCCGTTGACAGTATGACGCGATAATAAGGTGCTCCTTCTTCGGTTTTATCTGTGTCAGGTGCGATTTGAAGAACATGGCCCGGCAAGGCACCATAACGCACAAAATCATAGGCAGATACTTTGATGTTGGCTGCAAGCCCCACTTGAACGTACCCCCGGTCTGTTGGGCTGAGTTGGGCCTCAATGACAAGGCTATCACGTGCGGGTACCAATTCCATGATGGCTTCACCTGGGCGGACAACGGCACCGATATTTGTGTATTTCAAATTTTTAACAGTACCGTCGATGGGGGCGCGAATGATGGTACGCCCTTCTTGTTCATTTGCAGTGTTAAGTACTTTTTCGATGCGTGATATTTCACGAGAAACCTTACTCAACTTCTCAGAAGCCTCGCGTTTATAGCGCAATTTTGTTTCTGTAAGGCGCGCGCGTGCTTCATCAATATCAGCACGTGCGGTTGGGATGTCAGCATCAATGGTCCTGATGTCACCCAATAAATTTTCGACTTCGCGGCTCATGTCTAGATATTCTGAGCGCATGCCCATGCCTTTGGCCCAAGCATCTTCGGCTAAGTCTTGATTTTCTTCGGCTAAGTCTAGGTTGTTCGAGGCCGCAGACCTGCGGGTACGTAACGATTCAATAGAGAGTTCTTTTTGCCGAATTTGTTTGCGAATAACACTGAGTTGGCCTGTTAATTCTTGATGACGAGCTTTAAAGGCGGAACGTTCACGCTCCGCAACATCAGGTCTGCGTTTTTCACTTTCAGCGGGGAAGTTGAGTTTCTTTAAGCCCTTACCTTCGGCCTCAAAACGCGCCATGACGAGGCGATAACCATCCAGTTCAGTTAACAATTCTGTGTGATTAAGCTTGCCGACCCCTAAGCTCAAAACCATAAGCGGATCACCTGCAATGACGCTTGCACCATCACGAATGTTGAGCTCTTTAATAATGCCACCTTCAAGGTGTTGTACGGTTTTTACTTTACCTTGGGGAATGACACGACCGGATGCGACGGCAACTTCATCCAGCTTGGTCACATGGGCCCAATACCCTAGCCCAATAAGTAGAAGGAGGATCAAACGAGAAGGGTAAACCCATTTTGATTTTTTCTTAGCCTTAATGATTTTTTGAAGCGCGCTCATAACTGCCCCGCTTGCAATTTAGGTAGGATATCTTTGGTGCGCCCACCTGCTTTAATGCGACCTTTTTCAAGCATCATAATGCTATCACATAATTGTAAAAGAGGCATGGAATGGGTCACAATAATTACGCTACGGTTTTTTGCAAGTTGCTTAAGTAAGCGAGCGATATTGCGTTCAGCCTTCACATCAAGATTGTTTGAGGGCTCATCCAATAATAACATAACAGGGTCGGTGACGAGTGTGCGTGCAAGTGCAAGGCGTTGGCGCAATCCCCCAGATAGGGATGACCCATGTTCGCCGACTTGAGTGGCATAACCTTGTTTCATGGCGAGGATTTCATCGTGCAAATCAACCAATTTTGTAGCGCGTATTAAGTCGTTATCATCAGGGGGATTAGGACCCATTGAAAGATTATCTTTGATGGTGCCGCTTAAGAGGCGTGTCTCTTGTGGCAGATAGCCAAACCAAGTTAGGCGCTCGGCCTCACTAAATTGTTCCAAGTCACCTTGATCAATTAAAACACGCCCTGTTTTAGGGCTGTAAAGTCCGCGCATTAATTTTAGAAGAGTACTTTTTCCACTTCCATTTGGCCCGACAATAGCATGCAAACCAGAAGGCCCAAGATGGGCGGTGATGGCTGTAAGGACAGGGGCGTTTTCATCGCTGAGATAGCTATATGACAATCCATCAAGTGTGATTTTTCCCTTGGGGCGTTCTAATTGGAGTGTGGCTGTTTGCTTGTCTTCTGGGAAACCAAAAACTTGTTTAAGTCGCCCGTAAGACTGGCGGGCAGCGCTTAAGGCTTTCCATTGATGCACCAGTTGATTAAGCGGTTGTAAGATACGTGATACCAACATGTTTGCTGCGATTAAAGCACCGATGGTCATTTCTTGGTTGATAATGGCGATGGCACCAAATCCGGTTAAGGTCACGGTAGATGACAGCAATAATGTCTTACCCAGATTATGATATCGATCAGTGCGCGCAGCACGTTTAATGGCGGCTTGAATGGTATTTGCTTGGCGTTCTTCCCACAGGGTGGACAGGTGATTACCAAGGCCAAGTGCCTTGATTGTTGTGCGGTCAGTTATCATTTCTGAAACAAGTGCATCTCGGCGCATACTCGCACTGCGTTCCACCATGGTACCAGAACGTGCTGATAAGCTGGATATGAAAGCTAACAGTATAAATAAAGGAACAATGATCAATAGTGCCCAAGCCAAGGGCTGGGCGATGGCCACAATTAAGATAACGCCAATGACAGCGAACGGCAGATCAGCCAGCAAAATTGCAGCGATACCAGAAAGCGCGGTACGGATAGAATCAACATCATGAAAAAGGGATTGCCAAAAAGCAGACGGACGGCGTTCAAGTACGCGCAAAGGCAGTTTTGTAAACTTTTGAAAAAGACGCTGGGCAAGTGATGCATCAATGCGCATTGCCGCATCTTGTAATAGACTGGATCGGCCTTGGCGCAAAATGAAATCAAATAAAATGACCCCTGCCATTCCGATGACAAGCCCTTGTAACGTCGAAAGACCAGCTTGTGCAATGACGCGGTCATAGACTTGAAGCACGAAGAGGGGCACGGCAAATGCTAGCACATTGATCACCAATGTTGCGGCAAAAATTTCCCCTAGTATCGGAAGAACGGGTGCAAAGACGCTTCTGAAAAGCCCTTTTTCTGCATCCTTATCCATGCTAAATCCTTTGTCTATGACTATTCCAACCCATTAGCTGTGCCATAGAAAACTTTATAATCAGTTAAGGCACCCTTTTTGCATTGCGTTAACCAAGAATTGAACATTTACCTTTAAAAGGGTAAGATTAAGAGAGTTTCTTTGGGATGGATACGTGATGCCTGATGATATTTTATTTGATTTGAATGCGTTTGGGGCAAAAGGGGTTGAACTTGCCCAACTTGCAGGAACACAAGAAGCCGCTGGTCGTGTTGAGACCTTAACGGGCAATATTACAGTACGTCATTTGGATGGGTCGAGCGCCACGCTTTTAGAAGGCGATGAGGTTTTTATGGGCGACACCCTTGAAGTGTCTGACAAAAGCAGCATCGGGATGATTTTTGCCGATGAGACAACGATGTCGTTGGGTTCAGGCGCTGAAATGACCATTGATGAAATGGTTTATGATCCGGCTGGTCAAGATGGCTCACTCGCCTTATCCGTCGCTAATGGCGTGTTTTCATTTGTCAGTGGGCAGATATCTAAAACTGGGTCTGATGCAATGACGATCGACACCCCGATTGCCACCATCGGTATTCGCGGGACAAAAGGTTCAGGTTTTGCTGCACCAGAAGGCCAACCTAACAGAATTTCCTTAATGGCAGAAGAAAATGGACAAACAGGCGAATTGATTGTGCGCACCCAAGGTGGTGTACAGGTTTTGAACCAACCAGGTATGACGCTTACCTTTGAATCACGTTTCGAGCCTCCACCCCCCCCACAAATACTGACGGCCCAACAGATGGGTGACTTATATAGTGATGCATTGCAGATTCTACCTCCGCCACGTGGTCAACGCCCCCCCCCTCGCGAAGGGGGAGAAGAAAATGCAAATGATAACAATGGCAGAAACCCAGATAGCAATGGCGATGGTGTTGTAACGGCTGAAGAAGCAGCTGTTGCAGCGGCTGCTGATGCGGCTGCAACAGCAGCCTATGATGCGGCGATTGCGAGTGGTGCAACTGAGGAAGAGGCTGCCGCTGCGGCAACTGCGGCGAGTGACACAGTTGTTGAAAATGCGATTTCTGAAAGTAATGCGGATACAAATGATGATGGTGTTGTAAGTGAGGAAGAAGCCGCAGCCGCTGTTGCAGCGGATGCTGATACCACAGCCACTGCCGTCTATGAGGCCGCAATTGCAAGTGGAGCAACTGAGGAAGAGGCCACTTCTGCAGCGACTGCAGCAAGTGATGCAGTCGTTGAAAGTACAACTTCTGAAATTACGACGGATACAAACGGTGATGGTGTTGTAAGCGAGGAAGAAGCCGCAGCCGTTGAACAAGCCATAGCCGCATCCGGTGCCTTCGCAGATTCAGATGCAGCAGCCGAGGCTGCGAAAGAAGCTTATGACGCTGCAATTGAAGAAGGCGCGAGCGTAGATGAAGCTGTTGCTGCCGCCATGGCAGCAGGAACAGCTGTTGTAGATGGCGAAGCTGGCGTTACTGCACAAGACGAACTGTTACAACAAGTTGCTTTGAATGTTGAGGGGGACACTGGTGATGATCCTTTATTTTCAAATGCTATTTCGGGTTCTTTAGAAGATTCCAGCCAATCTGGTGATAACGACACGTTCAGTAGTGATGTTGGTGAACTGGGCTCAGAAAGTGTATCGAACGAAGAAGCCGAAAGTAATGATGATCGCCTTGTTGTTGTGGCAGCTGAGGGGGATGAACCTGTTGATGATGGGGCTTTGCTTGAGACAGAGACACCTGCCGAGGTCGTGATAGAAGAAGTTTTGCCAGAAGATGAATTGGTTTCCTTGGATGCGGCTGAAGATCTTGGGATTTCTGGGTTCTCTCAAGTCGACGATGGCTTAGGATTGGGTTTTGGCGATATTGGTATAACAGATCCAAATAGTCTTTTATCTGGATCAACTGATGTTCTACCACCGCTACCTGCTGAGCCAGTTGAAACACCCCAACCAACGATCACTGAGACGACTGCCACGACTTCAACCTCAACAGTTGGTATTACATTAAATGGTACGGCGGTTGGGGAAAAAATTGTCGGTACTAAACTTGATGACAATCTTTCGGGCGTTGATGGAGATGACTGGATTGTTGGGAATGAGGGGGCTGATGTTATTAACGGAGGCCTCGGTGCGGATGTTATTTATGGTGATGGGCCAAAAATTGGCATGGTATCATCAAAGATTGCAGCCTCTGGTTTCGGATTAGAAGCCACGGGTGGGGCTGCATCTCTTGGCACCTATGGCTCGAGTGCAGTCTCTGATGGAGGCGAAGTTCTTGTTTTTACCAGTGCCCAATCAGATTTGGTTACAGGGGACAGCAATGCGACCAGTGATGTTTTTATTAAAAATTTAAGTAGTGGTAGTGTTAAACGCATCAGTGTTGATGCTGCGGGTATCGAAGGAAATAATACATCTCATGAAGCAACGATTTCCAGAGATGGCAAATATGTTGTTTTCCATAGTGATGCAACGAACTTAGACGGATCAACGACCACAGCAGGGCAAGTTTTCTTTTATGATGTCGCTGCAGACAGCTTATCAAAAATAAGTGTGAATAATGCAGGTACGGAAGGCAACGCCGGATCAAACGGTATGGCGATTTCAGATGATGGGCGCTATGTTGCCTTTTTTTCCAGTGCGACCAATCTGGTCGATTCAGACGTCAACGGTGTTTATGATAATGACACCAACGCCGTTGATGACATTTTCTTGCATGACCGGACTTTAAACACAACGACACGCATCAGTACCGATAGTGTCGGTGCAGAGGCAACAGGTGGCGCATCAACAGGCATGGTTTCCATGTCAAGTGATGGTCTTTATGTCGCCTTCAGCAGTGCGGCCACGAACTTGGTGGCGGGTGATGCAAATGTAAAAGGTGATGTTTTTGTTAAAAACACCTCTGATAATTCGATCTCGCGTATTTCTGTTGTGACAGGGGGAGCAGAGGCGACAGGGGGAGATTCAACAAACCCTGATATCACGGCTGATGGACGCTATATTGTGTTTGAAAGCACAGCAACAAACCTTGTGGCTGGCGATGCGAACGCACAGGCTGACATTTTCCGCCATGACACAACAACCAACACCACGATTCGCATCAATACAGACATTTCATCAAGCGAAGCAACGGGTGGAACCTCCACGAATGCGACAATTTCTGATGATGGTGATTATGTTGCCTTTCAATCATCGGCAACAAATTTAGTGGATGGGGTGACAACAGGAACCCATGCGTATGTGAAACAAATCAGCACGGGCGCTATCCGAGTTGTGGATAAACCAGCTGGATTTGAAATTGGTGATGGAACGTCATTCACTCCAAAGATATCTAATGACGGGGCATCAGTTGTGTTTGAAAGTAGCTCAACAAACCTTGTGCCCTCAGACGGCAATGGGGTGAGCGATATTTTTATGGCCAATAACCCATTTTTGGTCAACTCGACTGGAAGTGTTGATATTATTGATGGTGGTGCAGACGATGATATTATTGTAGGCGGCATGGGTGCCGACAACCTGACAGGTGGTACGGGCGCAGACAAGTTCATTTTCAGCTTTGGGGAGGGGGGCGATGTCATTGTCGATTTCACAAGCGGACAAGACAAAATTATCTTGGATACGGCGAGTTTTGGTTTTGCACCCTCATCAGGGTCCAGCATTAACTTTGAGGTGATGACCGGGAGTGCATTATTTGATGGTGAAAATGCAGGGGCCGACAGCTCTAATGTTATTGTTG
>Ga0209345_10003516_pt1 | contig 16067 bp, 15 predicted proteins | sample Cruoilmetagenom7_FD_187294 | JGI IMG/M metagenome (GOLD analysis project Ga0209345, IMG submission 187294) | Oil polluted marine microbial communities from Coal Oil Point, Santa Barbara, California, USA - Sample 7 (SPAdes) (version 2) | ecosystem: Environmental > Aquatic > Marine > Oil seeps ... | reverse complement strand
TCGCGCGACAAGCTGCGAAATTTCCAGCCGACGCCGCAGCGGTGAAACGGGCGGGGCGATCCGTGCGAGATCCTCATGATCGCCCAGATCCGTAACTAGCTGGATACGCGGCAGTAAAAGGGCCGGCCCCGCGTCGAACAGATCACGAATACGTCGCGCCATCCGGCGGGTATTGACGATCAGCTGCACTCGGGCGAGGGACTCGGGTGGTTGACCGGCGTGATGGGCCATCAACCCCTCCACCAGCGCCTTGGGGAAGTCGGCCCCCGGCGGCAGGCCGAACACCCGGGCCTTGTCCGAAGGCTCAAACATCGCGGTATCCGATCATTTTCTCGGCCATGGCGATCCCTGCGGGATGGCCCACGTCGCACCACTGTCCCGGATAAGTAAGGCCGAACAGTCGACCTTCAGCCAACATCCTGTCCCAAAGAAGGTTGAGGGAAAAAGCAGTCTCGGTGATATCTGCCAATCCCCCGGTCTTGATGATCTGCGCCCCGCCATAGATTAGACCGGGGCCACGGGTCAGACGACCTTGGGCGTCAGGAACGAAGTCGCCCCGCCCCACATGGCCCACTGCCATTTCAGGCTCTATGCAGACCAAAAGCGCGTCCATCCGGTCCGGATCCCATGCCGCACGCGCCAAAGTCAGCGGATTGGGGCCATGCCACACGGCGTCGGTGTTGAGGGTAAAGACTGGTCCGTCGCCCAGAAGCGGGAGCGCCTTCCGTAGCCCGCCCCCGGTTTCCAGAATATCGGGCGTCTCGTGTGATAGCGACACGCCGCGCCCATTCAGGTGAGCCGCCAACACATCGGCTTTGTAATGCAGATTGACGACGCTGCGCGCGACCCCCGCGTCGGACACAAGATCCAGCGCGTGATCCATCAGGGGACGTCCGGCCACCGGGATCAGCGGCTTGGGGCGGTCAGCCGTCAGTTGTCCCATCCGCGTTCCGAACCCGGCGGCGAACAGCATTACGGCTTGGGGATCGTCGCGCATTTGTCCTTGAGCCTCTTGAGGATTTCGGGTGTTGGCGCAGGAAGCGCGTCGATGATCAGATTGGCCACAGGTTCCAGGGCAGGGTGCGACAGATCCCGCAACATCAGGTTCCAGACACGGGGGATCAGGTCCACGTAGTGGACCTTGCCGCCCATCAGGCATAGCCGACCGAAAACGCCCAGAATACGCAAATTCCGCTGCACACCCAGCACGGCATAGCTGGCGCGAAACGCTTTATCATCCAGCCAGGTGGCTGCAACATAGCGGGCGATCATCGCCTCCTCGATCAGGGGGGGCACATCCCGCCGCGCGTCCTGTAGAACCGATACCAGATCATAGGCGGGATGACCCGCCATCGCGTCCTGAAAATCCAACAGGCCAACCCGCGCCGGGCCATCCCTGTCGGGCAGCCAGAGCAGGTTTTCCGCGTGATAGTCGCGCTGGATCAGCACAGGCGTTTCGCTGGCGTGGTGTTGCAGGATCAGGGCGAATGCGGCGCGGAACGCCTGCTCGGAATTCGCATCCTCGGTCAAGGCGCCGCCTAGATACCAGCGCCATGCCAACGCGGCCATATCCAGCATCACAGCCGGATCATAAGGTTTCAGGTCTTCGGGTGGCGCTTCACGATGCAGATGAACCAATGCATCGGTCGCCGCCTCATAGAGCGGGCGTTCCAGTTCCGGCTGGCGCGGGATCACGCGGGCGAAAAGGTCATCTCCCAGATCCTCCAGCAACAGAAACCCGTGCTCCGCGTCCTCGGCCAGGATCGCCGGCGCGCTCAGGCCGATGCCGGACAGAAAGCGGGCGATGCGGACAAAGGGGCGGATATCCTCCCCCTTCTCCTGCGGTGCGTCCATCAGAACGGCGGACCGGCCATTCAGAAACAGACGTTCATACCGACGGTTCGACGCGTCCCCGGCAAGAGGTTTGCGCAGCGCGCCAGCCCAGTCGGTTGTGGCGATGAACCTGTCGGCCAAGGCATTGCGATCATTCATGCAAGACTCCATCCAGTCGACTGGCCCATTCCGGTGCGGTCCACTGCAGCAAAAGGTCACGTTCGTCTTCGGAGGATCCCTGCGCAAAACGTAGTGTCAAAGCATTTTGCGGCGCCAATGTACCCAGTCGATTTGGCCACTCGACAAGGCAAATGGCCGTCTCGAAAGCATCAACCAGACCCAGCTCAACCACATCGTCTGGAGATGTCAGCCGGTAGAGATCCGCGTGCCAGATCTCTACCCCGTCCGCGTCATATGTCTGCACCAAGGTGAAGGTTGGCGAGGGCACATCTTCCGGCAGAGGCAGGCGTGACTGGATCAGGCTGCGGGCGAAATGGGTCTTGCCCGCACCGATGGGCCCCTCAAGCAACAGCGTATCGCCGGGCTTCAAGCGCGCACCAAGCCGCACCGCCAGAGCGGCGGTATGATCCGCAGAGAACAGGGTGATCCGGGCAGTATCTTGCAACATCGGGGCAGAGTAACGCGACCGACACCGCCTGCAAGGGCCATCGGCCTGTTGGTCAGGCGAGGCTGTGCAAAAGGTCGCCCAGCGCAGGAACAGGAAGGGTTTCGCATGTGTGAAACAGAACCAGCGTCGCGCCCCCAGCCATCGGCACCACCTGACAGGTTACCGCTTGCCCGTCGCGCAGTGTGACGGACGCTTGCCAATCTGTCCGCTCGCCGAACTGAACGATGAAATCCCGCAAATCCCCCCAGACCGGCGTCGGCAGACTGCCCGCCTGCCATTGCCGCGAGGCATCGGTGACCGAGATGTCCGTGAAACTGCTGTCCGGGTCCATTCCCCACATCTTGCGGTAGGCTGTGTTGGAAAACGCCATAACGCCAGAGGCCGAGAACACGGCGATAGACTGATTAAGTGTATTCAGCACCGATTGACCGAGTTCGAGCTGGGATCGAAATCTGCGGGTCAGCGAAATCTCGGCGCTAATATCTTCGAACAGGAAAGCGACTGCCCCGTCGGGATGGGGCCGCCCGCTGATCCGGTAAGTCAGCCCTGATGGCAACGACCATGTCTCGCGGTACTGGCCGTTGTCGGCCGCGGCCACCAGATCGGCGATCTGGTCGCGCCAGGAACGGTAGTTCTTTGGTTCCGGCATCATTTGCCGATCCCTGAGCCTGTCGAAAAAGGACAAAAGAGTCGGTCGCGCACTGAGGAATTCCGCCGGCAGTGAGGTCAGGTCGATCAGCGCCGGATTGAACAGGGCCAATTGCCGCTTACGGTCAAAGATCGCCAGTCCGATGGATAGTTGCGCAAAAGTCTTGGTGAGAGTTTGCACAAAATTGCGCTGGGCGATTTCGGCATTCACGACGGCGTTTACGTCGGTGGCATAGTTCATCCAGCCCGTCTCAAGCCGCAGGGCGCGCACATCGAACCAGTATGGCTGCACCGATCCTTCCGGTGTTACCGATATTCTGTAGGAGGTGTTTTCACTGTCGGTTTGATAGGGAAAGTCGAAGAGCGCGGGACATGTGGCACCTGAGAGGGCCTCTTTCCGGAAGCGCGCTACTAGGTCACGGTAGGCGCTGTTGGCCCAGATAATGCTTCCGGCCATGTCTGATTGCCATATCGGATACGGCGCTTCGGTGACGGCCTGTCGTAGCCAGCCCGCCTCATCCGTCTGGAGTGCAAATCCGATGTGCGACGCCTGCGCAGGCAATCCTTGGATCAATGTGAGGCGTGTGTGCCCATCCCACCAATCAATCAATAGGCGATCCGTGCAAGCATCTCTGACCGCTTCAAGCGTCACCTGTCCGCTGCTATTTTCGCGTCCTGGATTTTCGGGCAGGTCGGGGAACCTTTGGCCAAGCTGATCCCGGACGATGTCCCAGTCGCTGCGGTCTTTAACGCAGATTTCCGTGTCCTCATCGCCCTCGTCGTGATCCAGCAGGGCCTGAGCGGTCTGGGTCGATTGAATCAGCCGCCGCCCTGCAAAGAGAAACACGGCCCTGTCGTCATCCGCATCCGCCGGTTCCTCCCCTGTTGGCAACGGCGCGCGCCGCAGGACCATCTTGTCGGACAGTATCAGCAGGAAGAGGACAAGGCCGCCGAAGAGAGCACCTACGAAGACTGCACTGCCGATCTGAGGCTGACTGAGCAGCTCCATTCGCGTATCCTTTGCACGCTGGCGAAAAATACACCTTGAGCGCGAAATCGTTAAAGTCGCGTTAACGCTGAGGCATCTTTCAGAATTTCTGTGTCGCCAATGTCAGATATCAAGCAAACGGTTCTTGCCCATCGGTGCCGCATTCTCGGCGCTGCGGGCGTCGATTTTTGCGCGGGGCCAGACCACCTCGACGATGGCCCCGCATTTTTCGGGCTGTTCGCCGCTGACAAGATAAGGGTCGCGCCCGTTCGCGAAACTCAACTCCGCGCCCGACCGTTCCAGCAGGGTCTTGGCGATGAAAAGACCAAGACCCATTCCCTCATATTCCGGACGTTGACTGCGACCTGGTTCACTGCGGCGCTGACGCATGAAAGGATCGCCAATCCGGCCCATCATGCTGGGCGGATAACCCATCCCATCGTCCATGATCCGGACCGAAAGGGTCTCGTCATCCCATGCGGTTTCGACCCAGACATTTGCACGCGCGAAATCCACTCCGTTCTGCAACAGGTTGCGCAAGCCATGGACGAGATCAGGACGGCGCAGGACGACGGGCTGGTTCTGGCTGTCCTCGCTGTCCAGACCGTCCTGAAAATGGATCTCCTTGCCGCGGTTCATGTGGGGTGCCGCCGCCTCGCGCACGACCGTGCCCAAAGGGGCCTGACGCAACATCAGATCATCCTTGCCGGCACGGCCCATCGACCGCAGGATATCGCGGCAGCGGTCGGCTTGCTCCCGGATCAGCCTTGCATCGTCCTGCAGCTCGGGAAAATCGTCAAGCTCCTCGATCAGTTCGGCACTGGTCAGTTTGATCGTGGCCAATGGGGTGCCCAGCTCATGCGCCGCGGCGGCAACCACGCCACCAAGGTCCGTGAGCTTTTGTTCGCGCGCCAGCGCCATCTGCGTGGCCTGTAACGCATCGGACATCGAATGCATTTCCTGCGTGACCCGCCGCGAGTAGAAGCTGAGGAATACGACCGCGATGGTGATGGCGACCCAATTGCCGAACACGAAAATATCCGGCACGCGCAACAAGAACCCCTGCTCGGTACGCAGCGGCAGATGGAATTCCGCCAGAAGCGTGACAGCCAGGATTGCAGTGATCCCCAGAAACACGGTCGACCGCAAAGTCAGAACCAAGGCCGAGACCGTCACTGGCCCCAGGATCAGGATATAGAACGGATTATGCAGCCCCCCGGTCAGGTAGAGCAGCAGCGCAAGCTGCAACAGATCGAAGAGAACCATCAGCAGGTTCTCGGTTTCGGACAGCCGCTTGTTTTCGGGAAAGATGAACATCGCGATCAGGTTGCCCATGACCGAAACGCTGACAACCAACAGGCACAGGGCCATCTCGATCTGCAGGTTGTAGGCCTGCTGTGCGACGAAAAGGGCGACCAACTGCCCCACGACCGCACCCCAGCGCAACAGGATGATCGTGCGCAGACGAACCCAGTTCCCGCGCTCATGGCCCTTGAGGACGCCTAGTTGATTATCACCCATATGTGCGCCTTCGTCCCGTTGCATATCAGGCTCAAGTCGTAAATATGCACCCCGACGGGTGAATAGCCAGCCCTGCCAGGAAAAGGAGAAATTGCCATGCTTCGGATCTATGCCATCGTTGCTGGGGGACTTGCGATCGCTGCGACCGCCGGGGTGTTCCTGTATACGCAGTTCGCCGGGGAGCCCGACAAATATGCCCAGTGCCGCAGCACAGCGATTGCCGGGGGCGCCTCGCAGATTGGCGGGCCCTTCACCCTTGTTGATGAAACAGGGGCTACGGTGACTGAGGCCGAGGTGATTGACCAACCCGCCCTGATCTATTTCGGCTATACTTTCTGCCCTGATGTCTGCCCGCTGGATACGGCTCGCAATGCAGAGGCGATCGACATTCTCGAAGGGCGCGGACTGATGGTGAAACCGGTTTTCATCTCGATCGACCCCGAGCGGGACACGCCTGAGGTGGTGGACGCCTTCACGGCCAATCTGCACGAGCGCATGCTGGGCCTGACCGGCACACCCGAACAGGTGCGTGCTGCAAGCCGTGCCTACCGCACTTTCTACCAGAAACAGGAGCCTGCCGCCGGTGAGGAAGACTACTACTTGGTCGACCATTCGACCATGAGCTACCTGGTCTTTCCAGAGGAGGGTTTCGTCGAGGTATTCCAGCGCGCCCTGCGTCCTGATGACCTGGCAGATCGGATCCAGTGCTTTCTCGAGGCCCGTTGACCACTCACATCCCGATCACGGAGGCGACAGTGCGGTTTGACGCCTGTCTGTGCGCGCTATAATACCCTTATGACATCGTGGAAATGATCAGGGGAAAATCGCGTGGCCGAAGATCTTTACGATATCGGAGAGGACAAGACGCTCCTTCTGGTCGATGATGACGACGCGTTTCTCAAGCGGTTGGCCAAGGCGATGGAAAAGCGTGGTTTTGACGTCGAAACTGCCGACTCCGTTGCCGCTGGAAAGGCCATTGCCACAGCCCGGCCCCCTGCCTACGCGGTCTGCGACCTGCGGCTTGAAGACGGCAACGGGCTTGACGTTGTCGAGGTGTTGCGGACCAAGCGGCCAGATTGCCGTATCGTGGTTCTCACAGGATACGGGGCGATCGCAACAGCCGTGGCTGCGGTCAAAATCGGCGCCACGGATTACCTGAGCAAGCCTGCCGATGCGACGGACATCACGAATGCCCTGTTGGCCACGGGTGCCGATTTGCCACCGCCGCCCGAAAATCCGATGAGCGCGGATCGTGTCCGTTGGGAACATATTCAGCGGGTCTACGAACTCTGCGATCGCAATGTATCTGAAACTGCGCGGCGGCTGAACATGCATCGTCGAACGCTGCAGCGCATATTGGCGAAACGTTCGCCGCGCTGACGCTCAGCGTTGAAGGCGATGGTCGAGTTCTGCCAGAAAAGTCCGGCGTGCGTCGTCGTAGGCTTGAACGATAGGCGTTGTATCGACACGATCTGGCTGTCCCATGGACGCCAAGACCTCGCCCCGTTCGCATAGGGTAGAAACCTCTGTGAAGCCAAGATTGACCAACCCTCCTCTCAGAGAGTGAAGGTTCATCGCGAGTTGGTCCGGATCGGGAGCCGTGCGCAGAAGATCCACACACCGTCCTGTTTCTTCCAGAAAAAGTTCAAGCACTTCGGAAAACAGGTCCCTTCCGATTTCGTCGTGCAAGTCACTTACGCGCGCCCAGTCGATCATTGCGAAACTCCGCCAGATGATCCTGAAGACTAGGAGGGTATCTGCTAAAATATTGTGAATACTAAAAATTTTAGGGTTCAGTTTGCATAAACGATTGTTGGCTAGACCAAGTGTCGCGAACATTGAAAGGGCGAAACCCGGTGTCGGTTCAGGCACAGCATCTCCTCAGGAAACCTGATCACGCGACGGCGGCAAGGCCGCACCCGCTTCACGTCCTCGTCGTGGATGACAGCGGATTGCAGCGGCGCATCCTGACGGCCTCGCTGGTCAGGTGGGGCTTCCGCGTTACCGAAGCTGACAGCGGGCAGGACGCGTTGACCGTTTGCCAATCGGACCCCCCCGATCTGGTGCTCAGCGACTGGATGATGCCTGGCATGGATGGCCTCGAATTCTGCAAGGCCTTCCGCGATCTTCCACGGGAGGATTACGGCTATTTCATCCTCCTCACTTCGAAAAGCGGGAAAGAGGAGGTGGCGCTGGGTCTGGATTGCGGTGCGGATGACTTTCTGACCAAGCCGGTCAATCCCGCAGAGTTGCGTGCCCGCATCAGCGCCGGCACGCGCATCATCGACATGCAGCGGCAGTTGACGGAAAAGAACCGTCTTGTCGGCAGCACGCTGCAGCAACTGCAGACGCTCTACGATGCGCTCGACAGCGATCTGATCGAGGCAAAGAAGCTTCAGCAGTCGTTGGTCCGTGAAAGGTTCCGTGATTTCGGTGCGGCCCAGGTGTCGCTGTTGCTGCGCTCAAGCGGGCATGTGGGCGGCGATCTGGTCGGGTTCTACCCTGCCGGCGAGGCGCGGATCGGCCTTTTCGCGATTGACGTGTCGGGGCATGGGATCAGCTCCGCGCTGATGACCGCGCGGCTCGCAGGCTATCTGTCGTCAGGCTCGCCTGAATACAACGTGGGCCTGACGCGCGGCCCAGACGGCCATCTTGCACCGTTGCCGCCCGCAAAAGTCGTCGAAACCCTGAACCGTCTTGTGCTCGAGGAGTTGCAGACCGAGCATTACTTCACATTTCTGCTGGCGGATCTCGATCTGATCACCGGCCGTGTGGCCATGGTGCAGGCGGGTCACCCGCACCCGCTGGTTCAGCGCAGGGATGGCCGACTTGAGTCCTTGGGTCAGGGTGGCTTGCCGGTTGGTCTGTTCGACAATGCCAGCTTTCAGGAATTCGATTGCACCCTGTCACCTGGTGATCGCCTGATGATCCTGTCGGACGGGGTACTTGAATGTCCCGGACCCGAACAGGAGCTGCTTGGCAACGAGGGTATATCCGTCATCCTCGACGGCATCCGCGATCTCTCGGGCACGGCGTGTCTCGAGGCGATGATATGGCATATGACGGACTATGCCGGCGAACGGGATTTCCCCGACGATGTCTCCGCCATCCTGCTTGAATACAGAGGGGAAGGACTATCAGCCCCTTGATGGAAGGCCGATCAGGCGGGAAACGAAATGCCTGTCGCCTGCGTTCCCCAGTTTGCGAGCCGCAAGTGCGGGAGGCATCCAGAGTGCCATGTGACCGGCTTCTGTCGGTGGACCGATCTGCCTGACCGGGCGCGCCACATAGATCATGCAGAGCTTCTCCGCCCACAGATCATATTCCGGCATATAGGTAAAACGGCGGAACGTTCCGATCCGGCGCGGGCTGGCGATAGTCCAGCCGGTTTCCTCGAAGACCTCGCGGTGCAGGGCGGCGACGGGCGATTCTCCCGGATCAATCCCGCCACCCGGCAACTGGAATTCTGGCAGCGGCTCTGCCTGATGGGTCAGCAGCAGATCTGCACCCCGCGACAGGATGGCATAGGCCCCCGGCCTGCGCTTGTAGACCTGCCCTTGCCGTGGCGATTCACCGAACCGTCTGATCATTCTGTTACCCCGTGCACAGGCCATGCGCGAAGGAGATGGCAGCCATTCCCTTGGTGCCTGCCTTGCCCCGCCTATATACACGCGGTATGCCAAGAGACGGCGCTTAAGGAAACCCCATGACACTTGGATCGAAAATCGCTTGGGACGATACGGTATTGCCGTTCCAGTTGGATGCCTCCGATATCCGTGGCCGCGTTGCCCGGCTGGACGGAGTTCTTGATGGCATTCTGAAGCAGCACGACTACCCAGCCCAGGTCGAGGCGCTGGTGGCAGAGATGGCCCTCCTGACCGCGCTGATCGGGCAGACCGTCAAGCTGCGCTGGAAACTGCAGCTTCAAGTGCAGTCCAATGGCCCCGTGCGGATGATTGCGACCGACTACTACGGTCCTGCTGAAGAAGGTGAACCGGCGCGCATCCGCGCCTATGCCAGCTATGACGCGGAACGCCTGACCGACGGCTCGCCCTTCGATCAGATCGGCAGCGGCTACTTCGCCATCATGATAGACCAGGGTCGGGACATGGCCCCCTATCAGGGGATTACGCCGCTGGCGGGCGGCTCGCTGGCATCCTGTGCCGAAGCCTATTTTGCCCAGTCCGAGCAATTGCCGACGCGCTTTGCCCTCAGCTTCGGCAAATCTACCGAGCGTGGCGGGCAGGAGTATTGGCGTGCGGGTGGCGTCATGCTGCAACACATGCCCAAAGCCTCTCCCTTCGCCAAGGGCGCGGAGGCGACGGGCGAAGACGGTCTGCTGCACGCCCGCGATCTGGTCGACGGCGAGGATGGCGAGAATTGGAACCGTGCCAACCTGCTTCTCGATACTGTCGAGGAGTTGGAGCTTGTCGGCCCCCGTGTGGCGCCAACCGATCTTCTGGTCCGGCTGTTCCACGAGGAATCGCCGCGTGTGTTCGATGCACAACCCGTGCGCTTCGGCTGCACCTGTTCGGAAGACCGCGTGCGGCAGAGCCTGTCGATCTATTCCGCCAAGGACATCAGGACGATGACAACGGACGAAGGCCGCGTGACCGCCGATTGTCAGTTCTGTGGTGCACATTATGACCTGGATCCGGACACGCTGGGCTTTGAAGCCAAAGGGGCCGATGGGGATGACACGTGATTCCCTTGTGGATGATCCTCTGGCGCATGTGATCAGGGCGCTGGGCCGCGAAGGGCGGCCCTCGTCCGATTTCGATCTGAACCCGGATGTGGTGCTGCCCGAAGGCCGTCGCCTGCGCGCTGCAGGCGTGCTGGTTCCGCTGATCGAGCGGCCTTTTGGCACTCAGGTGATCCTGACCAAACGGTCCTCCGCACTCAAGCACCACCCGGGGCAGATCGCTTTTCCGGGCGGCAAGCAGGACGAGGGCGATACTGATGTGGTCGCTGCCGCACTGCGCGAAGCCGAGGAGGAGATCGCGCTGGACCGCGCCAATGTGGAAGTTCTGGGAACCATGCCGGCGCATGAGACCGTGACGGGTTTCATCGTTACCCCTGTTCTGGCGCGGGTGCGTGCGCCGTTCCAGCCCCGCCCCGAACCCGGAGAGGTGGCCGAGGTTTTCGAGGCACCGCTGACCCATGTGACCGATCCCGCGCGGTTCATCATTCAGTCGCGGCGCTGGCGCGGACAGCGGCGACATTACTTTACCGTTCCTTATGGGCCCTATTACATCTGGGGTGCTACTGCCCGTATCTTGCGCGCCCTGGCTGACCGGATGGAGGGATAATGCGGATCGCGGCAGACTGGATCACGGCAGATCATACGCAGGCCATCTGCCGGATGCTTATGGATGCGGGATACAAGGCGCTCTTTGTGGGTGGCTGCGTGCGAAACGCAATCATCGGTGCGCCGGTCACGGACATCGACATCGCCACTGATGCCCGTCCCGAAGTGGTGATGGAACTGGCAAAAGATGCCGGTCTGCGGCCCGTGCCGACCGGGATCGACCATGGCACCGTGACAGTGATCGCAGGCGGCATCCCGCATGAGGTGACAACCTTTCGCCGCGACGTGGAAACCGACGGTCGCCGTGCCGTCGTCGCCTTCTCGAATAGGGTTGAGGACGATGCACGGCGACGCGATTTCACCATGAACGCGCTTTATGCTGATGCCTTTGGCACAGTGTTCGATCCCCTGGATGGTCTTCAGGATCTGATGGCGCGGCGTGTTCGCTTTATCGAGGACGCGGCCTCCCGCATTTCGGAAGACTATCTGCGTATCCTGCGCTTTTTCCGCTTCCACGCCTGGTATGGTGACGAGGCCGAGGGCCTTGACCCGCAGGCCCTTGCCGCGATTGCTGCCGCGACCGAAGGTCTGGCGCAACTGTCACGCGAGAGGGTCGGTGCCGAGATGCGCAAGTTGCTGTCGGCACCTGACCCTGCGCCGTCTGTCGCTGCGATGCGTGCCTGCGGGGTCCTGACCCGGATCCTACCGGGCGCCGACGACCGTGCGCTTGCGCCTTTAGTTCATCTTGAAGCAGAGGCCGGTATCGCTCCTGACTGGTTGACGCGGTTGTCTGCGCTGACCGGGCCGGATGCCGCCGCCCGCCTGCGTCTGAGCCGATCCGAGGAGGTCAGGCTGTGTCTGTTGCGCGACGGTATCGGTTCAACGCGCGGTGCAGCCGAGTTGGGATTTCGCCACGGCTACGACGATGCCTGTGCGATTCTTTTGTTGCGTACCGCCATGATCGGTACGTTCTTCGATCCGGCCGTTCTCGACGAAGCAAGAAAGGGCGCCCAAGCAGAGTTTCCCGTCCGTGCGGCTGATCTGATGCCGGTATTCTCGGGGCCTGCGTTAGGCCGCGAGCTTGAGCGGCTCAAGACCCTCTGGATCTCTTCCGGTTTTACCTCGACCCGCGAAGATCTGCTGAATCACGGCTGAACCTCCCCGTGCCCTTGCGGTCCGACGCAATCGGGTCTTTCTTGACCACTGCCCCTGCGGGCTAGGTTCGGACCAGAGACATGACAGAACCAGAAAGACCCATGATGCACGCAGCCACCCATATCGACCCGTTCCGCCCGGCCGAAGGTCCGCCCCCCCAGACACTGGGCGCATTTTTTCGCTGGGCGCTTTCCGGGTCATGGCCAGCTTTGTGGCTCGCGGCGCTTTTGTCGGCCGCGGCGGGTGCTCTGGAGGCGGGAACGGCTCTGATCCTTGGCATGGTGATCGACGGCGCGATAGCCAGCGGGCCGGACAATTTTTTCTCGATGTCCAACGTTGTGACGATCACGGTGGCACTTGGCTTTTTCATCATCCTGCGGCCCTTGGCCTTTGGTCTGTCATCGGCGGCGAACTCGATCATTGTGCAACCCAATGTGAACCCGTTGGTTCTCAGCCGCCTGCATCGCTGGACACTGGGGCAATCGGTCAAGTTCTTCGACGATGACTTCGCGGGTCGCATCGCGCAAAAGCAGATGCAGACCGCGCGCGCAATCACCGATGTCGCAGTCGAGATGATCAACGTGGTCGCTTTCGCGCTGGCCTCGCTGATTGGCTCGATCTTCTTGCTTCTGGCCATCGACGCAAGGGTGGCGATGGTTTTCGTCATCTGGCTTGCCTCGTATTTCATTCTCATCCGGGTGTTTCTGCCACGCATCCGCGAACTTGCGGGCAAACGTGCCGGCGCAAGGGCCATGGTGTCCGGGCAAGTCGTGGATACGATCACCAACATCAAGACAGTCAAGCTTTTCGCCCATGCCGACCATGAAGACCGCGCGGCGCTGGGCGCAATGCAGAAGTTCCGCGACACCTCGCTGCATTTCGGCAAGGTGTCGGCGGTGTTCCGGGTCGCGTTGATGACACTGGCGGGGATCCTGCCCGTGTTGCTGATCGGCGGCACGCTGTTGTTTTGGTCTCAGGGCACCGCGACAGAGGGTGATATCGTCGCCGCCGGTGCCGTGTCGATCCGGATTGCGCAGATGACCGGCTGGGTCAGTTTCACGCTGATGGCGATTTACTCTAACATCGGTGAGATCGAGGACGGCATCCATACGCTGACCCCGCGCGCGCGGGTCGATGATGCCACAACGGCCCCTGATCTGCTGGTGCCGGAGGGCCGCATCAGGTTCGAGGGTCTTGGCTTCGCCTATGGTCGCGACCAAGGAGGGATCAGCGGTATCGAACTTGAGGTTCAGCCCGGTGAGAAACTTGGAATCGTCGGTGCGTCCGGCGCGGGGAAATCCACGCTCGTGGCCTTGCTCTTGCGGCTATATGATCCCGAAGAGGGGCGCATCACGATCGACGGTCAGGATATCCGCGATGTCACTCAGGAAAGCCTGCGTCGCAAGATCGGAATGGTCACGCAGGAAACCGCGATGTTCAACCGCTCGGCCCGCGACAATATCCTTTATGGTCGCCCAGACGCCACGCAGGAGGACGTCATCGCTGCCGCTGAAAAGGCAGAGGCGCATGACTTCATCAAGGATCTGCAGGATCACAAGGGACGGCGTGGTTATGACGCGCATCTTGGCGAACGGGGTGTGAAGCTGTCCGGTGGACAGCGTCAGCGGATCGCGCTGGCCCGTGCCATTCTCAAGGATGCACCGATCCTCGTTCTGGACGAGGCGACAAGCGCACTGGACAGCGAGGTGGAAGCCTCGATCCAGACGGCGTTGGAGCGGGTGATGGTTGGCAAGACTGTCCTGGCTGTGGCGCATCGTCTGTCCACGATCAGCCAGATGGACCGGATCGTCGTGCTGGATCGCGGACGGATCGTCGAGCAGGGCACCCATGATGACCTGCTGGCCGCAGGCGGGCTTTATGCACGCTACTGGAACCGGCAATCAGGCGGCTTCATTGGCCTGAAGGACGCTGCAGAATAGGGCTTTATGCGACGCCGTCGGCGGGGTATCCCCCGGCCATGACAGAATATCGCATCATCCGGCTGGGCCATCAGGGCGACGGCATCGCGCAAGGGCCTGTCTTTGCGCCGATGACCCTTCCCGGCGAGGTGGTGACCGGCACGCAGAATGGTGACCGGCTTACCGAAGTGCGGATTGTCAAACCCTCTCCTGCGCGTGTGGCTCCAGCCTGTCGCCACTACAAAGCCTGCGGTGGCTGTCAGGTCATGCATGCCTCCGATGATTTCGTGGCAAGCTGGAAAACGGACGTGGTACGTGCGGCCTTGTTCGCGCAAGGCATCGAGGCGGAGTTTCGCCCGATCCTGACGTCGCCTCCAAAGTCGCGCAGGCGGGCGTCTATTTCGGTGCGGCGCACCAAGAAAGGTGCCCTGGCCGGCTTTCATGCCCGCGCCTCTGACAACGTGATCGAAATCCCCGACTGCCAATTGTTGTTGCCCGAGCTGATGGCCGCTCTGCCCTTGGCCGAGGCTTTGGCTGTGGCGGGTGGCAGCCGTAAGGGCGAGCTGAGTGTGCAGGTCACCGACAGCCTTGGCGGTCTGGATGTGTTGGTTACCGGGGGCAAGCCTCTGGACGGGCAGATGCGTGTCGCGCTGGCCGCCGAGGTGGAGCGCTTTCGTCTGGCCCGGCTTGTCTGGGAGGATGAGCTGGTAGGTATGCGCCAACCTCCGGTGCAGCGGTTCGGTGCCGCCCTGATAACCCCACCGCCCGGGGCGTTCCTGCAAGCCACGGCTGAGGGCGAGGCGGCTTTGCTTGCAGCCGTGGGCGAAGCTGTCGGTGATGCCGCGCGGATCGTGGACCTTTTCGCCGGGTGTGGCACCTTTGCCTTGCCGCTGGCATCGCGCGCCGAAGTTCTTGCCGTGGAAGGCGATGGCCCGATGATCAAGGCGCTTGATCAGGGCTGGCGACAGGCCGAAGGTTTGAAGCGCGTGACCACCGAGGTGCGTGACCTGTTCCGCCGACCGCTGTTGCCGGACGAGTTGAAACGTTTCGACGCAGCCGTCATCGACCCGCCGCGCGCTGGTGCGGAGGCGCAGGTGGCAGAGCTGGCAAAGACACGCATTGGGCGGATCGCCTTTGTCTCCTGCAACCCCGTCACCTTTGCGCGCGATGCAAAAATGCTGCTTTCGGCGGGCTATCGCCTTGAATGGGTGCAGGTCGTGGATCAATTCCGCTGGTCCACGCATGTAGAGCTTGCAGCCGCTTTCACTGCCCCACATATCTGACACCGCGCAGAACTATTTCCATCCGGAGCGAGAGATGACTTTTCAGACCCGTCTGGCCGATTGGCTGGCCAGCCCCGTTGTGACCAACTTTGTCATTGCAGTCATTCTTGTAAACGCCGTCACGCTGGGGCTGGAGACGTCTGACACGGCCATGGCGACAGCGGGCCCGCTGATCCTGACGATCGACCGCATCTGTTTGTCGATTTTCGTGGTCGAAATCATTCTCAAGCTGATTGCACACGGGCGACATTTCTTCCGTTCGGCATGGAACGTCTTTGATTTCGTGATCGTCGGCATCGCGCTTGTTCCCAACGCTCAGGGTATGTCGGTTCTGCGGGCACTGCGGATCCTGCGGGTGCTGCGGGTCATCTCTGTCGCACCGCGCCTGCGCCGCGTGGTGGAAGGGTTCATCACCGCTCTGCCCGGAATGGGCAGCGTGTTTCTCCTGATGGCGATCATCTTCTATATCGGCTCTGTCATGGCGACAAAGCTGTTCGGTGACAGCTTCCCGGAGTGGTTCGGCACCTTGGGCCGCAGTGCTTATTCCCTGTTCCAGATCATGACGCTGGAGAGCTGGTCGATGGGTGTCGTGCGCCCGGTGATGGAGGTATATCCCTACGCATGGGCCTTTTTCGTGCCCTTCATTCTCGTGACCACATTTGCCGTTGTGAACCTTCTGGTTGGTCTTGTGGTCAACTCGATGCAGGATGCCCATTCCGAGGAAAGCAATGAAAAGACGGATGCTTACCGTGATGAGGTTCTGACCCGTCTGGCGGCAATCGAG
>Ga0209345_10003514_pt1 | contig 16076 bp, 14 predicted proteins | sample Cruoilmetagenom7_FD_187294 | JGI IMG/M metagenome (GOLD analysis project Ga0209345, IMG submission 187294) | Oil polluted marine microbial communities from Coal Oil Point, Santa Barbara, California, USA - Sample 7 (SPAdes) (version 2) | ecosystem: Environmental > Aquatic > Marine > Oil seeps ... | reverse complement strand
GAAGAGTAGTTTCAGTTATCGTTGTTAATGAGGCGAGTGTTTTATCTCGTATCACTGACCTTTTCTCTGGACGTGGTTATAACATCACATCTCTAACAGTTGCTCCTATACCTGAGAGTAAGTATTCAAGACTTACTATTGTAACATCTGGCTCTATTAGAGTGATAGAACAAATTACTAAGCAACTTCACAAGCTTATACCAGTTCTTAGAGTTTATGAACATGCTGATATAGTTGAAAAAGAGATGGCTTTAGTTAAATTTCCAATATCTGAAAATCTTAGTGATATAAACACACTTTGTGAAGCTTATAATGGAAAGATTGTAAATGTTGGTGAGAATGTTATTATTGCAATGGTTGCAGATGAGCCTCAAAGAGTTGAAAACTTCTTAAGAGCGATTAAGAGATATAACCCAAAAGAGATAGTAAGAAGTGGTGCTGTAGCACTAGAGAGATAGTATGAAATTAAGTGATATCGCTTCTATACTAGGTGCTGAACTTAACACCAAAGATATTGAAATAAAAAGTATGAATACTTTAAAGGATGCTTCAAAAGATGAGCTTTCTTTTATCTCAAATGCAAAATATGTAAAAGATATCGCCTCATCTAATGCTGCTGCTATTATTGTAGATGAAAAAACTAAAGATAATGTTCCTGAAGGATGCGTAGCTTTAGTAGTTGAGAACCCATACTGGTCGATGGCAATACTCTCAAAACACTTTGCACCATTGATAGAAAATAATACGCTTCCACATGCCAAGATAGGTGAGGGAAGTAATATATCTACTAAAGCTGAGATAGCTAATGGCGCAACTATTGGTAAAGATTGTACTATACTGGCTGGTGCTTATGTTGGAACAAATGCAGTTGTGGGTGATAATACTATACTTTATCCTAATGTAGTCGTTTATAGAGATTGTATAGTTGGAAATGACTGTATTATTCATGCAAATACTACGGTTGGAAGTGATGGTTTTGGATTTGCTACAAATAATCTAGGTCAACATAAAAAGATTTATCAAAATGGTAATGTTGTTATAGAAGATGATGTAGAGATTGGAAGTTCAACTACTATCGACAGAGCAGTATTTGGTACAACACTGATTAAAACAGGTACACGTATAGATAATCTTGTTCAAGTTGGACACAACTGTGAGATAGGTGAATACTCTGTAATGGTTTCACAATCAGGTCTTGCAGGCTCAACTAAACTTGGAAGAAATGTTGTAATGGGTGGACAAGCTGCTGCTGCTGGGCACTTGGAAATTGCTGCATTTTCTACCTTTGCTGCAAGAAGTGGTGTTACAAAAACTATTAAAGAGAGTGGCTTAACTTATGCTGGCTTTCCATTGATGCAACACAAACAATGGTTGAAACTTCAGTCAAAAATAGCTAAACTACTAAAATAAAGAAAAAAGGATACTAGATGTCAAAAACAATTAATTTAAGTGGAACAAAAAAAGGTGTTATCTCTGTAACTAAAATTGAAAAGCCATACGGTGAAGATAGTGCAACAGTTGCTAGTGTAGGAATCTCTTTAGCTGGAAATGCAGATGCACCAGAGTGGAAAGTTCATATCCCTATGGATAATTTAGACGAGGTTATAGAAGCTCTTCAGTCTTTAAAATAATCTTTCATTTTCCACATGCCAATATTATGGCATGTAGAATATAAACCTTTCAACTACTATTAATCATAAACTATTTTTTGCCCGTTCCTAAATTACACTTGATAATGTATATTAAGATGTTTTATAATATAATCAAACAAATATAAAGGTTACTAGTGAATAATGATATTGAAAACAAGATAAAAGATTTAGAAAGTCAGGTTGAGCAATCTAATAACCTAGTAGATAAGTTTAAAAACTTATTAGATGTAATTCCTGATCCTATTTTTATGAAAGATGAAAATTTAAACTGGTTATATGCCAATAATTCTACTTTAAAGTTATATAAATTAAATAAACAAACTTATATAGGTAAATCAGATACAGAACTTTTATCGGCTGAGTATGCTAAGGAATGTGTAGCTAGTGATAAAAAAACAATTAAATCCAATAATCCCTCCTATACTCAAGAAGTGATAGAAACATCCGACACTAAAATGCACTATTACGATGTAGTTAAAGTTCCATGTTATGATGAAAAAGAAAGTTTTAGAGGCTTAATAGGAGTTGGAAGAGATATTTCTGAGCAAAAAGAAGCACAAGATGAACTGGCAAAATTAGCTCTTACCGATATATTGACCTCTCTAGATAATAGACTAAAGCTCACTAATGACTTAAAAATTGCAAAAAAACCATCTATGGCAATTTTTGATATTGATGGTTTTGCAAACATTAATGATTTTTATGGTCATGATATGGGAGATTTTATATTAAAAGAGCTTGCAAAAAATATATTCTTTTTAGTAAAAAACAAGGCAAGTATTTATAGATATACAAGTGATAAGTTTGCTCTTTTAGTAGATGATATGGATAAAGAACAGTTCTTATCTTTAGTAAAATATGTTTTAGAGCAAGCTGATGCATTAGAGTATAGTTTCAATGAGATAACAATATCAATAAAATTAAGTGTTGCTATTTCTTTTGAGTCAAAAAAAAATATCATTCAAACTGTTGATATGATTTTATCAGAGCTTAAAAAAAGAAAAGTGAATTTTCTTGTTTATAACAAATCTTTAGGTTTAGAAGGTGATATTAAAAATAATATTGAGTGGAATAAAAAGCTGCGAGATGCTTTAAGAGAAGATAGAATAATAAGCTATTATCAACCTATAATGAACAACAGTAACGGTAAAATAGAAAAATACGAATCTCTTGTACGATTAAAGAATCTTAATGAAACTATCGAGCCACCATCTAAGTTTTTAGATGTTTCCAAAAAATCAAAACAATATATCGCGTTAACAAAAAAAGTGATTGAAAACACATTTGAAAAATTTAAAGATTTAGATGTTGAGTTTTCTATTAATCTAACAATGGAAGATATCTTATCTGATGAAATAAATATTCTTCTTGATTCTAAACTAAATGATAAACGATATAACTCAAGAGTGGTTTTAGAGATAGTTGAAAGTGAAGGTATGGAGAAGGCACAAACAGTTTATCGGTTTATAGAAAGAATGCATAAGTACGCTTGTAAGATTGCTATAGATGATTTTGGAACAGGCTATTCAAATTTTGAATACCTTATAAAACTTACTCCAGAGTATATAAAAATCGATGGTTCTATGATTAAAGACATAACTACAAATACGGACAATGAAGAGGTTGTAAAAATAATTATAGATTTTGCAAAAAAACGAAAACTTAAAACAATCGCTGAATATGTAAGCTCAAAAGAAATTTTTAATAAGGTTATAGAACTTGGAATTGATTATTCTCAAGGCTATTATATTGGAGAGCCTAAGGAAGAACTGCTTAAGCATAATGTATAGATTTTACTAAGTATATATTACGTGGTCTCTATTGGCATGTGGTAGTTCCACATGCCAAGTTAATTAAGCTTTATATTTTTGCATGCCATCAACTGACAAACATTCCTCTAGTATTAAGACTTCATTTCTTTAACAAACTCAGCGATTCTCGCAATTCCATCACGAATAGTATCAATATCTGTAGCAAAACTAAGTCTAAAATAACCCTCACTACCAAAAGCAACACCTGGAACAACAGCTACTAGTTTTTTATCAAGTAAATCTTTAGCAAATGTAAGTGAGTCATTTGTAACTTCTTTAATATTTACAAATAGGTAAAATGCACCATCTGGTTTTAAAACACTTAGTCCATCAATCTCATTCATAAGTTTTACAGCTTCATCACGACGCTCAATGAACGCTTCTCTCATCATAGCTATATCAGCATCAGCAGAACCATCAAGACCAGCAATTGCTGCCATTTGAGTGATAGAGTTAATGTTTGAAGTACTTTGGGACTGAAGCTTCTTAGTAGCTTTAATAAGCTCAGTATTAGCACTTGCCATATAACCAAATCTCCAACCAGTCATTGCAACTGATTTAGAAAGACCATTGATAGTTACAGTTCTATTAAACATATCATCACTTACAGCGGCACATGAAGTAAAAGTTCCCTCATAAGTTAATTTTTCATACATCTCATCAGAAGCAACGATAATATCAGTTCCCTCTAAAACTTTACCAAGGGCAATTAACTCATCCTCTGTGTAGATAGATCCAGTAGGGTTTGATGGAGTAGTTAAGATAAGCATTCTTGTCTTATCAGTGATAGCATTTTTTAATTCATCTGGAGTGATTTTAAACCCATCAGTATCGTGTGTTTCAATCTCTACAACTTTTCCACCACAGTATTTAACTAGCTCCGGATAAGTAACCCAGTAAGGTGAAGGGATGATAACTTCAGCACCGTCTTCTATAACAGCTGCAAATAGGTTAAATAGTGAGTGTTTAGCACCATTGTTTACCATGATTTGGTTTGGAGCATAAGTTAGACCATTATCACGCTTAAGTTTATGTGCAATAGCTTCTCTTAAAACAGGATAACCATCAACTGGTGTGTATTTTGTATAGTCTTCATTGATAGCTTTAATTGCAGCATCTTTGATAACTTGTGGTGTTCCAAAGTCAGGCTCACCAGCAGAAAAACTAAGGATATCTTTTCCCTCAGCCTTTAATTCACCGGCAAGTGTTGTAATAGCGATAGTAATTGATTCAGATAGTGTGTTTATACGTTTAGTTAGCATGGCAAATCTCCAATAAAATATTGGAGATATTATACTAAAATAATAATATATATAAGTTTATATAAGAAGTTTTTGCTTAGTTTTTCATCGCTTTAATAAATGATTCGTAGATATGTTCTAGTTCTAAATCATCTTCTAGTACAGATTTGTTGTCCTCAACTAACACATGTTCTAAAACTGCAACCCTTTTAAGAAGATACTCAAACATCTCTTTGTTGATGTCTGGAAGCATATTGTGCATAAATGGATCTGTACATCTGCCTTTTTCTATAACATGAGCAGGAATACCTATTGCAGTTGAGCAATCAGGTACTTCTTTAACAACAACAGAGTTAGCTCCAATTTTTGCATATTCACCGATAACTATATTTCCAAGAACTTTTGCACCAGCACCGATTACAGCACCTTTTTTAATAGTTGGGTGTCTTTTTCCATGTTCTAGTGAAACTCCACCGAGTGTAACACCTTGGTATATAACCACTTCATCTTCAATAATTGCAGTCTCACCAATAACAACACCAGTTCCGTGATCTATAAAAACTCTGTGACCTATTTGTGCGGCAGGATGAATGTCTATATGTGTAAAAATTTGAGTAAGACCCATAATAATTCTTGCAAGTCTGCTAAAACCTGCATTGTGAAGTCTATGTCCTAGTCTATACCAAGCAATTGCCCAAACACCAGGATAGTTAAATAAAAAGTCTAGTTTAGATTTAAGAGCAGGATCATTTTTGTAAGCATTTGCAAAATCTTCTTTTATATCACTGATAAGTCCCAAGATTGGCCCCTCTAATTTGTAGTTCGTAGATAAGAATTTTGTTCTAAATAAAGCTTTAGTTTTGAAAGTGTATCAGCTTTTTCTTTTTCTGTAATAAAGTCACTTTTTAATAAGTCATTTTCAAGCTTATTTAAAATTTCATCTTTGTTATATCCAATAGAATCTAAAATATTCAGGACACTCTTTGATTCACTGTTATTTGCAATCTTATATCCATCATCATCTATGTGGATAGTATATTCACTAGGTTTAGTAAAGAGATTATGATTCATCCCTAGAGTTTCCTGATATGCACCAACATTAAAAAAACCTAAGAAGTAATCTTCTTCATCAAGGTTAATATCATGTAGATAAAGTGGTTTATCTGGATTGAAACCAATTTCTCCATCACTATCGCAGGTGATATCCCAAAGAGTTGCCCCACGATGAGGAGTTTTATCTAGATAATGAAGAGGCATAACTGGAAAACGTTGATTTAAACCCCAATAATCAGGCAAACTTTGAAATATAGAAGCATTTATAAGGTACCTCTCTTGTAGCTTAGCTTGGAGTTGTTCTAACTCTTTTGTAGGATTAGCAGATTTTAAATATAGTGCTTTTTTAATGATGTTATGTGCTAGTATTTCACCATTTGAACGATCTTGCAGGTCGATATATCCTAAATCAAAAAGTGTAAGTAGTGATTCCATATGATCTAGTGCATCATGCATATACTCAATGGCATTAGAGCTTTTTAGTAAAGAATTAAGATCTATAAGCTCATCTATAAGTGGTGGATTGTTTTCTTTAAACTTTAAAAGCTTCTCTTGGTAGTCTTGTGAGAAAAGTTCCAAAACAGGAGTAATTAATACAGCATGAGAAGCTACTATAAATCTACCAGATTCAGTAAAAATATTTGGATGTTGAACATTTTTAGCATCCATGATTTCTCCAAGTAAAAATACAACTGAACTTGAAAATTCTTCTATTGAGTAGTTTCTAGATTTACTTTGTGCATGTTGTTCATATTCAACTGCTAAACCACCACCTATATTAATATTTACTAGTGAATCAGCCCCCATTTTTTTAAGTTCTGCATAAATATTTCCAGCTTCTCTAAGAGCTTTTTTTATTGGAGCAATATCTTCCATTTGAGAACCAATATGAAAGTGAATCATACTAAGCTTATTAACTAAAGAGTTTTCTTTTAGAAGTCTTATTGCTTCAATAATTTCAGTAGAAGTAAGACCAAATTTAGCATCCATACCACCACTTTTAGCCCATGTTCCACTACCTGCGGAGTGAAGTCTGACTCTAAGTCCAATATTTGGTACTTTTAAAGAACTTTTATTGGCAACTTCTATAATTGTCTCAAGTTCATTTAAACCTTCTATAGTTATTGTAATATTATGAGAACTTTGAGCAGCTATAAAACTAAGTGTTATAAACTCCTTATCTTTAAAACCATTTACAGTTATATTAGCACCAGATGGAGTTTTATGCATTGCTAAGATAAGTTCAGCTTTTGAGCCTGCTTCTAGCCCATAGTTATAGTCTTTTCCCTCGTGCATAATAGCAGATGTGGCATGTGGAAACTGATTTACTTTTAGTGGAAAAACAGCATTAAAGTCACCTTTATATTTGTTTTCTTCTATTGCTTGGTTGAAATTATTATAAAGACTTGTTATCTGCTTTTTTATTAGATGTGGAAATCTAATTAAAATAGGACCTCTAATACCACTTGAACGAATATTTTCAGTAATACTTAAAATGGAGGGTTTACTTTTATAATTTAATTTTACATTAGCATCTTCAATAAAAAAATTATCACTTCCCCAAATATCTATTCCAAATTCTTTCAAATAACTTTCCTAAACATGTAGCTTTTGATGAAAATATTTGTCAATATCAAAAAATATTTCACCATTTTGATTTCTAAATGTAAGCAAGCTTTTATTCAAGTCTTTTACATTTTTGACACCCATAACAGCTAAAACAACTTTCATACTTTTAATAAGATTTTTATGGTAGTTTCCTATCTCTTGACCTTGTTTAACTACTAAAAATGAAGCACGTTTTTTTTCATCTTGTGTAGCCATTCCAACAGGACAAACGTGTGAGCCAAAGCCAGAACACATTCGAGCACGGATACATCCACCACTCATCATAAATCCACGAGCAATTCCTACAGCATCAGCACCCATACACATAGATATAACGGCATCATCTGGTGTAAGTATTTTACCACTTGCTATTATCTTAATATCACGACGAATTTCGTATTTTTTCAGTATAGTATCTAAAACATAAAGAGCATTGTTTGTAGTTAATCCAACTGATTCCATAAGTTCAAGTGGTGCAGTAGCACTTCCACCCTCACCACTATCAACAGATATAAAGTCAGGTAAAGAGCGTCCTTCATCCTTTCTTTTTGCCATCTCTTTTACCATCTCATCAATGGCATCAGCATCAGATATAACTATTTTAAAACCAACAGGTTTAGAAGATAGTTTTTGTAATCTTTCAACAAAATCTAGCAAGTGAGTAGTTGTATCTGCAAAAGGAAATCTATTTGGTGAGAAAACATTTTCTCCCTCTTTAACTCCACGATAATGAGCAATATCAGCAGTTACTTTTGCACCAGCTAATTTACCGCCAGTTTGTTTTGCCCCTTGAGCAATTTTAATCTCTGTCATACGGCAAAATTTCATTACTTTTTGGTATCTAAGCTCATCAAATTCGCCATTTTCATCACGAACACCATAAAGCCCAGAACTCATCTGAAAAATCATATTTGGTATATCTTTTGGAACTTCTGTTGGAAAATCTTCAAGTTGGGCTTTCCAGTTTACACGAAAAAGTACATGTGATGTTGTGTCATATATATAAGTATTTTGAGTTTTTTTATGAAGTAAAATATTTCTATACCACTTTAACGCTACTTTACGGTTAAATATTATATCTCCCAACTCAAAAATAAACTCTGCAAGTTTAGTACTTTTTACAATCTCTAAATATTTTGAATTATCTAAGTCAGGTCTATGTGTAAAAAGATGGTTTGATGTAAGGGAACCTTCACCTGTATTAATAGTAAGATTTGAGTTTGCACCTGCAAGAGAAAATGCACGGACTGCTTCAGGACTTAATGCTCCATCACTCATTGCAGAGCGAACTATAGGTGTATGAGATACAAAAGGTATCTCTCTGTTTTCACCAAAAGTTATTGATGTGTCTTCATCAACTTCATGCTCATTTAAGACATTGGTAGCATGTTTTATAATAAATCTAGAACCACCAAATGGTTGGCTAACTGAAAATGATTGGTAGTTTGGAATATCTTTTGCCGCTTTATATACCCAGTCAACTTTGTCTTTAGAGTCATAAAATGTTTCTTCTGCAAAGTACTGACGAAGAGGTTCTCTAAGGGCTTCAAAAAGATATCTCATACGACCTATAACAGGGTAGTTTATCAGTAAGGCATGTTTTCTTTGAACATATTTATCATGTATAAAAAGTAAAAAGATGACTACAAGGCCACCGAGAATAAAAAATTCTAAAAAATCTAAAAATATATCCCATAGAATATGTAAAGTATCCATTTAAAACTCCTCAAAAGTTATAGTATTTTCTTCCTTAGTTTGTAGGTCTTTAATTGTTATTGTACCACTTTGTCTCTCGTTTGTACCAATAATGCAAAAATATTTTGCATTTACTTTATCTGCGGCTTTAATATGATTTTTGAAATTTTTAGCCTTGTAATCAATAGTTACTTTATCAGTTTTTCTTTTTTTATGAGATAATTTTACTACTAAATCAACAGCTTCTTCATCCATAGCACCTATATAGTAGCCTTCTCTTGATATTTCTGGCATGTGGATTAGTTCCATAAGCCTTTCTATCCCCATAGCAAAACCAACAGCAGGAGTAGGGCGACCATCTAAAAATTCAACAAGTCTATCATAACGTCCACCACCAGCTATTGCACTTTGACTTCCAATATCATCACTTACAAATTCAAAAGCAGTTTTTGAGTAGTAGTCTAGTCCTCGAACTAGGTTAGTATCTATTTCATATTTTATATCGCTATTGTCTAGAATTTTTTTAAGTTTGTTAAAGTCACTTTCACAGTCATCACAAAGGTTATTTATTAGCTTAGGAGCAGTTGCATAAAGAGTTTGACATTTGTCATTTTTACAATCAAGTACACGAATAGGATTAGTATCTAATCTTCTAATACAATCTTCACACACTTCATCTTTACACTCTGTTACAAACTTAACTAAGTTATCTCTATATGTTGGCATACAGTTGTTGTCACCAAGTGAGTTTAGTTGAAGTTTATAAGTAATTCCACATGCCAAAAGTATATCTGCAACCATCATAATCATGTTTGCATCTTCATAAACACTATCTACGCCAAAACTTTCAACACCAAACTGGTGGAATTGTCTTAGGCGACCTTTTTGTGGTCTTTCATAACGAAACATTGAACCATGGTAAAAGAAACGATGTGTGCCACCAGCCTTATCTAGTTTCTTTTGAATAAAAGCACGAACAACACCAGCAGTCCCCTCAGGACGAAGACAAACATCATTTTCACCCTTATCAATAAACTGATACATCTCTTTTCCAACTATATCACTAGATTCACCAACAGAGCGTTTAAAAAGTGCAGTCTCTTCTAAAAGTGGAGTCTCAATAAAATGAAAACCATATTTTTGTGCCACATCAGTAGCTGTGTTTATGAAGTAAGTGAATCTTTCATAATCTTCACTTAAAATATCGTTCATTCCTCTTAGTGACTTAATCATTGATGACCTTTAATTTATTATATATTTCTTATTATATGTTTTAAATGAAAGGATAACATTTTTATCTTTTATTTTATCAATAATATAGTATTTAAGGCTTATGAGATACAATATTTTATGATGAATAGAAAAAATACAATCCATAGAAAACGAAATAAATCACTGGGTGTGCTAGAGTTAATAGCTATTGCCCTTGGTGGGATGATTGGTGGTGGAATTTTTACAGTTCTTGGTATCTCTGTAGCAATGATAGGAGTTTATACACCATTAGCATTTATTGTAGGTGGTATGTTGGCTTTTTTAGCAGTTTATTCTTATATAAAATTAGCAGTCTATTATAAAGATGAAGGTGCTACATATTCTTTTTTTAAAAAAACTTTTCCAAACTCATCTTTTGCAGCTTCACTTATAGGATGGTGGGTTGTATTTGGTTATATCAGTACATTGGCTTTATATGCTTACACTTTTTCATCATATGCTATTAGTGGATTTGAATTTGCAGATAGTGAAGTGATGCGAAAAATAGTTGCTGGTTTAATTATTTTATTTTTCACCCTTGTAAATGTTTGGAGTGTTAGGGGGATGGGTAAAATTGAAGATGTTATGGTTTATACTAAACTTGTTATATTGATAATAATCTCATTTGTTTTAATTAATAATGCAAATACAACAATACCAACTCTTATTGAAAATAATGGGGAATTAAATATTTTCTCTATTTTAATAGTAGCTTCTCTAACTTTTGTAGCATTTGAAGGGTTTCAGCTTGTGATAAATGCGGTTAATGAGATGGATAATCCCACAAAAAATATACCAAAATCAATATACATAGCGTTAACACTAGCAATGCTTATATATTTTATACTTTCATATGGAGCAATAGTTTCAATACCTTTTGATGCAATAGTTCAAAATCAAGAATATGCATTAGCATCAGGAGCAAATAAAATTTTAGGGCACTGGGGAACAGATTTAGTAGTACTTGGAGCATTATTAGCTACAAGTAGTGCTATTAGTGGTACACTTTTTGGAGCTTCAAGACAGATGTCTGTTATAGCCAATGATGGGTATTTTCCATCATTTTTATCAAGAAGAAAAAATAATATACCAATATATTCTATTTTTAGTATGTCAATATTGGCATTTATTCTAATCTTGATAGGTGATTTAAAAGTTATTTTAGAGTTTAGTAGTGTTACATTTTTGCTAGTATCGTTTCTTATGGCATGTGCAAATTTTAAAATATATAAAAAAACTTCATCTTCTTTAATTGTAACAATATTAGCTATTCTTGCACTCTTTGGTGGGATGGTACTGATTTTATATTATGAATACACCACAGAAGTTGAACAGCTTTATTTTATTGGTAGTTTATATATTTTACTCTCACTTGGAGCTTGGATGTTTTCGAAGTTTAAAGTATAATATTTATTATTTAAATATATAAAGGTTTAGCTTTAACGTATGAAGAAAGAAACATTATTAGAATTATTCGAAAAAGAAGTTAGTCTTACATCAGAGCAGGTTAAGATTGCATCTAAAACGCAGATTTTATCTTCTAAAACTATTGATGAAGTATTGATTGAGTTGGACTTTGTAACTTCTCTTGAAGTAGCTGAAGTTAAATCAATATATTATGACTTGCCACTTGTAGATTTAATAATAGTAAAACCACAGATAGAAGCCTTAAAACTGCTTAAGAAGTCTGAAGCTATTAAAAGAAATATTTTGCCAATTAGTGTAAAAAATAATACTCTAACATTAGCAGTAGATGGACTAGAAAACTTTAAAATCATAGACCATTTAGAGCGTATTACTGGGATGGATATTAAGTTTGTCATAGCTCAAAAACAACTTATTTTACATCATTTACAATTAGACTACCAGGAATTGAATAACCCTATTTCTAAAGCTATTGAAAACTTTTTAGATGATTACAAAACAGATGATAGTATAGATCTAAATATCTTAGTTAAACTCCTTTTTAATAGTGCTATAAAAGTTCGAGCAACAGATATACATATAACACCAGAAAAATATACTATTAATATTTTTTTTAGAATAGATGGAGTGCTTCATTTTTATTATTCTTTACCTTTAGCTTTGCATTTGGGAATTGGTGTTGTCATAAAGAATATATGTAAGTTAGATATATCAAAAAAAAGAATACCACAAGACGGCTCATTTAGTTACTCTTTTATTGATAAAAATTATGATATGAGATTATCTACAATACCTACAAATATGGGTGAAAACATAGTTATTCGTCTTTTAGAAAAGGGTGTGTCTCTTATAAGTGTAAAACATTTAGGTTTAAGTGAAATCAATCAAAAAAAAGTACTTAGTTATTTTAACAAACCTTATGGAGTGATTTTAGTTACCGGACCAACAGGTAGTGGAAAAACAACAACCCTTTATACTGCACTGAAAAATATCAATACCTTAGAAAAAAATGTTTTGACAATTGAAGATCCTATAGAATATCAATTTTCATTCATAAAACAGACACAATTAAATGAAAAGAGTGGTTATAGTTTTGAGAGTGCTATTAAATCATTTATGAGACAAGATCCTGATGTTATTTTGGTAGGGGAGATAAGAGACCAAGTAACAGCTTCTTTAGCAATGAGAGCTTCAATAACTGGACATTTAGTTCTATCTACTTTGCATACGAATGATGCTATTAGCACTATTGCGAGACTCGAAGATTTAGGTATAAAACCATTTTTAATAGGTTCAGGACTTTTATGTATTTTAAATCAGCGTCTTGTTAGAAAACTATGCCCTTATTGTAAAGAAAAAGAAGTGTTTAGTGAGCAACAGCTTCTAAACAAAGGGATAATGCAAAGTATTATAGATGAAGTTGAAAATATAACTATATATAAATCTTGTGGTTGTGGTGTTTGTGATAACAGTGGATTTATAGGCAGAGAAATTATTATAGAAATACTTGATATAGGCTCACAACTCCAGTCATTGATACAATCTCGTGCAAATGCTATAGAGATATATGATTATGTGAAAAGCAAAAATATTCGTCTTCTTCGTGATGATGGATATTTAAAAGTATTGCAAGGAATAACAACTTTTAGTGAGATCGATAGAGTTGTAAACAAAAGCTCTTAAAATTAAGTTTTTTTAATTGTTGATGCTTCTTAATATCTCTTGTGTTATCTCATCCATACTTTTAGTTGCATCAATCTCTACAAGTTCTAAACCAAGAAGTTCTGTTGCTTTTATTATGGCGTCTTGAATTTTTAAAAGATACTCTGAGCCTCTTAACTCTATGCCATCAAGTTCTTTTTGTGAAAGTCTATACTCCAACTCTTCTTTAGTAAGTTTAAGTAAAAAAACTTTCTCTGGATATATACTATTTGTAGCAAATCTATTTAGATGAACTATTGCAGTTTCACTTATCTCACCCTGTGTTAAAGCATAAGCTACGCCACTAACAGCACTTCTATCAGATATTATCATCTTATCTAAGTTAGGTTCAATTATCTCTTTTATATGTTCAGCACGATCTGCTAAAAAAAGTAAAAATTCAGCTTTTTTACTTTGAGCACGGGCAGATAAAACTATCTCCCTTATCTCTTTTCCTATCTCAGTACCACCTGGCTCTTTTGTTATTATGGCATGTGGAAATGTTTTTGAGAGTCTATCTATTTGAGTGCTTTTTCCAGCCGTATCAATTCCCTCTATTGTAATGTACATGAGTTCATACTTCCTATGATTTCTTGAACTTCGCTAGGAAGCAGGTGTTCAGTCTTACCGTTAAACTTTAAAAGATTACGCACAATGGATGAACTAATAAAAGCATGCTGGAGTTTAGGCATAAGATATACAGTTTCAATATTATCATCTAGAGAATTATTTAAGTATCCAAGTTGTAGCTCATACTCAAAGTCACTAACTGCACGAAGTCCACGAATAAGCACTGTCGCATCATGCTCTTTTGCCAACTCTACAGTAAGATTATCAAATCCTACAACTCTAACTCTCTCTAAGTTTGCAATAGATTTGTTAATCATCTCTATTCTTTCTTCGAGTGTAAACATAGGTTTTTTGTCCTGAGATACTGCAACTGCAATAATAACTTCATCAAAAAGCCCTAATGCTCTTTCAATAACATCAAAATGTCCATTTGTAATAGGATCAAAAGTCCCAGGGTAAAGTGCAATTTTACGCATCTATTCCCACCTTTTATATAAATTATTTTCTATGTTAAGCAGGTCAAACCATTTACCAATAATGAAGTTTTCCATCTCATCGAGTGTTTGTTGTTCTGAGTAGTAAGCCATAACAGGTGGAGCTATTATAACTCCTATAGTAGCTAGTTTTTGCATGTTTTCTAGTGCAATAGCGGAAAATGGCATCTCTCTTGGAGCAAGAATTAGTTTTTTTTGCTCTTTAATAATAACAGCAGCTGTGCGAGTTACTAGATTATCACTAATTCCACATGCCACTTTAGCTAAGGTATTCATAGAACAAGGTGCGATAATCATAGCATCTACACCAAATGAACCAGAAGCAATACTAGCAGATATATCTTCATTGTCATGTTCTGTTATACCCATCTCTTTATCTAAAACTATTTTAGAGTTTTTTGACATTATGAAGTGTTTGTCTATCTCTTTTGGAAGTAGTTTTAAGGTTTTTAAACCTAGATTTACTCCACTAGCGCCACTTGTCGCAATAACTATTTTACGCATAATTATCTAATCTCCGCTCTATTTTTTCCAGTTATTTTTACGTGTATTCTTTCGCCACTATTTTTTTGAACTGTAATTATATCGTTTAGTTTTGCATTTTGCAGTGCTTTAGCTGAAAAAGATATATTTATATTTTTATTTTGAAAACTTACATTTACATAGGAGCCTTTATTTACTATATCTAACATCTCTATATCTCTTGAAGTGAGTATGTATCCTTTGTTTACATGTCTTCTTATTTGACTTGTATTTACCTGTTCAGCTGTTATTGGCAATGCTTTTAGTTTATCAAAATCTATATTTTTCTTAGTTGTATTCATAGTGGATACTTTTTCACCTTTCTTTATCTTAGTTCTTGATAAAAAGACATTGATTTTAGCATCAACTATATAATCAAAAAAAAGTTTTCTTTTCTTTGGTGTTTTAATATTTAAGGTTCCACTATTTGAAAGGTGGGCTTTTTTATGTGCATTTACTTTGTACTCTTTTGGGAGGGTTTTAATATATCCTCTTGGCATAATTGATACGGATTTAATATCGATGTTAGGATATTTTTCTTTGTATAAATTTATAACTGCTGTTTTTATTTTAGATGTATCAATAGGACTTTTTTTAGTAAACTTTACATATCTGCTTGAAGTTTGGATATCTGTAAGACCATGCTCTTTAAGAAGTTTTACAAGTTCTTTAGATTTTACTTTTTTTGTATATTTATTTCTATCTATTTTATAAATCGTAACGTCATATTTGGCATGTGGAACTATCTCGAGAAGTTTTATGTTGTTTGAATTTACATAGTATGAACTACTTAAAGTAGTTGAGAATAAGTTTAGAGTTATGGTTAGTAAAAATATTACTTTTAGGAGCATTAAAATCACTTTATTTGGGTTGATTACATTTTAACATAAATTAGTTTATCGTTATATCTTTGATATAATTATGTATAGTATAATAATATAAAAGGCTTATATATGAATAGTGATAGCATTTACACTCTTGTAGGTATTTTGTTGTTTGCTTATGTGTCTGTACTTATTTTAAGAAGTAAAACACCTCAGATAATAAAAAGTA
>Ga0209345_10003513_pt1 | contig 16082 bp, 20 predicted proteins | sample Cruoilmetagenom7_FD_187294 | JGI IMG/M metagenome (GOLD analysis project Ga0209345, IMG submission 187294) | Oil polluted marine microbial communities from Coal Oil Point, Santa Barbara, California, USA - Sample 7 (SPAdes) (version 2) | ecosystem: Environmental > Aquatic > Marine > Oil seeps ... | reverse complement strand
TTGCAAAAAACATCCAGATACCAATAATTAATAAAAATGGTAATAACCAGCCAAACATCTCTGTAAACCAATTCGTTTCGCTAAAGCCAGTATATTCTATACCTTGTTTATCTAATTCTTGAATAAAATTCGTATCACCTTTTACAATCCTAGTTGTATAAACATTATGTCCATCTGAACCATAAGCTTTTATATAACTTTGTCCTATCTCAACCTTAGATACACCCTTAGATGCAACCAAAGACTTTAACTCTGAATAAGTAACAGGTTTAGCTCTTGTACTTTTTCCAGCCATTCCATTATTAGAATCTAATCCTGCACCATCACCAACAAGGGCTTTAAAAACTAATATCATTACAACTGAAAAAACAGCAAATGTAATTAATGGATTTTTATTAAAAAAGTTATTGTCATTATTGTTTGACTCTTTATTTGCCATTTTTATTTCTCTTTTATTTTAATTTTAATATCAAAGTTATCCACTCTTCTTGTGGTATTCTTTGAATAACTTCACAATCTTTATAGAAGTTTAGAACTTTGTTTTCATATTTGTCTAATATACCAGATAATATAAGTATCCCATCCTTCTCTAAAGAGTGTTTTAACTCTTTTGCTATAAAGGTAAGAACATCTGCTACAATATTTGCGACAACGACATTATACTTATTATTTGTAATCGAGCAAGTTCCTTCCCAAATACTATTAAACTCTACATTATTTAATTTTGCATTTGTTATTGAGTTCTCTACTGAAACAATATCAGTATCACAAGCATCAACTGTCGCTCCAAGCTTAATAGCCCCTATGCCAAGTATTCCACTTCCACAACCAACATCTAAAACCTTATCTGTATTTTTTACATATTTAGAGATTGCTTTAAGAGATGATGCAGTTGTTGGATGATGTCCAGTTCCAAAAGCTAATGCTGGGTCAATTGCTATGTTAATAAGAGAATCACTTGGTTCATTCCATGTTGGATGAATATAAAACTTATCAATAGCTAATGGTTGAATACTTTTTTGATATTCCTCAACCCAATCACTGTTTTTTTTCTTTGTATGAATACATTCTAATTCAATAGTTTCATTAAGTGCTTTTTGGAGTGCTTCACTAAACTGTTCCAATCCCCACTCGATAGTTTCTAAAGAATCTTCGCTTCTAATAATAAAGCCATCTTCCTTTTCCTCAAAGCCAACTGGCAAGGTATCTGATAAAAAATCTGAAAAAAGTGAAAGGTGAGATGAAACTTTAACTACTAATTCATAGTAGTATTCTTGCATTACTCGGCAACACCCATTACGGCACCGAGTTTTTCTTTTAGAACTTGTGGAGTAAATGGTTTAACAATATAGTTGTTAACACCTGCTTTAAGAGCTGTAATAACCTCAGCTTTACCACCCTCTGTAGTAACCATAATAATTGGAATATCTGTAAATCTATCATCTGCACGAACTTTCTTAACAAGCTCAAGTCCATTCATTTCAGGCATATTCCAGTCAGTAATCAACATGTCAATATCTGGATTTGCATCCATAGCAGCCCATCCTTGGACACCATCTTCACCTTCTAAGATATCTTTATACCCAAGACGAGCTAAAGTGTTTTTTATAATACGACGCATTGTAGAACTATCATCAACAACAAGTAATTTCAATTGAAATCCTTTTATAATATTTTTTGCAAGTTTAATTTACACTAATAATAGCAAAAAAAACTTTATTTTCCTATTAATCTAAAAGTTTAAACATTTTTGGAAGGTCAAGTGTTCCCTCATAGTAAGCTTTTCCAATAATAACACCATCAACTTCTTTAGTAGCTATAAGAGCTTCAATATCACTCTCATCTTTTACTCCACCACTAGCGATTGTGCTAACTCCACTAGCTCTTGCAATATCTAATGTAAATTCTACATTTACACCACTTAGAGTTCCATCTTTTCCTACATCTGTACAGATAATAGCTTCAACTCCGGCATCAGCAAACTCTTTAGCTAAATCAGTTGCCCTCATAGAACTAACCTCACCCCATCCCTCAACAGCTACAAAACCGTCAATTGCATCAATTCCAACTGCTATAGGGTACTTTGAAGCCATATCTCTTACAAACTGAGGATCTTTAACTGCGATAGAACCTAAGATAATTCTATCTATCCCTATCTCAAGCATTCTTTTGATAGTCTCTTCATCACGAATTCCACCACCAAGTTCTAACTTTACATTACAATTTTTTCTAATTTTAATTATCTGTTCTAAGTTTTTCGGCTCACCTGCAAATGCACCGTTAAGGTCAACTAAGTGTACCCATTCAGCACCCATCTCTTCAAATTTTTTAACTAAAGACCATGGCTCATCTGAGTAAATCTTTGCACTGTCCATCAAACCTTTTGTAAGGCGTACTGCTTTTCCATCTTTTAAATCTATCGCTGGGTATAAAGTCATTATCTATTTGTTCCTATAATTTAATAAAATTTTCTAAAATATGTAATCCATTTTCATGGCTTTTTTCTGGATGTGGTTGGATTCCAAATACATTTCCACATGCCACTGCTGAAGTAAATTCATAGCCGTAATATGTACGACCGATAATATCTTCTTGATTTTTGCAATTGACATGATAAGTATGAACAAAGTATAAATAATGCTCCTCATCTAAGTTCTCAAACAGTGGGTGTTGCTCTGTAAACATTCTGTTCCAGCCCATATGTGGTACTTTTAAGGGCTCACTAAACTTTGAACTATCAAAAGCTTTTACATCACCTTTTATTAGTCCTAATCCCTCATGCTTACCAAACTCTTCACTACTATCAAAAAGTAACTGCATACCAAGACAAATTCCAAGCATAGGTTTTCCACTACTGGCGAACTCTTTTATAGCTTCTGTCATATTGCGCTCCCTTAGATGCTCCATTGCATCACCAAAAGCTCCAACACCAGGAAGTATCAGCTTGTCATAATCTTTAAATTTTGTTGGGTCACTCTCAACTACAGTATCTTTTCCTAACTTAGCAAAAGCATTTTTTACACTTGCTAAATTTCCCATGTTGTAATCAACTATCGCTATCATTCGTTATTTTTCACTTTTGTAAATTTTATATATACTGCCAAACTAACTATTAATAATGCTACCCCACCAATTATGTATGTTGCAGACATAAGTTTTTCCGGATCAGTTATAGCAAACTTAAATACTAACATCAATGCTTCTATAGATAAGGCGATAATAATAGAACCTAAAAACTTAACCATCGTTTTATGTGGACCTGAGATATTGACCTCTTTATTTCGTCCTAAAATCTCTTCTTCAATAAGAGTCTTGGCTAAATCAAAAATGGCTAAGGACAAGGTTAAAAGAATCGTTGCCTTAAACATATCATCTATGATTAAATGAGAAACAGTAATCTCATTTATAAAAAAACTATTAACTCCATGAGAAAAAAGTAACAGAGCCACTGCTATCAAAGCAACAGCAAACATTCCATATGCAAATTTAAAAAATTTCGCATAAAATGCGTCAGATTTGCTTAAATGAGATATTTTTAAAACCTCATCTAAAGGCATATCTAAACATGCTACATATTTAACTACCCCGTCTTCATCAAAGATTGGTTGAGATGCTGTAACTGTTAATTCTTGGGTTATAAGAGAAGGATAGGGATCAGTAATAGTACATCGCTCTTCACGAACTGCACGATAATAATAAGCACGGTCTGCTCTAATCTTACCAGCATCATCGTCTATCTGTTTACCTTGAGTATAGGTCGGTGTTATCTGAACACCTTTATAATCTAAAAGATAAACACCCTCACAGTTTTCTAAATCTGCTTTTATCTTTAAAAGACGAGGCATCATCATATCTACTGAAAGTGACGGTAACCTATTTGGAATATTTTTTGAAAATAGATAGCAAAAATAAGCTCTTGCTTTTGTTCTACCATCTGAAAATTTTTGTATATCTGATGCGACCATATTAGTTGTTAAAACCCTCTTTTTGAGCTGATTTTTGAATCTGTGTCTCCGCAGAAGTATGTGAAATACTAGGACCAAACACTTTTTTAATTATAGATTTAAATCCTATTTCATTCTCTTCATATTCTTTTTCAGCTTCTTGAAGTGCCACTTCCCAAGCAGAAGAGAAACCAGGAGCTTTAAGCATCATTTTTCTTAATGCACCATCATAAATATTTAAAAGTCTAATCTCGGCACGACCAGGTTTTTGTCCCAAAGTTTGTACTGAAATTCTTAAGTTTTCATTACTCCTTTTAAGTTCTGCTAACTCATCTTCTAAATTTTTACTTCCCTCACCTGTTATTTTCATCTGTCTGTTTAGATGGTCTTGAAATTCTTTTAACTCTTTTTTATAGCCTCTTATTTCAAATCTTGATTTTATATAACTTAAAAACCAACCAACACCAACACTTGCGATAATCAATAAAATACCGAGATAACTCAATTCCATGCTAATTTCCTTTTAGAGTATTAATTATTTTAATTATATCACAAAACTATTTACAAAAAGAGATATAATGTCATCAATGAATAAAGATATAAAATCAATTGCAATTGTCAGATTATCAGCTCTTGGAGATATACTTAACAGTGCTGTAGTTTTACAATTTATACACAAACAATTTCCACATGCCAAAATAGACTGGATTACAGAGGAGGTTTTCGCACCTCTTTTACAAACTCATCCATTAGTAAATAAGACACATATTATTAATCTAAAAAAACTAAAAAAAGAAAGAAGTTTTTCACTTCTAAAAGATACTATCTCTTATCTTAACTCTCTTGGAAAATATGATATTGTCATTGATATTCAAGGTCTTATAAAATCAAGTATTGTCTCAAGAATCATTTCTAAAAATACTCATGGCTTTGACAAAAACTCCATAAGAGAGCCTCTAGCTTCATTTTTTTACAAAACAAGTTCAAGTATAGCTTATGATGAAAACATTGTCAAAAGAAACTGCTACGTAGTTGCTGATGCCCTTGGATTTGAGATAAATGATGAAATGCTTTTAAATAAATCTAAAGTATTTCCAGATGCCGAAATATTTCCACATGCCAAAAATGATAAAAAAAATATTGTAATTGTAATAGGTGCTTCATGGGAATCAAAAAAATACCCTAAAGAAAGTATTGCTAAACTTTGTGATGAGCTAAAGCAAAACTGTTTAATCATCTGGGGTGATGAAAAAGAGAAAGAAGATGGCATGTGGATTTGTGAAAATTCAGAGTATGCTACTCTTGCTCCAAAGCTATCTTTAGTAGAACTTGTTTCATACATAGGTTCTTGTGATTTACTTATAGGAAATGACACAGGACCAACTCATATGGCTTGGGCTCAAAACATTCCCTCTATCACACTTTTTGGACCAACTACAACTAGAATGATTTATGAAACTCCAAAAAATATAGGGATTAAATCTCCATCAGAAGTTGATATATTTAAAATTAATAAAAATGATTTTTCTATTGAGCAAATAGATGTTGAGAGCATAGTTGAAAAAACAAAGGAATTACTAAATGGGATTTAAACTTTTACTGCTTTTTGAAAAAGTTTTAATGGTTCTACCTTCATCTTGGAGAAAAAACTTTTTCTCATTTCTTGCAAATATCGGATACTATATCTCAAAAAGGTACAATCAAGTATCACATCAAAATCTTGACTTTATTTTTGATGATAAAATAAGTGAAGAAGAGAAAGAAAAAATAACGAAATATGCTTTTAAAAATCTTCTTTTTAACTTTTTACATGCAATGGAACTTAGGCATATGTCAAAAGATGATTTAAAAAAAAGAATCACTATACAAAACATAGAAGCTGTAGAGAAAGTTCATGCTGAGGGTCGTGCTGTTATCTATGTTACTACTCATTACAGTTCTTGGGAGTTAGGTGGAGCTTCTATCGGTGCTTTTATAGAACCTCTTATCGCAGTTTATAAAAAGATGAAAAACCAAGTTTATCAAGATTGGTTACTTGAGGCAAGGGACTCTTTTGGAAATATATCTATGGAAAAAACAAATGTAGTAAAGCCACTTGTTAAAAATATTAAAAATGGTGTGGCATGTGGACTTCTAATTGACACAAATATAAATCCAAAAGAGGGAATTATGGTTGAGTTTATGGGCAAAAAAATTCGCCAAACTTCAACACCAGCCTTTTTAGCAAGAAAGTTTAATGCAGCTATCATACCTGTAACCATACGAACTGATGATGAAGACAACTATACTCTGATGCTTTTTGATGAGATTAAGGTTGAAAAAACAGATAATGCTGAGGCTGATATTTTAAAAGCCACCCAACTTCAAGCAGATTGGTTAGGAGAACTTATCACTAAAGAGCCAAAATTTTGGTTTTGGTTACATAGACGTTTTAAAAATGACTACCCAGAAATTTATAATAAAAAGTAGTTAAAATACTACTTTTTACACTCTTCACTTCTAGCTTCAAATAGTTTTAGAAGAGTTAAGAAAAATGCTGTGATTGCAGGTCCTAATATCATTCCCCAAAATCCAAATGTAGCAAGACCAGCGATGATAGCAAAGAAAATAACTAACTCATTCATTTTAGTATCATCATCTTTTAGAAGTCTAGTATTTATCTCTTTTATGATTAATGGTTTTATAAATGTATCTGCTACAATAGAGATAACAACGATAGAATAAATAGCTATAAAAATAGCATTTGAACTATTTCCAACTGCAAATTCATAAATCATAAATGGTAACCACATTAAGATTCCACCAACAACAGGAATAAGTGATGCAAAACCATACATTATCCCAAATAAAAGTCCATTGTATCCCATAAAAGAAACAGCTAAACCAAATAATACACCTTCAAACATAGCTGTTGTAATGATAGAGTAAAAAACAACACTCATTACAGCCGATAGCTCTTTTGAGAGTAATGTTGTCTCATCAACTGACATTTGAATAACTCTTTTTATAAACTCAACAATATAAGAGCCATTATATTGAGCAAAGAAATAAAAGATTATTACAAGAAATGCATTTTTCAAAAATCCTGCACTAAAAGCTCCAATTTGTCCAGTATATGATAATGCTGATGCTGTAATTGTATTTATATCAATCTCTTTAGAAAAATCTGACATATATGGGAATATAAAACTTAAATATTCAGATGGAGTTTCTAAAAAGCTTTTAACATACAATTCAATCTGAGTAAGAGTTTCAATATTGATAGAATTTAGTTTAATTGTTAGAGTTGCTAAGAAATATCCAAGTGGAGCAAAGAATAATACTGCTAAAAGAAAACTTGAAGTTAGAGCTGCGATAAATTTCGATTTAAAAGTTCTTTCTAAATACTCTTGAATATTTGAAGTAGAGACTGCTAAGAGTGCTGCTATTGTTATACTTAAAAGAAATGGTGCATAAAGCAGATACATCCAATAAAGTGAAGTTGCAAACAGTATCGCTACAAAATATTGTGCTTTCATTATCTCTGTCTCCTTTTACAAGAAAGTGAATTTCTTGCAAAATTCCTCTCACAAAATGCTTGCATTTCTTTAGAAAAGCTACGCCTATTGGCGAGAAATGATTTTTCAATTATAAATTTCAAAATAACCCCCCATCATCAAGTGGAAGTTCTACATTTAAAATATTGTAAGTCTCCCTTGTAGCTTTTCGTCCCTTTGCAGTTCTCTCAAGATATCCATTTGCTATAAGATATGGTTCTAGTACATCCTCAACTGTCCCCTCATCTTCACTAAGTGAAGCTGCTATTGTGCTGAGTCCCATAGCTCTACCTTTTGCACCAACTAAAAGATTTAAAAGTCGTATATCCATCTCATCAAAACCATGAGAATTTATACCCAACTCATCTAAAGCATATTTAGTGCGAGAGTGATTTATACTAAACTCTTCTGCTACATCTGCAAAATCCCTAACACGACGAAGAAGACGAAGTGCTATACGTGGTGTCCCTCTACTTCTTTTTGCTATCTCTATAGAAGCCGCATGAATTATCTCTTTATCTAATTTACCTGAGGCTTGAGAGATTATTTTTGCTAGTTCTGATGAGTCATAAAACTCCATTCTAAAACTCATTCCAAATCTATCACGAAGTGGATTTGAGAGCATACCTGCACGAGTTGTAGCACCAATTAGGGTAAACCTTGGTAAATCAATTTTAACAGTTTGTGCAGCTGGTCCACTACCTATAATGATATCTATTCTAAAGTCTTCCATAGATGAGTATAATATCTCTTCAACTGCTGGTGAAAGACGGTGAATTTCATCTATAAAAAGTATATCACCCTCTTCTAGGTTTGTTAAAAGTGCCGCAAGATCTCCACTTTTTTCTATCATAGGAGCTGCTGTTACTTTTATGTTAGCATTCATCTCATTTGCAATAATCAGAGCTAAGGTAGTTTTTCCAAGCCCTGGAGGTCCAAAGAACAGAACATGATCAAGTGCTTCTTGCCTTTTTTTACTAGCTTCAATAAAAACAGAAAGATTTTTTTTGATACGCTCTTGACCAATATATTCACTCCATGCATCAGGACGAAGTGTTTTTTCAATACTAGATTCATCCGCATCAAATTTTTCTATTTCAACTATTCTTTCCATTTTATCTGCTTTTAATATGTATGAATTTCTTGAGGAAATTCTTTACTTTTTACTTCATCTGCATAGTTCTCAACTGCTTTTCTAACAATAGAAGCACCATCAAGATATTTTTTTACAAACTTAGGAGTGAACTCTTCAAATAATCCAAGCATATCTGAAAATACCAAGACCTGACCATCTACATTAGCTCCAGCTCCTATGCCTATAACAGGTATATCTACACTACTTGCTACTTCTTCTGACACATCAGCTTTCACACCCTCTATAACAATACAAAAGGCACCAGCATCTTCTATGGCTCTAGCATCTGCAATTAGAGACAAGCATTCTGAATTTGTCTTGCCTTTTACCTTATAGCCACCTTCGCTTCTAACTGACTGAGGAAGAAGACCAATATGTCCACAAACAGCGATTCCGTTAGAAGTTAGATGTTTTACAATATCGGCTTTTTCGGTTCCACCCTCTATCTTTACACAATCAGCATCAGTTTGTTGAAAAACTTTTATAGAATTCATCAAAGCATCACTCTTGTTTGTATATGTTCCAAATGGCATATCACAGACAACAAAGCTATTTTTTGCACCATTACAAACGGCTTTTGTATGGTATAACATTTGTTCCATTGTTGCACTAAGAGTATCACTTTTACCAGCAAAACTCATATTTAGACTGTCACCAACTAAAATCATGTCACAGCTTGACTCAAATAGTGATGCGAAAAGTGCATCATAGGCAGTTATCATCACTAAAGGAGTATTTCCTTTTGCTTTTTGGATAGAAGATATAGTCATTTTTTTATTCATCTTAAAACTCTTTTTGCTTTATATAGTTTCGTAAAAAGAATTTTAACTAAAAAGTGCTACAATTACACTAAATGGGAGAATTATTTAATGGGAATAAGAAGTGACTTAGATGCTAGCTTTGATTTTGAGATAGTAGATGAGTTTTTGGACCACTATTCCATGATGGTTGATAGTATGGAGATTATGATACTTGACCTCTCAAAACCAGGTATGCAAAAAAGAAGTATAGATGAGCTTTTTCGTGTATTTCATAACATTAAGTCTGCTTCAGGTTATTTACAAATTACGCCTATGACAAGACTAGCAACGCTTGTAGAAGATGAACTTGAGCAACTTAGAAGCAAACCAGACCCGGTAAATGAAGAGACTGTAAATTGGTTGCTAGAGATTAGTGATATGTTTGCGAAATGGCATGATAATTTTAAATTAGATGAAGAGCTCGCAAAAGTAAGATACGCCCTTTTAAAAATACCAGATACAGAAAAATAATAAAAAGAGAAAACAGTTGAAAAAATTAGTAGCATTTATAACGTCAGGATACCCAGAGAAATCTTTTAGCATTGACTTAGCCTTAGCACTTGGAGATAATGGAGTTGATACACTTGAACTTGGTGTTCCTTTCTCAGACCCAGTTGCGGATGGTCCTTTGATTGAAAAAGCAAATCACAAAGCATTAGAACTTGGGTTTAAATTTCAACACTTGCTTGAAATATCTAAAGAAGTAGCTCCTAAAATAGATACGCTTTGGATGGGTTACTTTAATAGTTTCTACCAACAAAATATGGATAAACTAATTCCACATGCCAAAGAACTAGGTGTAAATGGATTAATAATCCCCGATTTACCACATGAAGAAGCCTTAGAATACAATGAACTATTCGCAAGTAACTCTATGTCAAACATAAGTTTTGTTGCTCCAACAGATGGTGATGCTAGAATAAAAGAAGTTGTAAGTGATGCTCAAAAATTTATCTATATGGTTGCATATACTGGGATAACTGGTTCTGGTCAGGCTGAAGACTTACAACCATTTTTAAGTTCAATTAAAAAGCATACTCAGACACCAGTTTATGTAGGTTTTGGAGTAAATCCGAAAACAGCAAAAGAGAAAGTTAAAGGGGCTGACGGTGTTATTGTCGGAAGTGCTTTTATTGATGTACTATTAAAAGACAATCTTAACTATTCTCAAAAAATCAAAGAATGCAGTGAGTTAGCTAAAATATTAAAAAGCGAGATTAATCTTTAATCAACTTCAAAAAGCACTAACAGTGTTTTTTGAAAAAAGCTGTTATTATCATCACTTATCATCAGGTATTTTTTCTCATCAACCTTAGTTAAACCCTCAAAATTGTCTATATTCCAGCCTTTTTGTGTATCTAATTTTGCCAATATTTTATATTCTAAATTTTTTAAATTTAACTTTGAAATAGTAGTTACCCTTCTTCTTGTTAAACTATTAAAGTCTCTTTGCAAAACCATCACTTCATCTTTACTCATAAACTCCAAGGCAGTTATACTTCCACATGCCGAAAAATCCCATTTTCTTTTTTTTGAGTAAAGAGTATGATAGTTTTTATTTGATTTTTTTAAAGGTAGTTCAGGAGCTGTAAGAACTCCATATTTTTTATTATACGCTACAGCTTCTAAAGCCTTATTTTTTCTTTTATACTCTTTTATATCTCGTAACTCTTTATGAATCTTCTTCTTTTTTATTTTTTTACCATCTTTTGAATATAGTACAACCTTTGGTTTTCTCTCAAACGAGATTAGTAACTTGTCATCTTTTAAAACTAAACCTTCAGAATCAAGCTTATCTCCTTTTAGTTTTATGGTTTTTTGTAAAGATATTTTTTTAATCTTATTATCTTTAATCAAAATAATAAACTTATGTAAAAAACCTTTATCACCTAAGGCATATAAAGTATCTTTTTCATAAGCTAAAGCGGAGAGTTCATTTATTTGGGATGAGCTGAATCTTAACTCTTTAGAATCTAAAATTTTAATATTCATAAACTGTGATGTTTTTAATGAAGATGGTTTTATCTCATAATCAGTAATATCTGCACTTAAAAAAGTGGTAAAAAATAAAACTATGAGTAAGTTTTTAAGCATTATATTTAATTTTGTATATCTTCACTTGGCTTACCAACATAATAGCCTTGAGCATAATCTGTATTCATCTCTTTTAATAGTTCTAAACTTTCTTTATCTTCAACAAATTCAGCAATAGTCTGCATCTCCAAATCTTTTGCAAAGTTTATAATTGTTTGGGTTACTTTTTTTGAGTTTGCATCAGTTAATATATTTTTAACCAAAGAAGCATCTATTTTTAAATAGTCTATATTTAGCTCCATAATATGTGAAAAATTTGAGTATCCACTTCCAAAATCATCTATAGCTACCTTACAGCCAAAAGCTTTTATATCCTCTATAAATTCTTTAAGAATTGTATAGTTCTCAATCTTATCAGTCTCTAATATTTCAAAAACAACTCTATTTGGATTTTTAAAACTCTTCAAAGAATTAAATAAAAACACAACTGTATCCTCATTTAATACATCTTCTATTGATATATTTATAGAGAATTCATAATCTCTATCTTCAAAATACTCAAATGATTTTTCTACAATTTTCTTAGTTATTTCTGGATATAGTTTAGATTTCATCGCAATATCTAAAAAGAAGAATGGAGCTATTACTTCACCATTGTCTTTAACTATTCTTGCTAAACATTCATACTTCTCAATTTTAGAATTTTCAAGGTTATATATAGGTTGAAAGTATGGAACTATCTGGTCTTTTTCTATAGCCTTATTTAGTAGCTCTAAACCTTTTATATTACTCTTAATTGTGCCTTCTACAGATAGCGAGTTATCATAAACAATAATGTTTTCACGAATATGTTTTGATTTTTGAAGAGCCATATCTGCTTTTAGCATAATAGGAGATATATTTGATGCTATTCCACAACTAAGAGTAATATAGACATTATATTTATCAATCTCAAATTTTGTTTTGCTTATGATATCAATAGCCATAGATATTTGTTTTTGAAACTCTTGTTCTGTTATCTCTCTAGTAGTAAATATGGCATATTCATCACTTGGTAACTTATATATAGAGTTTGTAGATTTTTTACACATGCCGCTAAGTAATGCTGCTACCTCTTTTAAAATTTCATCTGCTACAGTATGCCCATAAAAATCATTAATATCTTTAAATCTATCGATATTTAAAAGTGCTAAATGCATTGAACTTGAGTTTATACTACTATCTATATCTTTTATTAATTTTTGTCTGTTAAATAACTTTGTTAAACTATCTGTGATTAATAAATCTTCAAGTCTTTCTTTACTTTTATGTATTTGGAGAGTTTTTTTGCTTACTTCATCTTCCAACATTATATTTACAGATTTAAACTTTTTAAGCAAATAAAATAAAAATGAAAATAAAAGTACTAAAAGTATTCCATCATAAATAACAGAGTGATAAAATAAACGACTAAAAAAGTTATTTAACTTTTCTTTTGGAAGTTGAATACTCATAATTCCTCTAACTTCGCCAAGTTTATAATCATATGCTTGAGTGTATCTTTCTTTTATAAATTTTGGAGCACTTTGTTTAGAGCCATGACACTTTAAACATTTTTGCTCTATTCTAAGAGCATAACCATACTGATACTTTTTTTTATCTGTATCATCAAAATACTCTTGTTTATTTTTATTTTGTTTAAAATATTCTATTGCTTTTAATTCTAGTTCATCTGCTGAATTTTCTGGATTTCTTGCCCTATCTGAGACTGTTTTTATTGAAATGTTAAAAGAGTTGTTTTTAGAAAAAATTTCTGATATTGGTTTTGATGAGTATGCAGGAAGCCCTGCTAATGTTTCTTTATCAAGTTTAATAATTTTTTTTATATATAGTTTTTGATAGTAAATTCTATGTGCTATAGCATATGTTCTTAAAGACTCTGCTTCTTTTTTAGCATAATCAAGTTCATACTCTTTAACATTAGAATACGCATAATATATTCTACTTATTACAAGAATAATAAAAAAGATAGAGATAAAATATAAAATATTTCGATTAAAAAATTTATAATCTGTACTCATTTTAAGATATACCCTTTACAATTGTCTGACAATTATATCTAAAATATGTTTGATTATATATGTTGAATTAAATCAATGCAGAGAGAGTGCAATTGATTTTTAGTTTAAAGATAAGAATTTTTTTGTTACTTCAACATTAAGTCCAGCTTTACTACAAGCTACTTCAATGTTTTCATCATTTTCTAATAATCTCAAAAGTACTTTTACTTTTTGTGTCTGATTTATATTTGTAATTGACATTTATTTTCCTTTGTTTTAAATTTTTGATTAAATCATTTAACAATAGGGAGATAACAAGTTGAGTGGTTCTAAAAGTGTTTAATGTGGCTTATTGATACGAAGATATAAGTCTAGTTAAAATTGTTTAAAAATATTGTTATAAAACCTATAAATAAAGGATTTACTTTTGGTTGCGGAAGCAAGATTTGAACTTGCGACCTTCGGGTTATGAGCCCGACGAGCTACCGAACTGCTCTATTCCGCGACATTTGTAAGATTAATTCAAGATTTTCAAAATGAAGTAAAATTATTGTAGTTTTAATGGTGCGCCCGACATGATTCGAACATGTGACCGCTGGTACCGCAAACCAGTGCTCTATCCAGCTGAGCTACGAGCGCACACCATCTCTAAATTGAGAGGATGAAATTATAGCACTCTTAACTTATATTATTATAAAGATTCGCATTTTTTCGTTATTTCTTCTATCTTTTGTTCTTGTATGAAAAGTTCATGATTTTTTCTTACATATGCTTGTAGAAGTAGTTTTAGGTCATTATTTCCCTCTATATTGAAATCTTTTGACATTTGATTCTCTAAAAATTCAGCAAAATCATCTTCGACATCAACATCAAATCGGCGACCACCTATGTATAATCCTATCTTTTTACCCATAAATTATTAGCCTAAAATACTTTCTATTTTATTTACAATTTCTTCTATTTCTAAATCTTTCATACTATTTTGTTCTACTAATTTTTCAATCTCTTGATCTTTAATCTCTTTTTCTGCTTTTAAAGTTATCAGTTCGTTACGAATCATCTCATTTTCACTTTTTAATGAGTGATACTGTTGAAGTATTTGAGAAACTTTCTCACTTAGTTTTTCTAAACTATTTTGATTATCCATTAAAATTTCCTATCTATTTTATATTCCTATAATTCTATCACAAAAATTCTAAAAGTCGTACTTAATCATTGCCTGAGCAACACTTGTTTTTGAGCTACTACCCTTATAATTAAAATCATAATAAATCCATTCAACACCTACAGATATTTTCTCTTTAATTTTTAAAGATTTACCTAAATCAAATAAAAATTGATTATGTGCAGTTATATCTCTAGCCGTTAAGTCTATAAAACCTCTTAAGTAAATTCCATAGATTGATTTTGACTCATAAACAGCAGTTATTTGATAAGTATCTTTATATAGATTATCTGTTTTGTAATAAGAATTTAAAGAAAATAACTTTAGCCCAGGAATGATAATATCAACTCCAAGTCCACCTAGATATGCTCTAAAGTTATTTCCTATATTTGCCTGAGTAGCTATATATACATCTTTTAATATCCCTGATGATAAATCATTATCTAGAAGTTTAGAAAAAGAAAAACGTGGAGCTAATTCTGTATATACATCAAAAGATTTTCCATCAAACTTTTCTCCATCCATCGCATCCACAAACATAAAAAAGTCACCATGACTCCATGTTCTATAATGCTCAAAAGTTAAAGTGGTTTTTTTTCCATCTGTAGTATCATAAATAAAAGCATCCCCCTTAAAATCATTAGAGTACAACAACTGAAGGTTGGTTGACTCGAATGAAAAGAGTGGTAAGGTTATAAATATAAGTAGATATAAAAGTTTTTTCATAATATTCTCCATGCCAATAATAGCATGTATTGAATATTATTTAGCTTCTATAATTTTTTTCAATTCATTTATAGAATCTACCATTTTTATTTCTGTAATAGATTTATTATTTATAAAAGCAACTATAATTTTTTGGGTATCAATACCTGCTCTATAAGATGCGGCAACTTTTTCATCATCTAAAAGTAATACAGTATGTTTAAACTCTTTAAGACCTGGCAATATAAACATACTTCTTATTAAAGATGGAGCAGAACTAACATCTGCCACAAACTGTGTACTTATATCATTTAAATATGTTGGTGATGCAGTAACAAAATAATCGTTACAAGTATGTGCGATATCTTTTGAAAAAGCAAATATAACTTTTTTTGTTTCTGATTTTAATGATTGTGGTTTTTCAAACTGGTCATTAAGTGATAACTCTAAAGATTTACCAACAACTAATTTCGGTTCTATATTTTGCTCATCTTTTTTTTCTGAACTACATCCAAAAAACAACAAAGTTGCCATTAATCCTATTATTACTTTTTTCATATTATCTCCAAATTTAATTTTTAAAATAATACATAAGTAAAGTTGAGATTATAATATCTATAAAATCTAATTATCAATCTTAATAAATTTTAAAGAGAACTAGATTTTATCTATCCTAAACCATCCAGCAATCGAATATCTTCTTTTTTTTGCAGCTAAGACTTCA
>Ga0209345_10003512_pt1 | contig 16084 bp, 18 predicted proteins | sample Cruoilmetagenom7_FD_187294 | JGI IMG/M metagenome (GOLD analysis project Ga0209345, IMG submission 187294) | Oil polluted marine microbial communities from Coal Oil Point, Santa Barbara, California, USA - Sample 7 (SPAdes) (version 2) | ecosystem: Environmental > Aquatic > Marine > Oil seeps ... | reverse complement strand
AAAATCAGGCAATTTTGTGAAAATGGCTTGCCAAGCCGAAGCTTTAGTGAAGGTTGGTACGGGCGGCCGGACTTGAACCGGCACTTCCTTACGGAAACAAGATTTTAAGTCCTTTGCAACTATTATTAAACTATTGTTATTATTATATTTATTCACGTTTTTACTTCTTATGTGCGAATAAATGTGCGAAATTTTGCACTTTATGCAAATCATTTTGCGCCCCACTAGAGCCGTAATAATGATTGTAATTCAGTGTTTTTTCTCCTTAAAACAACGAATTTGACAAATTCACCTAAATTAGGTAATATAGGTATATGATTACTGAAAAAACCATTCCGTCCACCAAGTTTCAAAATACGGCAGGACAGGCATTAGACGACGCCTTACAAGACCCTCTAGGCATTACGAGGCGTGGTCGCCTCACCCATGTTCTGCTCTCTGCGAGCGAATATGAGCGCCTAAAACGTAGAGATCAGCAAGCTTATGCAATCGCCAACCTCCCTGATGATATGGTTGATGCTCTTGCAAGTGCAACACCACCTGCTTGGACTGAAAAATATAACGACGAACTACGTTAAAACATAAATGTCTATTCCTGATCCTGAACCCGGCCTTGTCATACGCTATAGCTATTTATGGCTGCATGAGGCTGCGACAGGTAAAGAGGAAGGCACAAAAGATCGTCCTGCGGTGGTTGTCATTACCCTGAAAAACGAAGATGGGAAGAAAAGGGTAGCGGTCGTCCCTATAACCCATAGCCCACCTACAAAGCCCGAAAATGCCCTGCAACTCCCTGCACCAGTTAAAAAACGCTTGGGATTGGATGATGAAGCCTCATGGATCGTTTTAACAGAGGTAAACGTCTTTACATGGCCGGGGCCTGACTTACGTCCCATCAGCCGCGAAAAGCCTACCAAAATGGCGTTTGGTTATCTTCCTGCACGGCTAACACAAATGATTATAGACGGGCTCCGCGCCAATAATAAGCGCGGTGCAAAAAAAATGGTGAAACGTACTGATTAGGCTACCATAGTCACATCATTTTTCGTAAATATCATAGGTTAGGTGCACTCTTTCAAATTCAGTTTCGCTGTGTAACATACGTTGAATTACCCATTTTTTCTTATTTAACAACGGCAAATTCAAATTATTAGCTCGCGCCCATTTGCTCAAAAATGGGCCCTCACGCCAAATGATCCGTATTTTGCCTGTCGAATGGATCAACTTAAATCTTTCCCAATCATGTATTCCCTTCATTTCTTGCCCTCTCTCTAATTTTGGATTTAAGTATTACCTTCTGAATCTGACTTACTTATTACCGTATTCAATTTCACACGCTCTGCCAAATATGCAGCTATATTTACCTTTAACAAGGCTTCCTCTTTAGATATTGTAACGCGAGCATGCATGTGAACTTTTCGGGTAAATTGCGAGAATCCATCTAAATAGTGAATTATCCCATGCTCTGGGTTCAAGATATGTTCAGGCGCAAGGTTCACAAACTTTAAAACTGGATTATTACCACGAAATACTTTGCGTATCAGACTTGATGAGTCATCTAAAATACCTGATTTCTCTCTTACAGTGTCAAATAAGGCTAATGCAGCTTCGCGTACCGCCTCACTCCAAAGGCCTTTCTCTAGAAACGGAATAGATCTAGATTTGACTTCCTCATCAAAACCTATGTCTTCTATTTGTTTCGGTTTCACTGTTGGATGCTCGGCATACTCCTGTGCTTTTTTCGGCAATGGAATATCCTTGGGAGGTAAACCGTCAATATATAAATATACCATATAGGCAACTCCTAATACGACAGCACTAGCCGCGAGCACTTTAACAGCATCACCAGAAACGGTTATATTAACTTGGGTAGTAATATTATTCTCCAATTTATTAAGCTATGAATTTTATTTCATTCAGCCGTAAGTTTCAAGTTTGCAACTTTGTTTAAATGCAAGTGCATGTCAACAGTGTGAAAGATTAGGGGGTTTAAAATCACCTTATTCATCGCTCATGGTCATAATCATTACTTGGGGGTGACGCATAATGCTCATAATCATCCGCCATATTGTCCACTAAACTATCTCTAATCGCCGCTGTACGGTCTTCTGATTTGTTTTCGCCCCCCGTGGCGTCAGTAAATTTACGGCGCATGTCAGAAACCTTATCCTGATCGTTTTGAAAAGCAGCGTTTCGTATTTTTTCACGTTCTTGCCATACTGATTGCAAGTCGGCTTTTTCTTTCGCTTGTTGTTCTATCAATTGCTCACGTTTTAAAAGGAAACTGGAGCGCATTTGATCCATTTCGATATTTCTCTGTTTAACCATTTCGGCTTTTTCTGCTTGGAACTCTAACTTCTGTTTCCTCTGTAAAAGAATTTTACGGTAGCTCTGGTCTTTTAGAACTTCATCACGGCGAGCATCTTTTTTTGTTAGAACACGGAATATGCGGCTCAACGCATTTCCATCATCGCGCTTATCTCGATTCTGTGTTGCTAAATTCACGGCTTGCCATGTGTTTTGCAATTTACCCCCAATATTTTGATCCCGCTTATCGTATTGCGTGAGTTCATTATGAAATTGGGATTTTAGGTCACCACGCAAGAGGCGGAATTTATCAGCAATGAGTTGGCGAGCATTTTTAATATTTTGCTGTGTTTTATTGGCAAGTGAAGTTTTCTTCTGCTGATGGTTATCCTGAAAACGCGCCCATTCACGTTTTTGTTTATCCGCAACCTCTCGGCTGAAAATAGCAAGGCTGTGATCTTTGGTGCTTTGTTCGGCCATAACTGCACCAGAAGCACACTTATTGTCATTTGAGGGGATATTTACTACGCGGGAAGCTTCGATAATATGGCGTGACTGGTTACGTTTTCCCTTCACATATTCGCCTTCTTTTCGGCGTTCATTATTGCTCACCCTATCCCCACAATAGACTTTGCCCCGTTCTTCTTCATACTGTTGCGCCCATTCAGATAACTTTAAGCGGTCATTACTTGATGGCAACATCACGCCGTTTTCAGGGCATACGCGGTTACATAGAATATGAAGGTGGGGATGGTCTTCATCATCATGTGCAACAATAAGCATTTGCCGGTTATCGGCACCGATTGCTTGAATTGCTCCATCTGCGGCGTAAATCATATCTTCTTGCGTGAGGCCTTCAGCTTCTTCGGGATGCCAAGCTAGCGAAAGATGTAATACAGATTTATTGGATTTACGCCCCGTGTTAGGTACACCTGCATTTGCCTTTAATCTTGATTGATCCATCGCCGTTGACGCCATAATGCGCCACGCCATATCGGGATCATCACTCATTAGATTGCGAACCTCTGTCCAAGCCACACGCTCACTCGTTTCCAAGGTGCCTTTGTCGTGCAAGAGATATTGCGCCGCACCTTTAAAACTTGTTCCCTTGGCAATGATTTTAGGAACCATGTGGCTTCAAGAGGTTTTTCATGACGGTCTGCAACTCTGTACCAACTTCCCGCCAATACCGAACAAAATCACGTCCCTGATGGGTGGCACGGGCAAGCTGATTAACATTCACACCAATACGGTTTACTTCATTGATTAAGGCAGGATCAGGTTTTGAAGCATTATTAAAGATTGCTGTGTGACTAAGCGTTTTACGGCGTATGTAATCATGCGGGGGCATACCAACAGCCGCCGCTTGCAATCGGACATGTTCGATTTCTGCCAATGTAAAACGTAAGTTAAAACGCTGATCGCGTTTTTCATGGGCTTGCTTTTTTGGTCGCGCCATTACTTGTTCCTCCTGTTCGCTCATCCAAGGTTAAACCTTGGTCGTTGTGCAGTTGTCGAAACACTGCTCATATTCTAGCTTTGACAAGCTAGGCTTGATCCAACGAAGACACGTTTGGCGCTCATCCAATCCGCGCAGGGTTGGTCATGTTTCCAAAGTAGCTCGAAGGCTCTTTGGTTTCGTCCAGAGCAAATGCTCTGGTTGTGTTTAAACGGCAATCCGTTTAGTCATGGTTCGGTTGCAAGGTGGAGAGGGCAGTCTCCTAGTCCTTGCGAGTACGTTTTGAAAGGGGGCGATACCCCTTCACCAGACTGCTAAAAATTGACCTTGGTCGATTTATTGCTGGTTTTTGGGCACCAAAAACATATCTGGCTATCCTCTATTCGCTATTTGTCCCTCCTATAAATTTACCATAAATATCGAGATTGATCAAACTTTCCTAGCAAACAACATTCATAAAGGGCATAAGTCTTAGAGATTCCCCTCAGCGTTCTCAAAGTCAATTACCTGTGGCCGTGGCTCCGCGTTACGCTTGTGCTACCGCTCCATCCATAGTGATTTCACTTTCTGTTTGCACACTCGGTCTCGCCGATAGGCAGAAGTTGCGTCCGCAACTCTGATATAATTTATAGCGAAGATAAGAGATAAAGCGTTATGCCTTAAACCGAAGCAGCTTAATTAGAGACTGTGACAAACACCACACCTTGATTTTGAATAAGTTCTTCCGGTATATGATCGAACCTCAATATTGAACCTTTACCGCCTTTATGTGGCCAAATTGCGCCAATCTCACGAGCAGATTCAAGAATGCTTTTGCCATTTGCATCTGTGCCTACAATTCGTGAAAATGAAACCAAATGAGAAGGTTTATTGTTCATAATTATTTCCTATCATACAAGCTGAAAGAATTTTCGGATTCCATATTTATCACGTCATTAAGAAAGGCTGGTTTTTCTGCACCTTGTGCCGCCTGATCGATTAAGGCACGGGCAAATTTAAACTCTTTATGATCTGAAAGCCTATTAACAAGACGGTGCAGGAAGTTTTCATCTCTACGAGACATTGCCTTTCCCATTTCTAATTGTTGCCGCAACTCTCTCATCAATCCAAATGCGCAATGCCGCGTAAAATGCTTTTCTTGGCTCATCATGGTCGAGATAGGCATCAAATCTATTCTCTAAGGCTAGAGCTTCCTGCGCCTCGAAAAGTGCAACTATTGCTTCAGAAATTTTAGACTTCGGGAGCCCCTCTAGTGCATTTTGGAGCTGCTCCGCCGTAACAATGTTTTGCTGATTTTTTTCCGTTGTACGACTTTCGTCATTCTCTGCTATTGCTTCAAATAAATTTTGCAGCTGGTTCTGGTATAAATCCTGTGACATGCGCCTCCATGCTAACGAATGTTTATGTAATATAATAACATATTTGTAGGTAGAGCTGCAAACTTTCAATGGATTATAATTTGGCTTTTTCTGCAAGCCACGCTATGCAAGGGTTTCAGGAGCAAAACCTATGTCAAAGAAACCACAAAGCCTTGAAGAGTTTGAAGCGCGGTTTGGTCAACTATCCGAACGCATGAATCCAGCTGCTCAGGATGTTCAAGCGCAGGAGAACATGCCCCTAGCTGAACGTCCGGAAGAGAAAGAACAACCAGAACAAGAGCCGTTTGATGATGGTGAAAGCCGTTTCGAACAAAACAGCTCAAAGGATGAATTTAACACGGCAGCATCTGGCAAAGACCCAAAGAAAAACGGGCAGGGATCTAAACAGGTGCAAAATGATGCACCAGAACCTACACCACGCCCTCCAGCGAACAGTGAAGGCATTGATCGCGCAACACACCAAGCCTCAATGGCAGAAGATCAGGCGCTTTATGAGGCACAATTCGCTAATTTGTCTGAAATACTGGACGAAATGAGTGATGAAAATAATGGCCAAGAAAATGATCGAGACAATGGGCAAGACTATGATCAATAGGGTAAATTATCCTCTGTAATAACCGCTATATATCTGCGCTACAATTTCTTCATAATTGATAATTTGAGTAACGAGTATTAATGTACCTATTCCAATGAAAATATAGTTATATTTATCCGTTAGAATGTCTTTTAAGCTCTCGACGAATACATCACGCCCCTTGTAGGTAAAATCACTTGTGCTAGTTAATCGAGATTCACGCTCTAAATAATAACCACCAAAAAAGAGCATTAATCCAAATCCAAATGCAATACTCGCCCCACCGACCCACATTATCGCGATTTGGTAATTACGCGGCATAGAAAATGATTCCCCGCTTTTCACCTTACATTTATATTTGTGATTTTTGCTAAATATAGGCTTTCTTACATTTGTTATCGTGCCTGAAACACACCTCTTACTAAAGAAGGATGCGTCATTTTTTATCTTCACGACTTCATATGTAGGCCGCACTTCAAACATTGATGGGTTTTCTCTCGCAAGAGTCGTCAGTAATACCATTAAAACTACGGGAGCCACCGCAACCGCAATCCAAAAGAATTTCACCAATTCTTTTAACCGTTCAAATTCGACAGCTTCAAAGTTGTCTAATTCTTGTTGTTTGTTAGCAGCAATACGGGCTTCATCACTCTTACGTTTTAGTGCAGCGGCGGCTCTTTCTTCTGCTTGTTTTTTTTGCTCTGCTTTCCAATTTCTTTGGTAAACAGTATTTGCGGCTTCAATCATTACTGTCAGCTTTGTTTGATAACGCTCGTGCGTATTCATATACTCTTTAATTTGCTCAAAAATTCCGCTTTCAAGTTCAACGCGATCTTGTTGACTAAACGGCTTTTCCATACGCAATAATAAAATATCCCCAGATTGTTCAAATGCGGGGGCTAAAGCAAAGTCAATCACCTTCCCCGCGAATGGTGCTTTAATGCCAATTTTTGACGTTTTCGCCGCTCCTACTCGCTCAGCAATAGAAATAGATTTAAGTTGAACTGGGTTTTGTGAAACTTGGGGAAGGGTATCATCATCCAAAACATTTGCTGTAGCCAATTCAAATCTTTTCTGATTTGCCCTAACTGTAGGCGCTGTCCAATGGAATAGCTTGTCGCCTTTCTTAAACCATTGATCCGTTGTAAAATTGAGCGCAACTTTAACGTCAATATCCGATTCCATAATATCTTTGGGTAGCCGTATTGGTACAAAATGGTCTGGTGTGTACTGCCCTCCCACTAACCTTTGTTCAGAAAATGGCTTGTGATGCTTAGCATAAGCATAGTGTGGCGTGAAACAATTTTCAAACAGCGGATCTTGATCATAATAGCACTTGCGAAGCATGAAAGCATCTTCCCGCGCCATTCTAATGAGTAAAAAGCCAGGATAACTTGGATGCTCCCGTTCTTTATCTTTAAAACCAGACAAATATCTGTTCGTTTCAGACATAGAAATCAGAGGGCGTTTCTGTTTCGAAATTGTGCGCCCTCTAGTCTTGGAACGACTCCAATTTTCAGAGCGCGATTTTGCCCATGATTTTTGCTCGCTCGCTGTTGTAGTATACGTGTTCGACAATGTTTGAGACTCGTTCCAACTATCTGTCTGCGCCGTTGAATTACTTTTCCCGGTGGTATTCGCTTGGCTCAATGAGCCTCCTTCATTATGACTACTGTTTATTGAAATAGCACGGCTGGCACTTGTATTGCCGCCCTGGCTTGATCCAACCGACTGATTGTTATTTTTTCCAGAAGTAAGCGACGTTCCGCGATTTTCATTTGTAGAATGTATAGTCGGTCCAAAAAGTTGAAATGGGCGAGGGTCGTGTGTGTCCGACAGCCCTCTATTTTCGCCACTCGATTTGTTTGTGCCCCAACCACGGTTTTTATTATGTTGCCAGGAGCTCCCTTTACTAGCTGTATCTGTTTTAGCACGGCCTGATGATTTACCCCATGAACGCGCGTCGGTGATGCTAAGGCTTTGATTGTGTGTTTCTGTAGAGGACAATGCCCCTCCAGTTCCTTTAGTATCTGCAATTCCCTTACTTTCTCCTTTTGAGACACCCCGTGAATGGGTTTGGGTATCACCTTCACTTGCACCGACTGATTCAGTCGCGCTTTCAGTATAAGAAACTAGCTCTATCTCTGTATCCCCAAATTGTTTCGAAATATATTCACCTGTATCATTATCATTTATCCCGAAATATATTTGAAGATTGCATCCTGCAATTAGCCCCGTCCACGCTTGACCATAATAATCTTTCAAATTTCCCAAATGGGTAACAATTACAAAAAGCTTTACACCTGCGCCCCGTATAGAATTCATCCCATTTGCAATTTTCTTGTTTTTGCCCATGGAAGCAAATTCATCTAAAACCATAAGAACTTTTTTCCCTGTGGTGGGTAATTCTTGGTTTTTGCTCATTGTTTCGAGGATCAGGGCAATCACAGCATTTTGCCATCTAACGGCAGGGTGATCCGAATTATCCGGTAAGCATATAAAAATACTGATCCCTTTCGGGTCTTTCTTCAAGTCGTTCAAATTTAGAGATCGTGATTTAATTCGTCCTCCTTTTATTTGATCCTCAATTTGAAGGTCATCTAAAAACCCGGTCTCAGACACCGCATTTTCAAGCTGTGATCCCCACTGTTTTGGATTAGTGCTCATTAGTGAAAGCTTGGCTTTTGCTCGACCTGCAACCTTACCTCTCTGCGCTTCACTTTTTGAAATTTCTATCAATAGAAGCTCATGGGCATCATTTATATTTGGCCAGTTTTTAGGATCACGACCTTCGGATTTGGCTTTTCTAATCTCTGCCGCCTTTCCCTTTTTATAATCTGAGAAAGCTTTATCCAAACCACTTGTGATGTATTCTCTAGCTTTAACTAATGTGCGTTCATGATCTTGAAGGTAAGGAGATGTTTTAACATGAGCTATTATGAGCGCGGTAATTTTTGCCCCCTCTTTAGCCCAACTTTCACTTTCTCCACCATCAGCAACCACACGCATCGCTTCAGCTAGAGTTTCACAATCGGTTAAAAGTGAAGGAGAATTGGGATCGATCATATCCAAAAGATTGCACGAGGCACGCAAATCATCAGGGACTCTGGCTTGACCATAGGGATCAAGCACATACGTGTTTTGGCCTAACCCCTCACAATATTCATCTCCGTTTGCACGTCGAGCAGCACAAATAGAAGCATTTTCGCCTTTAGGATCAACGGATACTATCGAACCTTTCCACTGTAGAAGATTATTAATAATGATGGACCGACCTTTACCTGCACCTGTTCCCGCACACATGAACACATGGGTATCATCATCATAACCTATGGCTTGATGATAATTGAAAGGGTTGCGGCCAATGAAAAAATCTCTGTCAGGATTATACGCATGTTTTTTAGCGATGTCGTCGGGGTCAGCCCACTGCGCATCAGCATAACTTGATCCACCGTTTTTCATCTTACAATCCTCACATCGCCCAAACAAATTTACAAACTAACAAAAATACAAAAGAAGTGCCTTGCAAGCCGTTAGGGTCAATCTCTTTAGCGGCGCTCATATCTAGGGAGATTTCAGGCTTAATCCTTCTCTGGAAAGTATACCCAACGGGCGCACTTGATCGGCCAAAACAAATATTACTGATTCTATTCCACTGTATTGGTTTTTGTCGCACTGTTAACAATACTATCTCCATCACAACGCTTTGTAATACTAGTGGTTTTAGTGATAGTAACTGTTCCTCCCTCACTAACACTCGAACTTTTTCCTACAGAAACATTCTTCCTAAAGGGCATTTTACAGCCCTCTTTATCAGACACAGTCTCGCTTGATGACGTGCCGCGTGTTCTATTTGTTCCAGTAGTTTTACTTTTTGAATAATCTTTCATGCTCGGTTAATAAACCAGAATCCTTTTCCAAACAACGTTTTCTTCATAAGCACCATTTCAAGGTTTTTCCAGTCCGTTATTCGGGCTGTTTTTGCTTATCCGTGTCCTTCCTCGGTTCTCGGTGAAGGAAGGTACGCCGGATAATCGGCAAGCCGAAAACATCGGGAGAAGCAATTATGAAAATGCGAGAAACATTTAATAGAAATGGAAATTTAGAATCTGAATTACGCGGTAAATATCATCAGCTATTCAATCAATTGGCGGGACTAAAGCCAGGAACTTACGAATATCACAATACTACCAGTCAATTACATACGGTAAATTATAAACTACAAGCGTTACGTCGATAATAGGCGGCATATTCAGGCCGTGAAGCCCAATCTCTCAAATGCTAGTGCCAATGTACTATGTGAGACACCAAACCGCTTAGCGACCAAATATAAGGGTTTTTCTTTTTCACTAACCAAACGATAAGCACTTCTAACTTGGGTATTGGTTAAAGCGTATGGCCTTCCAAGTTTTTGACCACGTTTTCGTGCCGCCTCAAGTCCTTCCCTCGTTCTACGAATAATGATTTTTCGCTCAAACTGTGCCAGTAACGCTAGAATACCATAAATAATCTCGCCAAACTCTGATGATGTATCGATATTGGCACTTACAATTTTGAAATTTATACCGCGCTCTCGGAGCGTTTCCGCCGTTTGTATTGCTTCAACGGTTGAGCGAAATGCACGGTCTAAATCCAATATCACAAAAGTATCGCCCTTTTTGAGCAACCCCATAAGCATATCAAAAACGGGGCGATGCTTTGCTACTGCCGATATTTTTTCAATGAATATTTCGTCGCACTGATCTTCCAAGGCGATTAACTGCCTGTCCTCATTTTGTGTTTTCTTTGAAACACGGACATATGCTAATCGTCTGCCACCTTGGTTTTGGTCAATATTTTCGCTCACTGTGATTACCCTCTTGATTGTTGAAAAACGGTCGTTTTCCGAGAATGGCCATTTTGCGCTCCTTAAAATTTATGCTTTTGCTAAGTGGTTGATTTATATAGCCGTAAACATTTCCGTAATCATTTTACCCCTACCCTTGATAAACGACCGTTTTTCAACAATATCATTGGCATCATTGGGACAGTATTTTTACTGGTTTCTAGCCCAATATATGCACAAGAAAATACTGCACCGTCCTCGTCCTTAAAAGGGCATTGGGTTACACCAAATTATGACTTTAAAAGCGGCAAGCCCGAAGATCGCGGAGCAACTGCAACTGCAATGGTTTACTCGAAAAAGAACGCGGCTGTTGGTGTGGCAATATTTGTAACACCTGCTGTTGAAAGTGACCTAGCCGAACGGTACGGCGAAGGCTTGATGAAGATGTTTTCCAAAAAGAAAATTCCTGCGAATTATTACATTGAACGCCTAGGTAATGGCGAGAAAAAAGCCGCAATGAAGTTCTATGTGCATGGATATTATATAGGGACATATGCAGGAAAAGACCTTCCCGCAGGAATTTTACTAGCCATTGATCTGTTTAACGGTGAACCCTATGCGGTCGAAATGCTCAAAGAGGGTAGTTTATAAAGAAGGCGTATCATTGAGCAAAAAGTCCAAGTCGTCCAACCCCTCATAAGCATTATTTGTATTAGCGTGATCTGCATTCACTGCGGCCTCTGCTCGCTCAATAGAGTTACTTATATTGTCCATAACAACTGCCACGGCTTGTTCCTCTTCTGACATATCCATACCTAAGGCACGACCTTGATCGATTTTGTCTTGTATAGCACTTTGCTTATCACGAATTTTGTCTGCTACATCATCACGGGATTTTTGATCTGCGGCCTGTGCATCATATAAATCCTGTGTCAAAGTTTGCGTGAGGAAAATATAAGCTTGATCTGGCGATAAATCCTCTTTGCCGTGTTTTGCGAGCAAAGCTTGCACACGCGGATTATAATCACCGTTGCTATCTGTTAAATCAGACTCGTCATGTAAGTTCTGCTCTATAAATTTGAGTGTTTGATTACGCTCTGCCATGCGCAGGTCAATTTTATGTAGGTCGTCACCTAACTTGCCAAGGTCGCCCATCATGCCGTTTAGGTCATCTCTAATTTGTGCCTGCTGAAGCATGACAATATCGAGATAGGTATCGGACGCCTTTTTCTTATTCGTTATGATTGAATTGCCAGACTTGGTAGCACCCTTTGCCTTATAACCTCCCGCAACAGAATCGTCGCCATCCGCACCTTTGGATGCCATCAGGATTTTTTGCTCAAGGGCTTTAGCTTGAAGGTCAGCGACATTAGATGGATTTACAGCATCGTCAAAAATACGCTTCATGCAAACCTCCAGATTAAGGGAAGTCCGCGCTTATCTACCGATAAGCAGCCAAAAAGACCTGTCTTTTTGGCACTATCACAGTACATCAAATACACGCGTCCTGACGTACCCCGCCATGCCCGTAAAAATAAAACCATAACTGAATAAATACGCCCCCACATAGGCTACATTATAACAATACCACGCTTAATAATTGGTTAAGTTTATTTGTTATGTAAGCCACTAACATTACTAAAAATTTTCTTATATACCGAGCTTGGTAAAGAATATTTTATTTCTCATACCTGCATCTTTTACAAGTTTGTCCCAACTGATGGTTTCGACATATAAATTTATATTCCCGTACCACTTAAACCAACCGAGGCCGTCAGGCATCTTTTTGAAATCTTTTTCAGTTTCTAGCCATTTTTCAACTTTGGCAGTCATGTCACAGACAACATAACCATAAAAAGGCGTATTCTCCCCAACTGTAATTTTTCTCCCCTGTGGGGTTTTAAATTTCCCCTCTTTTATGCTGTTAACGTACCTTATAATTTGCTGAACAGGATCTTCTTTGGAAGATGGATTCACAAAATCATCACGTAAGGGTTTCTTGAACTCAAAAATTGTAATTGGGTTGCTCGCTTCATTGTCCCCACGGAAAAGCACGCGCTTACCATAGGTCAATAAATCTGGTCGCTCTGAGGTGCCGCCATCTAAAGGTTTGTCCGAAGAAACATAATTCGTAAAATTCAAGCGTTCATCAATGATCCATAAATTGTGGTCAGCAAAATCGGTTTTATCAGTATCGCCATGACGAGGGAAAATTATATCATGTACCACACCTTCCGATGAATATTTACCATCGGAATCAACTTCTAAGCTCTTTTCAAATATGTCCAAAACATATCGCCTCATTGCAATATAGTGTGTTAAGTCGTTTTGGCTTACATCAGAAATTTTGCTAACTATTTCAGTTACATTTTCTTTTAAACTTTCAACGTCGCTACTTTCTAATATGATAGCAATTTCTCGTTTTACGCTGATTTCATTTTTATATTTTTCTTTTTGTAATCGTTCCTCTATTTCCGCCGAAGATGGATTGTAAGGCATAGAGGATAAGTCAATATCTTTAAGAACCCCTCGATGCCAAGGCGCTTCTTCCTCTATGTAAGAATGGACACGTTCACTTTTCTTTTGTTGTCTTACAGTAATATCCTCGCCGACTGCAAACTTAGCAATATCGGCTGCTTTAATTTCGATTTCATTTTGAGAAACCCCAAGAAGCAATTCACCAGTTTTACTAAATTCAAATCCACCTCTTTCAAATGCTACGTTGTTATCTAGGTAATCTCCAAAAACATAGGCCTTGATAATATAATTTTTATCGGACGTTGTATTTTCACCATCCTTCTTATCATAGAATTCATCAATGAACTCTGGGACATAATTATGAATTGGCGTCCCTGTGACTTCACGTTTGTGAGCAACAAGGCTAATTTTACTTTTTTGACTTTTTGGAGAATAAAACTTAAACACCCTAACAGAAAATTCGTACTGTGAAGATTCCGATCCCAAACTAAACTTATCGTCAACAATACCAATTTCCTGAATTGTTCCCGATAGTTCATTGCTAACAAAATCGTTTAATACGATTGGGTTAGAGTTATTTTTTTCGACAATTGTTATTGTTGGACATGAATAATCGTCAGTAATAAAATACGGCAAAAGTTTTTCGACTAATTTTCTAGCAATCGTCGCCAGTTTTTTATTGGGAAAATTACCATTCTTAAAATCATCTAAGTAAACAATAGATTGTGTATTTTTTGCATCCGTTTTTTTGATTTTTTCATCAACAATAATATCATTTACTTTGCCCATTGAAAAAGTACGCTTTTGAAGTTTACCGTCTTTTTCAAATATACTTTCAACCGTTAAATTTTCAAAATATTTCAAGCAAGTAAAACGTCCGAAGCCTTTACCACCCTCAGTAATCTTTTCGTCTGAATATAATGTGTCAAAAGATTTCGTGTTGTTATCGGTAAAACCAATACCATTGTCACTCACCTGAAAGCCAATAACTGCTGGTAAGGTATCATCTAATTCAGCTTGAGATGAACGCTCTACTGATATTGTTATTTTCCCATGTTTTTCTTTTTTGCTTTCTATGGCCTGAATTGCATTTACGACAACTTCAACAAGAGGCGTGTAAGCATTAGTACCAGACCTAATATTTTCTACAGCCCTCCTAATGTTTACATTACTCATATTTGCTCCTAAATGCGCCTCACTTCACCAAAAATTACATGGTATTTATCAAGCTATCAACAAACCTGAACATAGTAAATTTACAGGTTTAAAAATAGTGGTGCGGACGGGGGGACTCGAACCCCCAAGGCCTTACGGCCAACGGATTTTCATACCTACCACGACTTTTGCCGCCCAAACCATGCGGGTTCCCGCATAGTCTAGTTTGGGGTCTGGACTATCCCTTCATCGTAGTATCGGGTTCCCGATACCTTAGACGCCGCCCGTCTAGTCTCTACACCTTCCGAACAGTTGTTACACCGTAAGGCTTGGCTCGGGATTAGCATAAGCATGTTCATGCCCTTAGCCTTCCCCGAATTTGAGCGGTTCTACTTCACGCATTTCCACATGAGCACTCAAAATATTATCCTTAAGTCCGTCGCGTATACCAATTCCGCCACGTCCGCATAAGAAAATTCGTTATCTAATTATTCTCAAAAAAACGCAAGAGATTTATGCTTCAATTATCCGAATATGTAGGGGTAATTATTTTTGATTTCCCACTTTCGGGTCTGCGCATGTTAATAGATGCCGCATTGATCCTGTTTTGGATATGTGCGGCATAATGTTTTTCAATGATTTCCACTGACGTTCGACAGTTTTTGGCAATTTGATAAATATCTGCGCCCTCCATAAGGCGCATAGATATGTAAGTATGGCGAAGGCTGTAAAGTGTTCGCCGTTTCCCATCACGGTTTAAGAGCAAGCCTTCTTGTTCAATAACTCTTGAAAACAACCTGTTTTGCATCTTTGGAAAAACAGGGTCTGTGCTTTTAGGATTATTACGCTTAATCAACCTTTGAAAAGGGATAACTGCACCGGGCATGGATTTACAATAACCAACACCACGCTTACCGCGCACCTCAATAATAAGAATAGTTTCGTTTGTGTCTGCATCCTCAACAATATCAATATCGCGGAATTCAAGGTTCCGCGCTTCATCTGGCCGCATACCTGTATTTGCCAAAAACAAAATCAAATCATGCAATTGTTCATTTGCCCAACGATGATGTTTACTCCGTATATTTTGACAGCGCTTACGAGTAGTCGTGTAAAGTTTCTTGTATTCTTCTGGTGAAAACCAAGGCCGGTGTTCCAATTTACCCGTGGTTTTGTACGGGGTACTCATATCGGGAAGGCTATCAAGCCAGTTATGTCGTAAGGCAGTTTTCAACACTTGGCGTAGGGTTACTATTTCTTGATGAAGAGTGCTACGCGAAGGCGGCTTTCCGCTTTTGCCATTATCCCGCCGCCATATTCGGTATTCCTGTATGGTACCTGCTGTAATGCTTTTTACACCTTTTTTCCCAAAATACGGAATGAGATAACGGTCGAGCCGTTCCCTATGCATCGCAACATAAATCGGGCTTCGTTCGCCCTCCGTAATGATTGGATATTCTTTCCAAAATTGTTCCGCAACAATTGAAAACCTCTTGCCGCTTTGGAGTTCTCCTTGGCGCGACATGTTGCAAAGATTGAAATACCAATCTTCGGCAACATCTTTAGCGCGGCTAAGACTTTCAGCGCGGGTACTCGCTCGATGTTCTGTGCCATTTAAACTAGCAGAGCATTGCCATTTGCTTGAATTAGGTCGCCTATAAAGGCGCACTTTGTCACCGAGAATTGTGTGTATGGTAGCCATAATATCTCCAATATACCATAATCGCACATAAACTGCAAACTGTGTGAGGTGTGTGCGAGATAGTAAGACGCCCATTTAGGCATTAACTATCTGTTTTATTTAACTAATATGATGACTGTACACTGGTTTTAAGTCTTGCGTGTCTACCGATTCCACCACGCCCGCATGTGCATAGATGTATTAGCTCGGTCTTTATTAATGCAGG
>Ga0209345_10003511_pt1 | contig 16085 bp, 13 predicted proteins | sample Cruoilmetagenom7_FD_187294 | JGI IMG/M metagenome (GOLD analysis project Ga0209345, IMG submission 187294) | Oil polluted marine microbial communities from Coal Oil Point, Santa Barbara, California, USA - Sample 7 (SPAdes) (version 2) | ecosystem: Environmental > Aquatic > Marine > Oil seeps ... | reverse complement strand
AAACTCAGCGTGAAGGAGAATTAGACGATCAACCAATTTCTACTGCAAGAGCATTTAATTGGAATGTAAATGAGGATATATTAAATATTGATTATGATGGGGAAATTGAAATGACCAATTTTTATATTAATTCGAACGAACAGCTTCATTTAACTGACTTAACAGATTTATACTTTATTAGACTCGACTAATCAAAAACACTACTAAGCACAACACCTTTATAATATCACCTTACAATTAGAATACTTATTCGCTAATTGTCTACCTGGATAAAATTAACCGAGAATAAATTTAAAAATTCACGTTTTTGGAAACTCTTTTATCTTTTTAGTTAAATGTTTTAACTGTTAGGTTAAAACATTTAACTATTTGACTAATTAAACTAAATGAGGGACTAATAAAACTATACGATAAACTAGTTAAACTATACGATGGACTAATAAAACTATATGATGGACTAGTTAAACTATACGATGAACTAATTCAACTAAACGAGGGGTTATTAAAACTAAATAAGGGACTAATAAAACTAAACGATAGACTAATTAAACTAAACGATAGACTAATTAAACTAAACGAGGGACTATTAAAACTAAATAAGGGACTAATAAAACTAAACGATAGACTAGTTAAACTATATGATGGACTATTAAAACTATACGATGGACTAATTAAATTATATGTATGCCTAATATTTAGCACAAATTAATACACCCTTGTCTTAATTTTTTGTAACTTTATAACTTATCCCCACTCCTCTACATCGATGATGTAATGGGTGGGGATTGTTGGTTAATTATCCTTATGAATAATAGAAAGTAAAAGGTGCGTTTATAAAATGATAAATAGTACTTTTATAACGTATATAACAAGTTAGGCATTAATGCGATAGAAATGAAAGAAAGCATTGTAAAAAAAATATATTCCAAATTATATAAGAAAGATGTAGACAATACATTGAATATATTTTTATGTGGTGCTGATACTGGAAGAACAGATTCATTTAGACACTTGTTGAATATTGAATTTAAAAAATATGCAAAGTTTAATGTAGTATATCCTGAGTTTATTTTTGCAACATTATTAAATAGAAAAGACAGTAACCTACTTGAATTAGAGGACGAATTAGCAAGGTATGTTGATTTAATAATTATACCTCTAGAAGGTCAAGGAACTCTTGCTGAAATAGGAGCATTTACAGTAAACAAAAAATTACTTCCTAAAATTATCGCCATAAATGATATTAAATACAAAAACGCAAAAAGCTTCATAAATCTAGGTCCTCTCGACTTAATTAAAAAGCAAAATTCTAATCATTTACTCTATTTTACTAAAGGAAAAGAAAAAGGTATTTTATCAGGTTTGCTTGGAGAAATAAACTCAAAAAGATATGGTAAAAGGTATTCTTATGAGCTAGAAAATATTTTCAATTTATCTAGGTACTTATTTTATACAATAGCAATTTATCAACCATTAACGAAAAAAGAAATTATAAATAGATTAAATGAATTAACAAGTGAAATAAAAGATGAAAAAATCAAGTTAAAATTTATTGACGCTTCGATACAAATTTTAGTTCAAAAAAACAGAATAGAAAAAGATTTCAATCCTGATTTTAAAGAGGTTTACACTTTATCAGACGAAGGTCATAATTATGTTTATGAAGAACTTCTACCAAAGTTGCAAATTGTTAATGAATTTTCTGATATTAGATTAAAAATTTTAAGTAATCAAATAAAAAAGAAAAATAGAAATATGGATAAGGAACTAAAGCTTTTAGAATTAAAGTAGCCTTTAATAGTTTGATGTTTCGTCTAGCTGGTATTAACTTATATTTTTACAATAAATTAAGTTGTCTAAAAAGTCAGATTTTTCAACAACTCACTTTATTTAAGTAAAAGCTTCCTTATCCATTTTTTAAATTATGAATAGTATTGATAAATTAGTATTAGAAGTTGGTTTAAGTCGTAGTGTGATTGAAAATTATATCACATTTACCGACAAACATTATAATACTTATTATTTATCAAAAAAGTCTGGAGGAAAACGAACAATAGATTGTCCTGGGAAAAATTTAAAAACTATTCAAAGGTGGATTCTAAAAAAACACTTGAACAAAATAGAAGTGAATAAGAGAGCAAATGGTTTTGTCATAGAAAGAGGAATTAAACGTAATGCTCTTTTTCATCTAAACAAAAAATTCATTCTTACACTTGATATTAAAGACTTTTTTACATCTATTTCGCAAAAGCAAGTTTTCGAAACATTAATTGAGCATTTTCCAGAAAAAGAATTCGCATTGAAACTTGCAAAATTATGCACTTACAAAAGACGTTTACCTCAAGGTGCACCAACATCACCAGCTATTTCAAATTTAGTCTTCAAGAAAATTGATGATGAAATTATGAAATATTGCAATTCTGAATTAATTAATTATTCTAGGTATGCTGATGATTTATCATTTTCATCTGATAATAAAAACTCTCTACAGTTTGCCTATAAATTTGTTAATGATTTGCTTTATCAAAATGGATTTAATATAAATTCAAAAAAAACTAGGTATCTATCGGGTAAAGGGAATATGTCTGTTACAGGCGTGAATGTTAATAATGGAAAACCGAAGGTTAAAAATAAACTTAAAAGACAAGTGAGAGCTGAACTTCATCATTATATCATTAAAGGAAAAAAGACAAATCTTAAAAGTTTAGCAGGCTATATTTCATTTATAAGCAGCATTGAAGAAGATTATGCTGACAAGATAAAAACTTATATTACTAAATTAAAAAAAGAAAGAAAACGTTTAGCTAAGAAGAAAGTACCAAAAAAGCACTAATGCCATCAACGTGTATAATTCATTGCTAGTGAAAGCTTACTTACGAAAATCCTCGCGGATTTTCTATTCGGTTTGTATTTGCTAATTTAGTTGCTGAAACACGCAACGAAATCATACACAAACACGTTGGCAAACATTTAAAACATTGGAAATAAACGAAAAAATTACAATAACGATTATTTTAATAATATCATACTTATTCTTAAAGTTTGCATTCCCAATTATGTTAGATGTTTTTAAAAGTATGTTTCGCTCCGTTAATCCAAAACTTGCAGATAAAATTCCTTGGTATTTTAATATTGTGAAGAGATTACCTGATTTACTAGGCTTAGGGCTTTTGGTTGTTATCTTTTTGCTATGGACAAATAATATGAATTAAAAGCAAACTTAGGACACATAACGTAAATAGCAAAATAAGTTACTAACAAAAAAAGCTCCCACATCCGTGAGAGCTTTTTAATTTATAATCAATACCAAGTCTTAACTAAACTCAGCAATTGTTTTTGTAATAATCGACACACAGTCTAGTAATTGTTCTTCGTTCATTACCAATGGCGGTGCAAAACGGATAATGTTACCATGGGTTGGTTTCGCTAATAAACCATTGTCACGTAACTTTAAACAAATGTTCCAAGCAGTATCGCTGTCTTCAGTATCGTTAATCACTACTGCGTTTAACAATCCTTTTCCACGTACCAAAGTTACAAGTTCGTTTGTTTCAGCAAATTGTTGCATCTCGCTTCTAAACAACTGTCCTAAACGTTCCGCGTTTTCTTCCAGTCCTTCATCTTTAACCACCTTTAAAGCAGCTAAAGCAACAGCACATGCTAATGGGTTACCGCCAAAAGTAGAACCGTGTTGTCCTGGCTTTAAAACGTTCATCGCATTGTCATTGGCTAATACCGCAGACACAGGATATACTCCACCACTAATGGCTTTTCCTAAAATTAAAATGTCTGGCTTCACATTTTCATGATCTACCGCTAACATTTTACCTGTACGTGCAATTCCTGTTTGTACTTCATCAGCAATAAACAACACATCATATTGTTCACATAAAGCTTTTGCTTTGCTTAAATATCCTTCAGTTGGCACATACACTCCAGCTTCCCCTTGAATAGGTTCGACTAGGAATCCTGCTACGTTTTTATTCGATTTTAAAACACCTTCCAATGCTTCAAGGTTATCGTATGCTATTTTTATAAATCCGTCGGTATAAGGGCCAAAGTTTTTACGAGCATCTTCATCGTTTGAGAACGAGATAATCGTAGTGGTTCTTCCGTGGAAATTGTTTTCACAAACAATAATTTCTGCTTCGTTTTCAGCAATTCCTTTTTTCTCGTAGGCAAACTTTCTACAAAGTTTAATAGCTGTTTCAACAGCCTCTGCCCCACTATTCATTGGTAATACTTTGTCGAAACCAAAATACTTGGCTACATACTCTTCGTATTTTCCAAGAATGTCATTGTGAAATGCTCTTGAGGTTAAGGTTAAATTGTTGGCTTGTTCGGTTAATGCTGCAACAATCGCAGGATGACAGTGCCCTTGGTTCACTGCAGAATAAGCAGATAGGAAATCGTAATACTTCTTTCCTTCAACGTCCCATACAAAAACACCTTCTCCTTTGTGTAATACTACAGGAAGTGGATGATAATTGTGAGCTCCATACTTGTTTTCTAAGTCGATTGCTTTTTGCGATGCGGTTTGTTCTAAAACTGACATAACATAAAAAATTTAAATTAAAAAATGTGTAATTCCTATTTTACCTTTATTCTTTCGAGAGCTCGAAAATTCAGCGGAGGAGAGAAATCATCCTTGGGTGCAATTTACTACATTTTTCGATTTCTTAAAAATCAAATTTATAAATTTAACGTATAGATAATAATGGATAAAATGATTTGCTTTTATTTTTGGGCAAGTTTTTAATAATTAAAAACCGGGCTATTCGCTATATCTTTTTTGGCAATCACTAGCACCTACACAAAAAAGGATGCCGCTACTATCCCTCTTGCAGATCAATTACACATCTCAACAAACTACAATTAAATAGTTAAACAAATAAACACTTCAATCATTTTCTTATGGCTAGATTTTTTAGTTTACTTTTTTTAGCAATGGAAAAAAGTAAAATGTACATTTTTTAAGAAAGCGTTGAAATATATTTTAATATTCATATTAAGATTAAATACGCTATTGCTATTTTTGCGGCATGGGAAGTAGAAGAAAAAACAGAATCGTTTTAGAAGATCTAGAAGTAATTGATGCTGGTGCCAAAGGAAAAGCTATTGCAAAAGCGCCTGACGGACGTGTAGTATTTATTAGTAATGCAGTGCCAGGTGATGTTGCAACGGTACAAACCACGAAGAAACGTAAAAGTTTTTTTGAAGGTAATGCGATCTCTTTTTCAAAACTATCAGACAAACGTGTTGAACCAGCATGTGAGTTTTTTGGAACCTGTGGTGGTTGCAAATGGCAACACATGGGCTACGATCATCAGCTATTCTTCAAACAAAAAGAAGTAGAGAACAACTTAAAACGTTTGGGTAAAATTGAAATGCCAGCACCTTTACCGATTATAGGTTCTAAAGAACAATTCTTTTACCGCAATAAAATGGAATTCTCTTTTAGTGACAGCAAGTGGTTAACACTAGATCAGATTAAGAGTGATGAAATCATTGAAAACCGAAATGCTTTAGGATTTCATATTCCAGGAATGTGGGATAAAATTTTAGACATCGATAAATGTCATTTACAACGTGACCCAAGTAATGCCATTCGAAATTTCGTTAAACAAAAAGGAGAAGAATTAAATCTAGCTTTTTACAATGCAAGAAAGCAAGAAGGGTTTTTACGTACTTTAATGTTACGTACTTCAAGTACGGGCGATGTAATGGTTTTGATTCAGTTTTTTCATGAAGATGAAGAAAATCGAAAACTTCTTTTAGATGCAGTTGCTTCAGAATTTCCTGAAATCACTTCGTTGTTATATGTAATTAATTCCAAAGGAAATGATACGTTATATGATCAAGAAATTCATTGTTATAAAGGCGAAGATCATATTTTTGAGGAAATGGAAGGTTTGCGTTTTAAAATAAATGCCAAGTCTTTTTATCAGACTAATTCAGAACAAGCATATGAATTATACAAAGTAACCTGTGATTTTGCAGGATTGTCTGGAAATGAGTTGGTATACGATTTATACACAGGAACAGGAACCATCGCACAATTTGTAGCTAAAAATGCTAAAAAAGTAATTGGTATCGAATCTATTCCTGATGCAATTGAAGCTGCCAAAGAAAACGCACAATTAAACAAGATCGATAACGTTGAGTTTTATGTGGGTGATATGAAAAAGGTTTTCAATCAGTCATTTATCAATCAACACGGTCAGCCAGATGTGGTAATTACAGACCCTCCAAGAGATGGAATGCATAAAGATGTTGTTGAACAACTAGTTAATCTTGACGCAAATAAAATTGTGTATGTAAGTTGTAATAGTGCCACACAAGCTAGAGACCTTGCTTTACTAGATGAAACATATAAAGTTGTAAAATCGCAAGCAGTTGATATGTTTCCACAGACTTATCATGTAGAAAATGTTGTACTTTTGGAAAAAAGATAAAATCTCAGACGAGTATATATGTTAAAGAAACTTTTATTTTTAATTGCCCTTATTATTGCAGCGAATAGTTGTACTCGAGATGATTTATGCTCTGAGGCTACACAAAAAACTTCGAAACTTGTCATAGCATTTAAAAATTTCAATAACCCTCTAGAAGATAAAAGTGTTAGTAACCTAACAGTTATTACAGATATAGGCGAAGTAATTGTGATAGATAATGAATCTACTGACTCTATTAATATTCCAATGAATACTGCTGCTGATATTACTGCTTACCGCTTTATAAAAAACAGTAATGACTCAGTAAATATTAATGTGGATTCTATAAGTTTCAATTACTTACGAGTGGATGAATATATTAATAGAGCTTGTTCTTTTAAAACTGTTTTTTACGATTTAAATGCAATTGTAGTTTCAGAAGATGATAATTGGATTCGTTCCGTAGAAATAAAAAATGACACCATTGAAAATGAAGATGAAGCACATATTAATATTTATCATTAGTATTACTTTCACTTCGTCATTTTCAGTAATGGCGCAAGAAGAAAGCACAACTTTAAATGACACTATTGCAAAAACCGAAAAATATGGTTTGCGTATAGGTGCCGATTTATCTAAACCCATTCGATCTTTTTTTGAAGATGATTATTCTGGGTTTGAAGTGATGGCTGATTTTAGAGTTTCTAAAAAGTTTTTTGCAGCAGTTGAACTTGGTAATGAATCTAAAGATCGTTTTGAAGAAAACTTGAAATCTTCAACCAGTGGAAGTTATGCAAAAGTTGGATTCAATTTTAACGCTTATAACAACTGGTTAGGAATGAACAATGAAATTTCTGCTGGATTACGTTATGGTTTTTCTACTTTTAAACAAGAATTATTAGGCTATGGTATATATACCGAAGACAATACTTTTCCTAATACTTTTGTTGAAAATCCGATAGAATACAAAGGACTTACAGCACATTGGGCTGAATTTATTATGAGTATAAAAGCTGAAGTTTATACAAATTTATATCTTTCAATTAACCTCCAATTGAAACGAAAAGTATCTGAAGACAAACCAGAAAATTTCAATAATTTATTTATTCCTGGTTTTAATAGAACGTATGACTTCAGTGAGTTTGGTGTTGGATATGGTTATACACTTTCTTATTTAATTCCTATTTTCAAGAAATAATTTCTAAAGAATTTTAATTATTTTGCTTCTTAGCTTTACGACTTCCTTCATACATTTCGTATTTCACAAATCGACTTTCTAGTTTACCATTATACATCTTGATTTTTCTTGAAGGACGTAAGCCAACATGTTTTAAAGCTTCCATGTTTGAAGTAATCATCCAAGCCTGTGTGCCAGGATACCCTCTTTTTAAAGTATTACCAATTGAAGAATATAACTCTTCTACATTGGCAGACAAACGCTCATCGTACGGTGGATTAAACACCATATATAACTGTCGTTCATTTTCTTTTTTTGTTTCAAAAAAGTCCTGTTCCTGAACTGAAATAAATTCCTCTAGGTTTGCGCTATTTATATTTTCTTGAGCTCTTTCAAGAACTCTAGCATCTTTATCAAAGCCATAAATTTTAAAATGAAACTCTCGAACTTTCTTTAAAGCTGAAGCTTCAATGAGTTCATACAAATCTACATCGAAATCGGGCCAGTTTTCAAAACCAAATTCCTTTCTATTTAAATTCGCTGGAATATTACAAGCAATCATTGCTGCTTCAGTTAAAATAGTACCTCCACCACACATTGGATCCAATAAATCGCATTGTCCTGTCCAACCTGATAACATAATTAATCCAGCTGCTAACACTTCATTAATTGGCGCTAATGTTGTAGCTACCTTATATCCTCTTTTGTGTAAAGATTGTCCAGAACTATCTAAAGACACAGTACAAATATTTCTATCTATATGAATATTAATACGCAATGTAGGGTGATCTAAATCTACATCTGGGCGAACACCTTCTTTATCTCTAAATCGATCGACAATTGCATCTTTTGTTTTCAAAGAAATATATTGGGAATGTGTAAACTGATCAGAAAAAACAGTTGCATCTACTGCTAAACTACCTTCTTTATCCATATAGTTTTCCCAAGGAATTTCATATACTTTTTTATATAAATCCTTTTCATTAAAAATATTAAATGCTGTAATTGGTTTTAAAATTTTTATAGCAGTACGACAACATAAATTAGCCTTATACATAAACCCTTTATCACCCTTAAAAGTAACGTTACGAGTTCCTGTTTCAACATTTGAAGCTCCTAATTGCCTTAACTCTTGTGCTAATAATTCTTCAAAACCATATAAAGTTTTAGCTAGCATTTTAAAATTTTTCTCCATAATATCCTCTAGAAAACGGGGTTCTTTCTTATAAAACAACATTTATATTTAAATAAAAAAGCTTCCTTTTAATTAGAGAACAAAAATACAGTATTTTAGTAGCCGAAAATCTTATTCATGCAAAAAGATAAAAATAATTGGTATACCTCATGGTTCGACACTCCGTATTATCATATTCTATATAAAGAGAGGGATGAAACAGAAGCTGCTTATTTCATGAATAGGTTGATGCAGTTTCTAAAATTAACTAAAGGTTCAGAGATTTTAGACCTTGCTTGTGGCAAAGGAAGGCATGCTCAATATTTAAACACCTTAGGTTATGATGTTACAGGAGTAGATTTGTCTTCTGAAAGTATCGCTTTCGCTAAGCAGTTTGAAAACGAAACCTTACGTTTTAAAGAACACGATATGTGTCTGCCTTTCCCTAAAAAATTTGATGCCGTTGTAAACCTATTTACAAGTTTTGGTTATTTTGAAAAGGAAGAGGATAACTTGAGAACAATTAAAGCAATTAAAGAAGAAATAAAACCAAATGGTTTTGGCGTTATTGATTTTCTAAATGTGGAATTTGTTAAACAGCATATTGTTCCTTCTGAAATAAAAGTAGTTGATGGAATTTCATTTCATATCAATCGAAAAATTGAAGATGGATATATCATTAAAGGCATAAAATTTTCTCATAACAATAATGATTTCTTATTTGAAGAACGTGTAAAAGCAATTTCTTTGGAAGATTTTCAAACTTATTTCGACAAAGCAGGAATCACACTAAAACATTGTTTTGGTGATTATAATTTACAATCTTATTCTAAAAATACTTCTGAAAGATTAATACTCATCTTTAGCATATGAATTACATCATTTTATTTTTATCAGTTATTATTGGTTACTTCATTGCTACTTTAGTAAAAGGAAAGAACTTAAAATTCATGCCAATATTTTTGGCTTTTAGTGGTGCATTCTTATTGGCCATCACGCTTTTTGAATTAGTTCCTGAAGTATTTGAAACTCCTTCAAAGCAAACGGGAGTGTTTATTCTTATAGGTATTGTACTACAGATTTGTTTAGAATTCTTTTCTAAAGGAGCAGAACATGGACATGTACATATGGATGCACAAAAACATGTGTTTCCTTGGGTTTTATTTTTAAGTTTAAGTATTCATGCAGTATTAGAAGGATTTCCCATAGACGAACATAATCATTTACTGCTTGGTGTATTAGTGCATAAATTGCCTATAAGTATAATTCTTTCTTTATTTTTTATAAAAGCTGGCTATAGTAAATTAGTAAGTCTAACCTTTTTGGTTTTATTTGGTTTAATGACTCCTTTAGGTAGTTGGATTTCTCAACATGTTGAATCACTTCAAGACTATTCAAATCAGATAACAGCAATAACGATAGGAGTATTTTTACATGTTTCTACGACTATTTTATTTGAAAGCTCAAAGAATCACAAATTCAATCTTTCAAAAATGACTGCCGTTATCTTAGCGATGGTTTTAGCTTATTTTCTATAAGCATATAATAATATTTAAAACCCTCCATTTGTTTAAAAGATGTTCTAAGGAGTTTTAATAGAGTATTAAAAGCTATACCTCCTAAGCATAAATAAATTCCTTTCATTAAACGCTTCTATACACCCTTACCTTAAACTGTCATTACTTCCTAGAGATTACATCTGTTACTGAAACTAATAGTTCATATGCTGTATAAAAAAAACGCCTCCATTTCTGGAGGCGTTTTATTATTTATGATTTAAATTAATCAAATTAATTTATTTTATTATTCCCAACATTCTAAGAATAGTTTTTTTCATTTCTATCTGTAATTCTCACAATGATATTTTACAATACTTCTTTTATAAAAAAACACCCCACTTTTACGAGTGGGGTGTTTTAAATAAATTTAAAAAATATTACTTAAGTTTTATTTTTTTAATTTAGATTTCATTATTAACTGATCAGCAGCACTAATAGTTCTATTAGTTGTCTGTTGTCCTGGAGCAGGTGTTACACAAGTAACATTTACTTGGTAAGGACCAGATCCAGTACTAAACGCTTGAACTCCAATAAGCATATCAGATCCATCTGTATTGAAAGTAATCTCAGATTGTAATCCACAAGAGTCATCTAATTGATCAAATAAAACACCACACGCAGTATAAAGTGTTAGACGAGAATCGTAAGTAGTATCTGTACATAAAGAAACAGTTACATCATCACCAGGAGTTAAACCTGTAAGGTTATACCATGCATCGTTACCATATTGAGCATCAGTATCTGTGTTTGTTGATGTATCACCAGTTCCAGATTCTCCACAACCAATAGTAACAGCAGAAGCACAATCATCAGATCCAGGTCCTACGTCAGGACTAGCTGGAGTACATGTAACGTCTAAAGAATAATTACCTCTACTAGCACTAAATCCTTGAGTTTCAATCCATACATCAGATCCATCACTTAAAAATGAAACTTCAGATTGTAATCCACAAGAATCATCATTAGCAACTATTACCGCTCCAGCACAAGCATCATATACACCTAACCAAGTATCATAGTCAGAAGCAGCACACATTGAAATTGTTATTGCATCACCAGAATTTAATCCAGAAAGTACATACCAGTTATCAAAACGACCATCTCCGTTATCATCAGTAGATAAAAGAGTACTTCCAGTTACAGAATCACCACAAGCAATTGCTTCAGCAGCAGCACAAGTATCATTTGCAGGAGCGTCACAAGAAGCAGTATCACTAGTAAAAGTACCAGTATAAGAACCGTGGTTACCAGAATTTAAAGACCAAGTACCTGCAGCAGAAGAACAATCTCCACCGTTGTTATAAGTATGAGTCCCTATCCAAGCAATATCATTTGTTCCTATTAAATCTCCACCTGCAACATCACAAGTAGTAGTAGCACCACCATCTACACATCCAGCTTGAGCACCACCAATTGTTAATGGAGCAGGAGCACCAACATCAGCTAAAGCTGAAACAGTATCGTCTGCAGAACCATCTCCAACAAATAATAAACTAAAAGTTCCTGTATCACCAGTAACTAATAATGGGTGAGCATCACAATCATCACAAGCTAATACCCCAGTAATTGGAGTAACAGGAGCTCTAGAATTTTCGTGTGCAGCAATAGCACCAGAAGTAATACCTTTATATATTACATCAGAAATTTGAACATTATTACCATCCAAATCAGCACTTAATTTAAAAGAAGCAATTACAGAAGAAGAGCTAAATACTAAATCTTGAAGTTCTGCACCAGCAGCAATTGTTCTGTCAGCTCTAAAATTAATTACTTGACCAGAAACTAATTTTAAAGTTGCAACACCATAATTATCCGGTGTTATGTTAATTTCAATAGTACCTCTTTCCATGGTTCCTACTGTAGTAAAAAGCCCTTTATAGATACCCATGTTGGTATCGTCATACTGAGCAAGAGTCGTAGAAAGATCGGCTGACGAATCTGCTAGTTCAGCATCTTTAGTACAAGAAAGTACTAATAAAGATGCAAAAAATAATAGAAAAATTTTTTTCATAATAATTTGGTGTTGTTAAATGATTTATAAATAATTTAAAGCCAATATACAGAAATAATTATATATACGTTAAAATTTCTCAAAAAAAAACAAAACCATACATATTATCGAACATATAATCAGTTTGTCGGTGTTAATTTTAAGAATTTAATAAAATGAAAATTGTAATTAAACTCAATTAATTTAATATAAATTCAAATATTTCAATCAACTATTATATGTTTAAATTATTTGCATGCTTTTACATATATCTGTTTTTAACCAAACATATATTACAGACTATGAGATATTTTTTATTTCTTATATTAATATTTTTCACAACTTCTTCCTGTAACAATGAAAACACAGAAAATAGTAAAGATGTTGTATTTACAGACAATGCTCAACACCTTTTTACTAAAATAGAAAAAGAAACCTCAAATATTTTATTTCAGAATTCAGTAACACCTAACAAGCATTTTAATTTTATGAGCTATCCTTACTTATATGCTGGAGCAGGATTGGCTGTAGGTGATATAGACAATGATGGTTTAGAAGACATTTATTTTGTAGGAAATAATAGTCCAAACAAATTATATAAAAATGAAGGGGATTTTAATTTTAAAGACATTACTTCCTATTCTAAAACAGAAGACTATAAAGGTTTCTCTACTGGAGTAACCATGCTAGATATAAATAACGATGGTTGGTTAGACATCTATGTTTTAAAAGCAGGATCAGTAGGTAATAATGAAGAAAGAAAAAATTTATTATTTGTAAATCAAAAAGATGGGACTTTTAATGAAGAAGCAAAAAAATGGGGGATAGATGACCCTGGTTACGGTACTCAGGCATATTCAATTGATTATGATAGAGATGGTGACTTAGATCTTTATATAGTTAATTATCGTTATGACTTCAAAAATAACAGTATGATTAGTATGGAAATACAAAGTCAGATTGAAGAAATTACTAGCGATCAACTATATCGTAATGATGGAAATACATTTAAAAAAGTAACTGGAGAAGCTGGACTTTACAATAAAGCATGGGGACTTGGAGCAGCTATCGGTGATTTTAACAATGATGGGTGGGAAGATATATATGTCTCCAATGATTTTAATGAACCAGATGCATTATATATCAATCAAAAAAATGGAACTTTTATAAATCAGATAAACACTAGACTAAATCACATTTCTTATAATAGTATGGGTTCAGATTTTGCCGATTTAAATAATGATTCTTATGAAGATTTAATTACCCTTGATATGCTTGCTGAAAATTATAAAAGGAGTAAAGAAAATATGGCTTCAATGAACTCAGAAGGTTTCAAAAAATTAGTAACCATTGGATACCATCACGCCTATATGGCGAATATGTTACATTTAAATGAAAGGAATGGAAAATTTAAAGAAACTGGTCAATTAAGCGGAATTGTAAAAACTGATTGGAGTTGGGCTCCACTTATTTCAGATTTCGATAATGATGGTTTTAAAGACCTATTTATAACTAACGGTGTTTATAAAGACTATCACAATCAAGATTTTAGAAAATTAGTAAAGTATAATTTTAAAAATAAAATTGCAATGTCATTGGAAGAAGTAATGAAATTAATTCCTTCTGAAAAGTTAAGTAATTATATTTATAAAAATAATGGAGACCTTACATTTAAAAAATCTATTAAAGATTGGGGATTAAATGACCCAAACTTTTCAAATGGAGCAGCTTATGCTGATTTTGATAATGATGGAGATTTAGATTTAATAACAAATAATTTTAATAATCATGTTGGACTTTATAGAATTAATGCTAATGTGAATTATCTTCAAATAGATTTAAAAGGACCTTCCAACAATTCATTAGGTTTAGGAACTGAAGTATTTGTAAAAAACAATTCAGAAACTCAATTTCAAAAACTATATTTAACAAGAGGGTATTTTTCATCAGTAACTAATATTATACACTTTGGCTTAGATAAAAACACAAGTGTAGATCAAGTCATTATAAAGTGGCCTGACGGAAAAGTTTCTAAACAATCAAATGTAAAAGCTAATCAACGTTTAGAAATTGATTATGCTTCAGCCACCAACGAAGCTTATTCTAAAGAACAAATAAAATATAATACTCAACACATTAATAATACCTTTTTAGGTTTAGACTATCGACACAAAGAAAATGGGTTTTTAGATTATTCGCTGCAATTATTAATTCCTCAAAAACAATCCACCAAAGGAACAGGTATTTCTATTGCCGATGTAAATGGAGATAATTTAGATGATTTCTTTGTAGGAAATGCAGCTGGAGCAAATGCTGCTCTTTATATTCAAAATAGCAATGGAACTTTTGATGCATCCAATGAAGCTCTTTGGAATAAAGAAAGTAAGTATGAAGATGCCAATGCTTTATTTTTTGATGCTGACGGAGATGGAGATCAAGATTTATACGTAGTAAGTGCAGGTTATGAATTAAATGAAAACAGTCCATTACTTCAAGATAGATTATACCTTAATAATGGTAAAGGTAATTTTACAAGAAAAAACAATGCGCTTCCAAGCATGTTAGTTTCTGGAAAAGATGTCAATGCAGGTGATTTTGATCAAGATGGTGATTTAGATTTATTTATTGGAGGAAATGTAATTCCTGGTAAATATCCCTTAGCTCCAAAATCGTTCTTATTAAAAAACAACAATGGAGTTTTTGTAGATGACACAAAAAACAGTCCTTCATTATCAGAAGTAGGAATGGTTTCTGAATCAATTTTTACAGATTATGACAACGACAATGATTTAGATTTAATGATCGTTGGCGAATGGATGGCTCCTACTCTTTTTAATAATAATGATGGAGTTTTTGAAAAAAATGAATCAAATGCTGGTTTCGAAAATGAAGAAGGTTGGTGGTTTAGTGTAACCGCAGGTGATTTTGATAATGATGGAGATCAAGATTATATCGCTGGTAATATTGGAAAGAATAATAAGTTTCATCCCTCTACAGAAAAACCACTGTATATCTATGCAAAAGATTTTGATAATAATGGATCGTTCGATGTAGCTTTAAGTAAAATAAATGAAGGTAAAAGAGTTCCTGTTAGAGGAAAGGAATGTAGCTCTGAACAAAATCCTTTCTTATTAGAAAAAATTGGAAGCTATAAAGAATTTGCAAGTCTAGATATGGGTGATATTTATGGAGAAGAAAAACTAAAAGATGCCTTTCAATTAACTGCACATAATTTTAAAAGCGCATATATAGAAAATCTTGGAGATGGTAAGTTTCAAATGAAACCTCTTTTAAATAAAGCTCAAACCGGCCCTACTACTTCCCTAATTAGCAAAGACATTAACAATGATGGTAATTTAGACATCTTGGGTGTTGGTGCTATTTACGATGCCGAAGTAGAAACCATTCGTTACGATAGTAATTATGGTTATGTGTTATTAGGTGACGGAAAAGGAAATTTTTCCTATTCAAATAAATTCTATCCTTTTATTGATAGTGACGCTAAAGACATTAAAAACATTAAGATTAATGGAAAAGAACATTATATAGTGGTTAGTAATAATGCTCCACTAAAAGTATTTAGCTATAACCTTTAATTAAAGAATTTACGTTTTAGTTTATTATTATTTTTCTTTTCTACAAAGGCATCAAGACGATAATGAATTCTATTTTTTAAAGGTTTATTAGTGCAAGTCTTTTAAGGGATTAAAAGACCGGGCTATTCACTGTATCTTTTTATGCAAATCTGAGG
>Ga0209345_10003509_pt1 | contig 16099 bp, 14 predicted proteins | sample Cruoilmetagenom7_FD_187294 | JGI IMG/M metagenome (GOLD analysis project Ga0209345, IMG submission 187294) | Oil polluted marine microbial communities from Coal Oil Point, Santa Barbara, California, USA - Sample 7 (SPAdes) (version 2) | ecosystem: Environmental > Aquatic > Marine > Oil seeps ... | reverse complement strand
AATATCACTGCTGTCTTGGTTAACAATAACATCTTTAATCCAAGAATCTATGTTGATATTCAGCTCCTTTAAATAACTTAGAATCTCTGTATTTTCAGATTTTGTAAATTTTTTTATTTTGTTCTTTTGAATCAATATAGCTACACTCTGTAATGCTATAGTCACCCTTTCAAATTCAGGAACTTTTTTAAATAATCGTGTATATTGGTCAAATAAATTTACTAGCGTTAAGTGTAGGGATTCATTATATGTGTTATCATCATTACATAATGCTTGATACTCTTTAAGTGCCTCATATACTTCACCAACATAGTCTTGTATATCATCTGAACTGATTGTCATTAATTCTTTTGCAGAGATTAGTTCATTTTGATATCTATTTATATTACCTTTGCGGATATCATTATTGTTATTAATAAAAGAAACTATATTTATACGAAATGAAAAAGCATGTTTATTTCTAGCATATTCGACTATGCTATTGTGTTTATCTACAAATAATTCAATTGATTTCATAAAATCATCATCTCTAACAGTTACATAAATAAATGATTCAGATTCCTCTATAATTAAATCAAATGCTTTATCTTTTATATCCATTCTTCTATATGTTTTGACTAGTGTAACCATAAAGTCTTTTAATAAAATAGAGTTATAAGATATATTTTGATTAGAAAAATAATCAAATATTAAAAATATATCATCCTCTTGAGTAATAGAAAAGGTAACATAGTAGTGTTTTATATGCTCATCTTTAAAACAATTATATATGACCGATGGCTTTAAATCAGGTATATGACTCTTATGAGTAATTAGAGAAGTAATAACCTTTAGTCTTGCGATAATATCATCAAGTTGAAAAGGCTTTGCAATGTAAAAATCAACACCACTGGCATATATTTTCTCAACTTGTTCTTCCCCACTTAGACCTGTTATAGCTGCTACAAATATATGTTTAGTTTGAGGCTGTGATTTTATTATAGAGGTAAAACGGATTCCATCCATTTTAGGCATTAGTATGTCTGTTAATACAATATCAGGCTTAAAAGACTCTATAAGACCTAATGCTTCTAAACCATCTTCAGCTTCAGCAATTTCATAAAGAGCATTAATTTTAACTTTTATAATATTATGTAAACTCTCTCTAGTTTCTTTAGCATCATCTACTATTAATATTTTCATCTTATTTGCCTTTTGTTGGTATTTTAATTGTCATACTATTTGACATATATTTAACTATGTAGCCTGATGGCATACTATTTTCATACTCTTTTATAGCCCTAATAAAATTTAAATTTGTACAACTTAGATAAACTGCTTCAAATGATGATTCGAGCATCATCTCAAATGCACCATCAAACTCATCATCTAAAGATTCATAACTTTTTAATAGTAGAGTAATAAAATCTTTAAGCATGATTTTGTTTACTTCTGGATAAAGAGCCACTAAGTGATGAATAATTTGATATAAGTCATCTTCTTGTAAAATTGCAAATATCGTGTAATAGTTCATCATTATTGGTACTTCAAATGGATTAAATGTATCTCTTATAAATTCGGGAGCAGCTTTTTCTTTTGAGACAAGTTTATATATAAGTTTTAACCTTGCAATAATATCTTCTTGTTGGATTGGTTTAGATATATAATAATCAGCACCACATGAAAATACTTTTGACACCTGCTCCTCTCCACTAAGTCCCGTAATAGCAGCTATAAATATATCTTTTGAATCTTTATCATTTTTCACTTTTGTGATTAATTCAAAGCCATCCATTGTAGGCATCATAATATCTGTTAATAAAATATCAACTGGTTTATTTCGTATTATTTCTAATGCATCAGCACCATTATCTGCCTCATAAACTGTTATTGTATTATCAATGCTATATAGAATTATATTTTTTAATACTTCTCTAGTTTCTTCAGCATCTTCTGCAATTAAAACATTCACTACAAATCCTATAAATATAAAGTTATTGTAATAGTATTTTAAAAGTATGAAGAAAGTATGAAGAAGTGTATTTTGTACTTATAATTATCAAATACTATAAATATTGAGAAAAGCTCACATTTCAATCTCATTCAAGATAAAAAAAAGCTTCTTATGTGTATAATTTGGTAACACTTAAAATTGTATAGGAGTTTTTTTGTCTGATTTGACACTTATTCTACTCGCTGCTGGTAGTTCTAGCAGATTTGAGTCAGAAGTAAAAAAACAATGGCTACGAATAAATCATAAACCATTGTGGCAATTTGTAGCAGATGGACTTCAAAAAACTCAGTTTTTCAAGAAAATTATTATCACATCATCTAGTGATGATATTGAATTTATGAGAAACTATTCAGAATATACATTTATAGAGGGTAGTAGTACCAGACAAAAATCACTTGAAAATGCCATGAAAGAAGTAGATAGCGAGTTTGTTCTTGTAAGTGATATTGCAAGATCTTGCATTAGTGAAAGCTTTTTAAAAGCAATTATTTCAAAAATGGGTAAATCCGATTGTATAGTTCCTTTTTTAAAGGTAACAGATACTATAGTGTATGAAAATGAAACAATTGATAGAGATAAAGTAAGAAGAATTCAAACTCCCCAACTATCTCGAACATCAGTTTTAAAAGATGCATTAAAGACGGATGAAGACTTTACAGATGAAAGCAGTGCTATAGTTGCAAATGGTGGGAGTAGAGAGTTTATTTTAGGTGAGGAAGATGCTCATAAAATAACCTATATACATGACCTTAACAAGGTTCCATGCCTAAGTGAACCATCAAAAGATATCTTAAGTGGTACAGGATTTGATGTTCATGCCTTCGATGATAAAGGTGATATGTATCTTGGTGGAGTAAAAATAGACTCTGAGTTTGGTTTTAAGGCACATAGTGATGGAGATGTCGCTATTCATGCACTTATAGATGCTCTTCTAGGTGCTGCTGGCATGGGTGATATAGGGATGTTATTTCCGGATAATGATGATACATATAAAGGGATAGACTCTAAAGAACTATTAAAAACAGTTGTTACAAAAATAAATAACTTTGGTTTTTTAATAGTAAATGTAGATATAACAATTGCTGCTCAAAAACCAAGAGTAGGAAGTTATAAACTTCCAATGAGACAAACAATTGCTAAGATACTTCGTATTGATAACTCTAGAGTTAACATTAAAGCAACAACTACTGAAAAACTTGGCTTTATAGGTCGAGGTGAAGGTGTTGGTGTAATTGCAAATGCAAATTTAAAATATTATGATTGGACAAAAAATTGAAAATACTTATTATAGAAAACGAAATTTATTTAGCGCAGAGTATTGCTACAAAACTAGGTGAACTAGGTCACGTATGTGAAATGTGTACATCTACAAAAGATGCGATAAAAAGTAACAATTATGATGTTGTACTACTATCTACGAACATTAATGGCCAAGACTTTAATCCTGTTATAGAAACATTTAAAAGTTCCATTGTTATTTTAATGGTTTCTTATATAAGCAACGACACAGTCTCCAAACCTCTTGCTGCTGGAGCAAAGGACTACATACTAAAGCCTTTTATGATAGAGGAACTTGTTAGAAAAATCGACCACTATCAAGACTATGAAAAATTAAAAAAGAGAAATATCGCTTATGAAACTTACTTAGAACATACTTTCTCAGCTGTATCACATGAACATGACCATCATGAGATAGAACTTCCTATTTATATCTCTTCTAGTTTTCAAAAGTATGCTGATGCTTTTGCATTTAAACATGCTTCTATGAAAAATCTACCTCTACATTTTATAACTCTTAGTGACCCTAAAGCAATGAGTGAAATAGAAGCAATCTCGAAAAACTGCATAATCTATGTCATAGACTATCAAACCCTAAAGAAAACTGATAAAAAAGCCTTTTGTGAGCTTATATCTGATAGACAAGTTATTGTTGCAAGTACTGATAATATTGATGATGTTGCACATAATATCATTGATATAAAAAGTGAAAGTAATGTTTTTGACCAAGGTGATATTCTCCCTATTGAAGATTATGTTAAATTTATAGTTCTAAATTATCAATATAAATTTCCTGATACAGAGTTATCTAAAAAGCTTGGGATAAGTAGAAAAAGTTTATGGGAAAAACGAAAGAAATATGACATCATTAAGAAAAAATAAAACACTTTATATTGATAAAGAGGCTGCATCTGCGTTAACTCTTGTAAAAGATGGTCTTTTACTTCCAGTTACTAAACTTATGGGTGAACAAAAGAGTAAAAAAGTACTAGCAACAGGTCTAGTTGGTGATAAAAGCTTTCCTTTTCCATTTATTTTAGCCCCATCTGGAGTAAGAAATGAGGAAGTAATATCTTCATTAGAAAAAGATGAAGAGATTACTATTGTTTGTGATGGTGAAGATTTTGCTACCTTAGTTGTTGATGAGACATTTAGAATCAATCCAAATGAAAGAACAAAACATATATATGGAACTGATGACGAAAATCACCCTGGAGTTATGGCTACACTTAAGAGACTTGGCTCTTGGGCAATTAGTGGTGAGTATGAAATACTAAATACTCAAACAAATAAAAACCTAGAAATAATCTCCAAAGCAAAAAAAAGAATTGATGCTAAACATACTAGCTCGATTTTTATGGCAGCAAACCCTATGCACCGTGCACATGAACGTCTTATAAGACAAACTTTAGATACTACTGACTTGCTCGTAATATTTTTACTAAAACCTTACGATAGTGCAAACTTAAGCTATGAGATTAGAAAAGAAGCCTTAGAGTTTTTTATAAGCAATTTTTTACCAAAAAATAGAGTTATTATAGTTCCTCTAGAGAATAGCTATATCTTTGCTGGATTTAACGAAATTATAATAGACGCAATTGTCGCAAAAAATCATGGTTGTGATAGATTGACAGTTGGTAGAAACCACGCTGGTCTTGGTATGTTTTATGATTGTAATTCAAATAAATCAATTATAGATAAAGTGGTGGGAATAGACATAGATATAGCTATTGCAAGTGAATATGTATATTGTGACAAATGTAGAACTCTTGTAAGTAAAAACACTTGTCCACATGGTCAACACCATCAAATATCTTACCATGCAGACTCAATTCTATCACTTTTAGAATTAGGACTTCTTCCTCCTGCCGTTTTAATGAGAACAGAAATCTCATCATTTTTACTGGCTAAAATATTGCCAAACAGATTTAAAAATTTAGAAAAACTATACTATGATATTCTGCCAGCTGGTGGATTACTAGAAGAACATACTGAAGAAGATTTTTACGAAGACTTGATGAAACTTTATCAAACTACTTCGCTTACATAAGGAAAAAAATGAATTGGTTTTTTATAACACTAGGATATAGTGGACTATCTCCAAAAGCACCAGGAACTGTTGGAAGCTTTGTTTCACTCATTCTTGGCATGTGGATATTAATAGCCTTTGAAGCACAGACACTATTTTTAGCAACTGTATTAATAAGTGTAATAGCTATAAAAGCGATTAATAAATATGAAGAACAAAGTGGCATTCATGATGATAAAAGAATCGTTATAGATGAGTTAGCCGGCATGTGGTTTGCACTTAGTGTAGCTCCTGCTATTAGTGTTGGTTTTAATGAAGTTGGCATGTGGGAAAATGGTTTTTTAATCCAGTCAGTTTTATCATTTGCACTTTTTAGATACTTCGATATAGCAAAACCATCTATCATAGGCAGAATCGACCGTGAAGTAAAAGGCGGAGTTGGTGTTATGGGTGATGATATCATCGCAGGCTTCGCAGCAGGGATAGTGAGTGCACTTATTTGGCAAGGAATTTTACTACTTAATATTTTTTAAGTTTCCACATGCCAAAACAAAACCATAAAAATTAAAAGAGTGATGTAAATTCAAGGCGCATAGCGAGGAAGCGTACTTTAGTACGTGACAAGCGTAGCAACGCAGAAGTTGCGTTGCTATTTTATTTTTTAAACAAACATTGGGTCGTCTGTTGGTTCTATTTCCTCGAAGTCTTCAATTATTGTATCAAACATCTTCATAGTCTTTTTTGCTTTTTTTGTATGTTCGTCAAAAATTTCTTTAGATGCAGGAAATGCTTCACCTAGTTCTTGATATATTAAGATACGTCCATTTATATGTTTACCAATCTCAGCAAAAGCGTCTTTTAAATACTGCTCTTTAGTTGTATGTCTAAATAGAGCTCTAACCATCTTTATACGCTCTTTAATAGGAATAGACTCATCAATAGCTTCTGCAACTCTTTTGATGTCTAAACGTGATAGATATACTCCACTTTGTGCAGGTGCTAAAAGTTTAGAAGTTAAAGCATCAACAAACTGTGGAACAGGTTCCTCATCCTCTTTGTCTCCAGCATCAGGATTTTGTCCTGGACTCATTGCATCATCTGGCTCTAGTGAGCATTTATCTTTTACAAATTTGTTAAATTCTGCTTTTAAGTCACTTAAATCATGTTCATTCATTTATTATCCTTTTTATTATTATACGGTATCGGAAGTAATTCCGCTACCTACGTTAACACTTGGTTTTCTTCGGCAGAAAGCCCATCGCACTTGTGCGATTAACCATCTTTTTTAATCATTCTATATGCTTGGTTTGTTAGTTCTTCTATCATGTCATCGTAACCTATGTAAGTACTACTCAGCTGACTTGCTTTTGTTTTTAAATTTGAATATTCTTTAGAATTTTTCATATCAAAATTATATGGTGCTAAGGCTGTAATCATATCCAAGTTTGCTAAATCAGAGAAGTCTAAAACTGCATCAAACTTACTAAAATCTATTTCCATGGCATGTGCAATTCTATTTACATCAGCATCACTAAGTTCCATCTCTTGGCAAAAAGACATCAACTCTTCAAGGTTATCATAGAAATAGCTTACATTAAATCCACATGCCATAAGTGAGAATGCTTTGGCATGTGGATTTATTCCAATGATAGCTATTTTAATAGCTCCTATATCTTTTAATCTCTCTAATAAAACTCTAGTGGTAAATACATCACCTTTAAGAGTATCTCCATCTTTAAAGACAATATCGCACATGCCAGTTCTCTTAACCATCTCTGATTGTTTATCTAAAATTTCAACTGTTTGTTTTACATATTCATTTGAGATTACAGCACCATTTACATGTGATTTTTTCATATTACTAAGCGTAAAGAAAAAATCATCTTCTCTGATATTCATAGGTATCATCATAATATCATCAGAATTTTCTTTAAATATTTTATTGCTTATTGCGCTGAATCTGCTAACACCCGCATGCTCACCAATATATCCAAACAATCTAGTTTGCTTTGATATCTCATTTGCATTATTCATCATCTATTCTATTCCCCAAAGCTCGCGAGCTTCTTCCTCTTCTGCTTTACATCTATAGCAAAGTTTTTCATTTGAATTTGTGCTAAAAATTATATTACACTCATTACATCTTCTTACTTTAAAAGAGATAAGATTTTGAACAACTGGTTCAAAAAACTCTTTTACATTATATGAAGTTGACAACTTTATAGCATCGCTCTCACAAACATCGTGACAGATATTACATTTAATACAAAGAAAAGGATCAAAATCAATCTTTGAGTTTTTAACATCTGATGTTAAAGCACCAGTTGGACAAACTCTATAACACATTTGACAAGCTGTACATAACTCTTCATCCATAAGTTTTTGAGATGTAAAACTAACTTCATCTGCTTCAACTATATGAAACTGAGATGGTTTCTCTACTCTTTTTACAGCTGTGAAAAAGAGCTTTCTTTTCTCTGGAATTTTCTTTTTCTTTAAAAGTGCTATGTCTGTTTTTGCCAAAGTATGTTCGGTGAGTTCATCACTTGCTTTTTTTACTTCATCTTCAAAACTTTTTTTTGTTTTTGCTACAGTACCAAGATTTATCGCACTTAAAAAACCTCTTCTGTCAGTTTCTTTATCATCTTCATAACAGATATTTTCCAGTCTAACTACAGCTTCATTTTCCATAGCTTCTAAAAGATATGTTGCTTCTTCGTGATTAGCTAAAATTTGCTTATGACACGACGAAGCAATTTCACATCCTTCACAATAACCCATATCAAAAACCATCTCTTTTTTTAGAACTGCTAAAGAGATGATATGCTCAACACTTAAAGCTGAGATACAAGGAACATTTTTACGACAAGAGATTAGGTTTTCTTCATCTTCAAGAAAATTAAAAAAGAAATCACTTGGAGAAAAGTTATCAAGTTTAAATGATTCACTTGGACAGATTCCACCACAAGCACCACATCCTACACATAATGAATAGTTAATTGACGGAAGTGGATTTTCTCCTATTACTATAGCATCTGTAGGACATACAATTTCACATTTGTCACATTGACTCTCAACACTAAGAGAGCGAACACAGCTACTAGCTTTAAGCTCAATTATTGACATCTATTTTGCTAATGCTTCCGTTAAGTATTCATTATCACTTAAAATAAATTCTAATGCCATCTCTGCACCATCGTAATATAGTGGCGTTCTCGCTTCATATTTCATATTTATCAAATACATTGGAGCCCAATTAATAAGATGCTTGTTTAAAAACTCATGCTGAACATTTTGAAGTTCTTTAACTGCACCAGTATCATTTTCTTCTAAAGCTTTTAACTCTGCCTGAGCCAAATGATGCATAAATTCAAACTCTACACCAATATGATCAGCTGAAACTGTACGAGATGCTTCAAAGTCAACCATGAAATTATAAGCACTATACATATCTGTAACAGGGTTAGCACCACCAGTTTCTACCATCTGGTCATCACGAGTATAAAAAGTCTCATAAGGGATAAGGTGTAAAACTGATAAGTTTACAAAGTCAGGATTAAAATACTCATTTAAAAGTTTTGCGTCATCAACTTCTTTTAGTTGTTTCCATTCTTTCAATGTAGGGAAAAAATCTAAGATATTTTCATCATCTTTAATCGTTTTTAGAGTCTGCATATCTAACTCTTGAAGTAAGACACGAGATAAAAGTGCATAAATATTTGCTCTTGCTTGAGTTTGTTCCATGTTAAGAATTCTTTATAATTAATTTTTAAAAGATGATTCTATCTAAATATTATAAATTTAGGATTATTTAATTCTACTTACTTCTTATTTTCATTATAAATCGACATAGATGGAAAAGCAAATTCAAGGTTATTTTTTTCAAAAATTTCCATTATTTTATACATTACATCTTCTTTTACTTCTAACCACTCAGCCCAATTTGTTGACTGAGTAAAACAATAAACTAAGATGTTTATACTAGAATCTGAAAATTCATCTAGATAAACAAGAAGAGTTTTTTTAATACCTATCTCATCATCTTTAGAAACAAGTTTTATACTTTTTTTATTTGAATATTCATACTTAGTATTTTCTGTAGCAATTTTAGGGTGAGAGGTCAACATCTCACGAATCTCTTTTATAGCATTTTGAATATCGCTGTATTTAGAATCATATTTAATGCCTAGGCTCATTTTGATTCGTCTTCCAAGGGAGCGTTTGTTCCAGTTTTTTACATCTTGATTTGCTAAGGTTGCATTTGGAATTGCGATAATAGCGTTATCAAAAGTTCTCAGTGTTGTAACTCTTAAACCTATCTCTACAACAGTACCCTGTTGCCCATTTACAACTATCCAATCACCTTGTGAAAACACATCACTAAAAAGGATTGAGAGTGTTCCAAAGAAATTTGCCAGAGAATCTTTTGCAGCTAGTGCTACTGCAAAACCACCAATTCCAAGACCTGATAAAACAGCTGTAAGATTTGCACCACCAAAATGTAGCACTACCAACAAACCAAGAATCATAATTATAAAGTTAAGTATTTTAATCCCAACATTTATAACTTCACTTTTTATTTTTTTATCTGCTATATCTATGTCACGAATTTTTATACTTGAAATTACATTTACAACTTTATATATTATGTAAGTAATAAAAATCACATAAGAAATTTTAAAAAACTTACTAATATCTTCTACAGATGAGAAATTTTGATAGATATATAAAACTAACTCTATGTTTATTAATATAATAATCAAATCAATCGGTTTACGAACACTATTTAAAATATCTTTAGAATATTTTTTTAGAGATTTTATATTAACAATATATGCTTCAAATATATCATATAAAAATTTACGTATTATATAAACTATTACAAATATAAGAAATATAAAAATCAGTTTTACAACATTTAATCCATAACCATCCAAAATAGAATTTATAGTTTTTGCTACAGTTGTATTATTTATATATATAACTGGATTTATTAAATTGTATTTTGCATATTTATTTAATCTATACATCTTTTTTTCAAAGATAGTTAGATATTTTAAAGTATCAGAATTAACTTCCATAAGAGCATAAAAGTCTTTTATATTTTTCTTAGCCTGAAGAAGTATTTTGGAATTATCATCTATACTTAGTATATCTTCATAGTTTACTTTATTTATTTTAGAATTTATCTCTTTATTTTTAGAAAACATATTTTTCATATAGGTTTTAAACTCTACAAAGCTATCTTTGTTTAATGCTTTTAGGATATCTCTAACCATGGCATTTTGAGCATTTAAAAGTTTATATGATTTTACTAATACCTCATCTCTTGTAACAGCGTACTTATTTCCCTGTCTTTTATTTACTAAAATGATTTTTTCTAAGGCGAAAATTTCTTTGTCATAAACTCTATACTTGTCTATAAATTCACTTTTATTTTTTAAAATATAGTCTAAGGCATTAGAGTAAAACTGTTCCTGTTCTTTTGATATATCTATAATTTTTTCACGTGTGATATTTGAATCATCCATCGCATAAACAAACTCTAGTTGTTGTTTAATAAATGGTGAAAAATCACTCTTTGCTTGTAAAAAAAATGGTATTAGAAATATTAAAACAAGAACTAGTTTTTTGATGACTAGATTCCTTCTGCTATCATAGCATCTGCAACTCTTTTGAATCCTGCAATATTTGCACCATCAACATAATTACCATCAACACCATAATCTTTTGCAGTAAGTGCTACCCTAGTACAAACTTGTTGCATAATTACTTTTAATTTTTCATCAACTTTTTCAAAACTCCATTTACTCATCGAAGCATTTTGAGACATCTCAAACTCACTTACTGCAACACCACCTGAATTTGCAGCTTTAGCAGGTGCAAAACAGATTTTATGAGATAAAAAGTCATTTACTGCTTTTGGAGTTGATGGCATATTAGCACCTTCACTTACACTTACACAACCATTTACTATAAGATTCTGTGCATCTAAATCATTTAGTTCATTTTGTGTTGCACATGGAAATGCTGCATAACATGGGATATCCCAAACTGCATGAGCACCTTCTGGATAATCATCTACAGAAATATAGTTAGCTTCAGGATGACTCTCTACATATGATTCTAAAGAAACTCTTTTATTTAATTTCAAATCTTTTAAAAGTTCTAAATCTACTCCCCTAGGGTCATGAATAGTACCTCTAGAATCTGTACAAGAGACAGGGATTGCACCTAAGTGTTGAAGTTTTTCAATAGCATGAAGAGCAACATTTCCAGCGCCACTAACTGTACAAATCTTTCCTTCTAAACTTTCTTGACCTTCTAACTCCAACATTTTTTCAGTAAAATATACTGTCCCATATCCTGTAGCTTCTGGACGCATTAGTGAACCACCAAACATAAAAGGCTTACCAGTTAAAACACCCTCATAAGATGAAGTAATTTTTTTGTATTCTCCAAAAAGGTAACCAATTTCGCGAGCACCAACTCCAATATCTCCAGCAGGAATATCAATACGTGGACCAATATATTTATGAAGTTCTGTCATAAATGCAGAACAAAACTTCATAACTTCAAAATCACTTTTCCCTTTAGGGTCAAAATCACTACCACCTTTACCACCACCAATAGGCAGCCCAGTCAATGAGTTTTTAAGAATTTGCTCAAATCCTAAAAACTTTAATATACCCTCATTTACAGTTGGGTGAAAACGAAGACCACCTTTATATGGTCCAAGGGAATTGTTAAACTGAACACGGTAACCTGTATTTACATTAATATTTTGGTTATCATCCATCCAAACTACTTTAAATTTAAAGATTCTATCTGGAACTACAAGTCTCTCTAATACAGCATGCTGTTTATATTTTTCATCAGATTCTAAGAGTGGAGCAATAGAATATATAACCTCTTCCATAGCTTGATAAAATACTTTATCCTGTTCACAATCACCACGCTCAAATTTTTTAATTTCCATTTCTGCTATTGACATATATATATTTCCTAATTATTTATTTATTGTTTTTCATTGATGTTTTTATCATCATTCGTCTTAGATACGCTATTTTACTCTGAAGTGGTAAATCTTTTGGACATACATCTTCACACCCTAAAAGTGACATACAACCAAAAACTCCATCTTCATCACCGATAAGTTCATAGTACTCTTCATCACTTCTTTTATCACGAGGATCTATGTGATACCTTGCAATTTTGTTAAGACCAACAGCACCAGTAAATTCTGGTCTCATCTGAATTGTACCACAACCTGCCACACAACATCCACATTCAACACATCTATCTAACTCATAAATCTCATCTGCTAACTCTGGTTCCATCCTCTGTTCAAGTTTATCAGAGTTTAACTCTTCTTCTTTATCGTGTATCCAAGTTTCTAGTCTTTTGTTTAAGCCTCTCATCCATTTACCAGTATATACAGACAAATCACCTATCAACTCAAAAAGAGGTAATGGTGCTAAAGTTATATGTTCATCAAGTTTAGAAGTTAAGGTTCTACAAGCCAATGTTGGGCGACCATTTACAAGCATAGAACAAGACCCACAAATACCAGCACGACAAACAAAGTCAAACTTTAAAGCATTATCATGATGTTCTCTAATCTCATTTAGCACAATATAAAGAGTCATACCATGAGCTTCTTCTATTTCAAATGTTTCCATATGTGGAACATCTTCTGGATCATGCGGATCAAAACGCAGAATGTTTATCTTTAAAATTCTTGGTTTTTTAAACTCTTCACTCATACATTTTCTCCTAGTCTTTCATTAGTACCTTGATATTTAAGAGGCAACTTCTTCAAGTATGGCATTAAAGCATTTTGAACTTCAAAACGCGTGGCTCCACCAGTCTCTAGTTTTTCTTTTACAGCATCAACAGTTGCTTGTCTTGCTTTAGTATCTGGATGATGAGAAGTTAAATCCTTCCCATAACCACGAAAACCTGGAGGAAGTTCCATTGTATTTATGTTGATGTCCTCATAACTTACACTTGGCATAGTTTGATTTTCATCTGGCCATGAAGTTATAGTTCTGTTTAACCAGTTTTCATCATCACGAGCTGGATAATCTTCACGTGAATGAGCCCCTCTACTCTCAGTTCTTAGTAATGCACCATAAGCTACAGTGAGTGCTACTTTTAACATTTTTTGAGTTCTGTAAGCATTTACAAGTGCTGGATTTGCAGCACGAGATTTACATCTAAATACTTCTATATTTTTAGAACGCTTATAAAGTTCTTCTAGCTCATCAACTGCATCTTGAAGGTCTTTTTCATTTCTAAAGATTCCAACTTTATCCATCATTATCTCTTCCATACGGCGACGAAGAACATAAGCATCTTCTCCGTTTTTGTGGTTAAGAAGTGCTTCTAGTTTTTCATTTTCTACTTCTAAGGCAATCTGTATTTTTGAAGAGTGTATATGCATAGAACTCTCATGTGAATCACAAAAATCTGCTATATATTCAGCGACCATCATACCAGATACAACAGTCTCACTAACAGAGTTTCCACCAAGTCTATTAAATCCGTGTAAATCCCAACAAGCAGCCTCTCCACACGAGTAAAGACCTTTTAGAGTTTGAGACTCTCCTGTATAGTTTGTTCTGATTCCACCCATAGAGTAGTGTTGAGTCGGACGAACAGGTATCCAATCAACAGCGGGGTCTATGCCTAAAAAGTTCTCACAAATCTCTTTAACTTCTCTTAGATTTTTCTCAATATGGTCACGTCCAAGTATAGTGATATCTAGCCATAAGTGGTCACCATAACGGCTTTTTACACCCTTACCTTTTCTCATATGTTCAGTCATTCTACGACTTACTACATCACGAGATGCAAGCTCTTTTTTCTCTGGCTCATAATCTGGCATAAACCTATAACCATCTTTATCAAGCAAGAGTCCACCATCACCACGACAACCCTCAGTTGTTAAAATTCCTACAGGCACAATAGCAGTTGGGTGAAACTGTATAGCTTCCATATTTCCTAAAGTTGCTATGCCTGTTTCAAGTGCTATAGCCTGACCCATTCCCTGACAAATAATCGCATTTGTAGAAACGCTATAGATACGTCCATAACCACCAGTTGCCATTGTTGTTGCCTTACTTACATAAGCTACTAACTCTCCGCTCATCAAGTTTCTTGCAACTGCTCCGTAACATCGACCATCATCTGTAATAAGAGAGATTGCTTCCATTCTTTCATGAACTTCAACACCATCTTGTTTTGCTTTGTTATCCATTGCAAAAAGCATAGAGTGACCTGTTCCATCAGATGTATAACAAGTTCTCCATTTTTTCGTACCACCAAAATCTCTTGCAGTGATAAGACCATGTGCCTCATCTTTTTCGGTTATAGTTACTTTCTCTGCATTTATAATCGCTTCTCTGTCACCCTTTTTAACTCTACTCCATGGAACACCCCAGTGAGCAAGTTCACGAATAGCTTTTGGAGCACAGTGAACAAACATACGAGCAACTTCTTGATCAGCTCCCCAGTCACTACCTTTTATCGTGTCAGAAAAGTGAACATCTTCATTGTCTCCCTCACCCATAACTGAGTTAGCAAGAGATGCTTGCATACCACCTTGAGCCGCTGCTGAATGGGAACGTTTAGGAGGAACAAGCGAGAGAACCACTGCGTCGTGACCTCTCTCTTTGATTCCACTTGCGACTCTAAGACCAGCTAGACCTCCACCAATGATTAAAACATCTGTATAAATTATTTTCATTAATGTGCCCTCAAGTCTATGATTTTAGATTTATATTTTTTCACTTCACTAAAGTCATGAGTTAAACCTATGTAAGTGTATTTAGCCAAACTAGCTGTACCAACGATTATATAAATAGCTATTAAGGTTTTCATCAAGAACTTAAATCTGGCACGTGATACTTTTGTGTTTTCACCCTCCATAAAACCCCATTTCATAGCAAGACGATAGAGACCTATAAAAGCATGTGAAACTACTGAGAGAAGAAGTAAAAAGTAAAGTGGTCCCATATGCTCATAAACAACTCTAAAAGATGATGCGAATGGACCTATGTTTGATGGTTCAGCCATCATTATGTAGAGGTGAACAGAACCTATAAAAAACATAATAAACCCAGTTGAGAGTTGAATAATCCACAATGATGTATCTTCATGCTTCATTCTAACAACATGCTCTTTCATAGCTTTATGCTGTCTATAATTATCTGGAAATTTTCTCAAAGCAATAGCTGCATGGATAATAAATATAACAGAAATAGCCGCAGCCAAGAAGGTAATAATCCCAGGATAAGTCTCCCCAAAAAAGTAATAACCCTCAAACATGATGGTTACTTTATACATCATCTCATTTGAGATTAGGATGGATGCCTCAAATAAAATATGTCCCATAATAAATAGAGCTAAAATCAGACCTGTTACACTTTGAGTAAGGTCTAATCTTGCTGGTGTTTTATCTATCTTTTTTTGCCTCATACACTCTCCAAATTATAACTTTTAATAATTATGGAATTTTACTATAAATTATATTAAAAACATAGTTTTTATGTTTAATATTAATTTAGTAATCATCTTGTAACCTAATAACCAAGCCTTTGCTATGACTACGTCATATACGCAAAAGCTTATATGGAGATAGGGCTAAGAAAAATGAAGCAGTTCACTTTCCTTTTGACGCCCGTCTAAAATGTGGAAGTATCTTGGCATGTGGAAGTATCTTGGCATGTGGAAGTATCTTGGCATGTGGAAGTATCTTGGCATGTGGAAGTATCTTGGCATGTGGAAGTATCTTG
>Ga0209345_10003508_pt1 | contig 16101 bp, 14 predicted proteins | sample Cruoilmetagenom7_FD_187294 | JGI IMG/M metagenome (GOLD analysis project Ga0209345, IMG submission 187294) | Oil polluted marine microbial communities from Coal Oil Point, Santa Barbara, California, USA - Sample 7 (SPAdes) (version 2) | ecosystem: Environmental > Aquatic > Marine > Oil seeps ... | reverse complement strand
GGGGGATGTTGGCGTAGTCATTTTTGCTCCATCGCGGCAAAGCCGTGTTCCAGATCAGCGATCAGGTCTTTTGCATCTTCTAGCCCGATCGATAGGCGAATACCCAAACGATCATTATTATCCCAATGGGCAGGCGGCCATGGGGTGGAGGACCGGATCGGGGCAGGATCAAACGGAATGGCCAGGCTTTCAAATCCGCCCCAGCTATAGCCGATACCGAACAATTCCAGTGCATCCACCAATCGCGCGCGGGCTGCTTCATCCCGGCGCTTTAGGATGAAGCTGAATAATCCGCAGCCGCCGGTAAAATCTCGTTTCCACAGATCATATCCCGGTGCGCCGGGCAGCATGGGGCACAGGACATGGGAAACTTCGGGCCGCGTTGTAAGCCATTGGGCAATTTCCAGCGCGGCGCTGGTTGAATGTTTAAGCCTTATGCCCATGGTGCGCAGGCTCCGCGCGGCAAGGGCGGCATCATCGGGGGATACCACATGGCCCATGGCCTGTGCGGTCTGGCGCAGCTTGCGGTAAAGCGGCCCTTTGGCTGATGCGCTGCCCATCATCAGGTCGGAATGGCCGCCCACATGTTTGGTCAGCGACATGATCGCAATATCGCATCCGCGTTCCAGTGCGGGGAACCCAAGCGGGGTGGCCCAAGTATTGTCAATCAGGCTGATGGCGCCTTTTTCACGGGTGATGGCCGCGAGGGCGGGAACATCCTGCACCTCCATCGTCAGGCTGCCGGGGCTTTCCAACAAAACCGCTTTGGTGCGTTCGCAAAATTGGGCCGCAAAACCGGCCACATCAAGCGGGTTGAAAAAGCGCGTTTCAACCCCAAAACGTTTCAAAATCCCCAGGCCCATCGCCCGGCTAGGCTCATAAGCATTGTCAGTCACAAGCAATACATCGCCCGGTGACAGCACGGCCATCAGTGCGCCGGCAATCGCGGCCACACCGCTAGGATACAGCACGCTGCCCTGCGCGCCGGGTTCCAATTGGGTTAAGGCATCGCACAGCGCCCATTGTGTTGGCGCGCCGCGCCGACCATAGAAAAACAGGCCATCTTCATTGTGTCTGGTGCCCTCTTTTAGCGCGGCACAATCAGCATATAGATGGGTGCTTGCGCGCCAGACGGGCGGGTTTACGACACGGCCGCTCCAATTGGGCCCATGTGATTGTGGCGCGCGCCCGGCATTCACCAGCCGGGTTCCATCACCTTGCGCGGGGGCGCTTTTGTTTTCGTTCTTGGCCATGATTAGCGTGCAGGCCCTGTTTGCTTAGGCAGGTCAGGATCTGCGCCCCATTCCCCCCAACTTCCGTCATAAAGTGCGCTATCATTTTTTCCCAGCAGTTCGAGCGCGAATAACAGCACAGATGCAGTCATGCCCCCGCCGCACGTACCGGAGATAGGAGCATCAAGATCAATGCCCGCATTTTCAAAAGCCGATTTAAGCGCGCTGCCTTGTTTGAATGTCCCATCATCATTGAGAACTTGCGCAAAATGCACATTACGGGCGCCGGGAATGTGGCCGCCGTCCAGATTATGGACAGTGTCCGGCGTATCGCCGCAGAAGCGTTCTGAATCGCGCGCATCAATCAATTGTTCAGCGCAGGAAGTGATATTTGCCAGAATGTCTGCTTTGCTGCGAACGCGGCTTCGATCATCGCAGGGAGCTGTGAAATCCGAAGGGGCGATTTCTGGAATGCCGCTTTCTACAGGCAGGCCATCTGCGGCCCATTTTGCAAAATTGCTATCAAGGATCGCTACGTTTTTGAGGCCAAACATGCGGCAGATAAAATAGGCCCGCGATGAACTGCGCAGCGCGCTATTATCATACAGCACGATGCGGTCGGTTGATTTCAAACTCAATTCGCGCAGGCGCTGTTCAAACTGGTCTACGCGCGGGAGGGCTGCGGGCACAGCTGAGGTTTCATCCTTCAGCGTTGGCAGGCCAAGAAAACGCGCGCCCTTGATATGAGAGGTTGCAAACTCTGCCGCCGGGTCGCGCTGTGCGCTGGGCAAATGGGCAGAAGCATCCAGAATGACCAAATCATCCTCATCCAACCTATTTGCCAGCCATGCTGAATCTACAAGAATCTCCATCCAGCGTGGGTAGCGGGCGCGGGCTTACGCGTCGAGAGGGGCAATCGGAACGGCAATTCGAGAAGCGCGCTCTAGGAGGCGCGCGAGGCGGCAGTTCGAGACGGCGATTCGAGGAGGTGGCGCGAGGAGGTAACGCGAGAAGGCAGCAGGCCGGGCTGGTCAGCCAAGCGCTCTGCAGCCGATTTGTGTGTAAGTTTGCGGCATTTCGTCAAGCCGGAAGGGCTGGACCTTGCTGTTTGATCCAGCGGACAGATCGCCGCCATTCTGGATTTGTCCGATCACGAATGTCTGGCTGATCGGGGCCAATCCGTCACCTGAAACACGAAGCCTCAGCAGCGGCACGTATAGCTGCGCGCGCCCTTGGGTGATGGGACGGATTTGGGCCAATGGCAGCATGAAACTGGCGTTGATTTCACGGCTTTCACCGGATGGCAGGGCGGCCAATTTTCCAAATTGCGGCAGCGCACTTGCCGCGTCAGCTACTTGTTCACCGATTGCCACTTTGCCGTGGGCTGTCTGCATATCCCCTGCAAACATAAGATCGCTAAAATCCTGCGTTCCTTGGTTAGACACAGTGATGGTGCAGGCCAAATTGGCGTTCATCACGCTGCGGCTTAATCTTATCGGGCTGAGCGCCAGTGTAATCGGCGGCGCGGGGGCTGCACCAATTGGGGTTTCAGGCGCAGGCGTTGCCGGCGGCAATTTTTCGGGGCGTGTTTTGTTAGGTTTGCCGCTGGCAGGGTTTGCCGGATGTATAGGGGGCGCTGGATTTACGGGGCTTGCTGGATTGGCAGGGGTTTTTGGGGCCCTTTGCACCAAGGGTGGTTCAATCGGGGCGGCCATTGGCGCTGTTTTGCGCCGGCGGCTCCAGAATATAAGCAGGCCAGCCAAGGCTGCGACAAATCCAGCTGCGGGCGCGAGCCACAGTCCCATGCCCCATTGGCCCTGTTCTGATTTTCCAAATTCGCCGGAACCTGCGTTGCCCAAACCGCCCGAGGTGGCGCTAAAACCCGGGGCAGCGGAAAAATCGCCGGGATCAGTTAAAATATTTGGCGCCCGGCTGTTTGGCAGGCTTTGGCTATCGGGCCGCACTGGATTGCTGGCCGGGGCGGGTGAATTTAGTTCCCGCGCTTGTTGGCGCGGATTTCTGCGGGCAGCGGGGGTGAAACGCTGCCTTTGGTCTATCTGGCTAGGTGCTGGCTGGGTTTCTGGCGGCGTTTGCCCGGCCGAAGGTGCAGGGGCGCTGGTGGGCAGGGGAGATGGGGTGCTGGTGGGGATCACGCGCGGGGCCACTGGTATCGCAGCTTCGGTGTCGGTCGGGCCTTGCACCTGAGGGGCGGCCTCTGGTGCAGGCGGCAATTGAAAATCGCGCAGCGATCGCGTCGTTGCACCGGCAGGACTACTAACGAGCGCCAGCGCCAAAAGTGCCAGGGCCAATCGGCCCGGCGCAAAAACGGGCGGCGCAGTAAGGGAGGGATTTAGTTTAAAGGTCATAATCCGGCATGAAGGTCAAAGGACAAGCGGCGCTGAATAGCCTCTGAATCGTAAACTTGCCACTGGTGACTTGTGCAATGCGCGCGTTCGCGGCATCACCGCGGCATGAGTGACACACCAAAAACATCTTTGCTTGGTCAAATATCCCCACTTCCTGGCGCGCCGGAAGATGCTGCGCTTGATTATGTTCCTAATCCGCGCATCGGATCGCTCTATATGGTGCGTTTTGCAGCGCCGGAATTCACCTCGCTTTGCCCGGTAACAGGGCAGCCTGATTTTGCGCATCTGGTGATTGATTATGCGCCCGGTGAAACCATTGTGGAATCAAAATCCCTGAAACTGTTTCTTGGATCATTCCGCAACCATGCTGGTTTCCACGAGGATGTGACAGTTGGCATCGCGCAGCGATTGGTGGATGAAATGAAGCCCGTTTGGCTTCGGATCGGTGGATATTGGTATCCGCGCGGCGGCATCCCGATTGACGTATTCTGGCAAACAGGCGCGCCGCCAGCGGATCTGTGGGTGCCAGAGCAAGGCGTTTCCAGCTATCGCGGACGAGGGTAGGGTTTGCCCGTAATTGGGCCCCGTAATCGGGGCCGTTTAAGGGCGGCTGGCGGTTATTAGCCCCCTTTACCCCAATCACTGTCCTTAGACGGCGGTGACCACACGGTTTCGCTGGTCCAGCCCAGCAGCCAATGCTTGAACCGCGTAACATCGTATCCCGCCGCCATCAGCGCGATGATCACAATCAAGGTGGAGAGGGCAACTTTCTTGAACATGGGCATATTTTTCGCAAGAATTGGTGAAGGTTGGATTAGAAATTGGGGTTAAGGCCCCGCTATTCATGAACAATCAGATGCCTAAGCATGCGGGTTTTGGGCGGCCTGATTTTCCTGCTTTCCTGTCTGGGCCAATTTGATCGAATGAATGCCTCTGTGCATATACGTATTTCAATGGGGCCAAGGGTGCTGAATTTCCACGGAGGCGCGAAAGGCAGGGGCAGATTGGAATTTAGCACAGACGATTTTGATCCCGGCCAATCAGTCCCGGCCTTTCGTACTGGCGATTTGACGAAGCGCTATGTTACCGGAGAGACAGAGGTGCATGCCTTAAGGGGCATTGATCTGACGATCCATGCCGGGGAAATATTGGTCCTGCTGGGCCCTTCAGGCAGCGGCAAGTCAACTTTCTTGAACATTGTCGGCGGTCTTGACCGCCCGACCTCTGGTTCGCTGCATTATGGCGAGTTGGAGCTGACTGATTTGTCAGACCGCGAATTAACCCGGTTTCGCCGCGCGCATGTCGGTTTTATCTTTCAGTTTTACAATCTGATACCCAGCCTGACCGCAGAAGAAAATGTGCGATTGGTGACCGATATTGCTACAAATCCGATGGACCCGGAAAAAGCGCTCGCATTGGTGGGATTGACCGATCGGCGTGACCATTATCCCGCCCAGCTTTCGGGCGGGGAACAGCAGCGCATCGCGGTCGCGCGGGCGATTGCCAAACAGCCTGCGGTGTTATTATGCGATGAACCCACTGGCGCGTTGGACAGCGCCACGGGCGTTCGCGTGCTGGAGGCGTTGGCCCAGGCCCACCGCGACCTTGGCACGACCTTAGTGATTATCACTCATAATGCCGGCATTGCAGAAATGGCGAACCGTGTGTTCCATTTTCTCGATGGCAAGGTTGCGCGCATCGTCGTGAATGAAAACCCGGTCAAACCAGAGGCCATTCGCTGGTGAACGCGCTTAATCTTAAATTGCTGCGGGATCTGTGGCATATGCGCGGTCAGGCCATTGCCATCGCAGTGGTGCTGGCCGCTGCCACAGCAACATTTGTATTGTCACTTGGTGTGCACCGTTCGCTGAGCGAAACGCGCGATGCATATTATGCGCAAAATCATTTTGCCGATATTTTTGCCGATATGACCCGCGCGCCGAGCAGCATTGTTGCACAAATCGCGGAAATCCCAGGGGTCCGGCGGGCGCAGGGATCGATCCGGCAATATGCGGTTCTTGATTTTCCCGATCGGATTGTGCCGGTGCGCGCCTTGATCAATTCGGTCGATGAAAATGGCCGAGACAGGCTGAACCTTGTGTCCCTGCGCGAGGGGCATATGCCGCGCCCTGGCATGGCCAATGAAGTTGTGGTCGATGAAATTTTTGCTCAGGCAAACGGGCTGACATTGGGCAGTCAGGTGGATGCGCTGATCTATGGCAGCAAACAACATTTGCGCATTGTCGGGATCGGGCTGGCCCCCAATTACATCTGGGCAATCGCGCCGGGTGATCTGATCGCAGATGAAACCCGTTTTGGTATTTTCTGGATGGGTTCCAAGGCGCTGGAAGGCATGACCGACCGCACCCAAGCGATTAATGCATTGTCGCTGACGTTGGAGCGCGGGGCATTGCGGGCGGATGTGATCCGCGCGGTTGACCGGCTGATTGAACCCTATGGCGGGACCGGCGCCTATGGCCGTGAAGACCATATTTCGAATGCCTTCCTCGACAGTGAATTAAATCAGCTTTCCGCCATGACCCGTGTCATCCCGCCGGTGTTCCTGCTGGTTTCCACTTTCCTTGTCTATATTGTGCTGGGCCGGATGATCGGGACCCAGCGCACCCAGATCGGGCTGATCAAGGCGTTTGGTTATTCAGACTGGGCCATTGGCTGGCATTATCTCAGCTTTGCGTTGGCCATTGCGTTAGTGGCCACGATTATCGGGTCGATTGCGGGTGTCTGGCTGGGGCAGTTAATGACGCAATTATATGGTGAATATTACCGTTTTCCGTTTCTTGAATACCGGATTTCATCGATAGTGTTTTTGGGTGCCGGGGCATTGTCTTTTGCCGCAGCAGGGCTGGGCGCGCTGGGCGGGATGCGTTCGGCGGTGAAGCTGAGCCCGGCTGTTGCAATGTCGCCTCCGCCTCCGCCCGTTTACCGCGCTGGCATGATCGAGCGTTTGGGCAAAGCAGGCGGATTCACCCCGATCGGCCATATGATTGCGCGCCACCTTGCCCGTTGGCCCGGCCGTTCTGCTGTGACGGTGTTTGGTGTGGCATTATCGGCCGGGCTGTTATTTTCCACGATGCAATTCCTCGATTCAAGCCAGACGATGCTGGATTCCTTTTTCTTTCGGGCCCAGCGTCAGGATCTGACCGTCAGTTTTACTGAAGCGCGCAACGAGGATGTATTATACGAATTGGCGCAAATACCCGGGGTCTTGCGGGTGGAACCCTCGCGCGGGGTTGCCGTTAAACTTAGCCATGGCAATCGCAGCGAACGCGCAGCGATTGAAAGCAGCCCGCAAGATGCGCAGCTATCAGCCAGAATTGATTCTGACGGCAGCGAGATTACCTTGCCGGTATCTGGTCTGATGCTGAGCCGCCAATTGGCTGACAAGCTGGATATAGGGGCCGGCGAGAAGGTTTTGGTCGAACAGCTGGGCGGGCGGCGAACGAAACAATTCTTTCCGGTTGCGCGGATTATCGAGGAATTTATCGGGGAGCGCGCCTATGTCTCACAGCAGGTTTTGCAGTCGATTTCACGCGATGGCGCGCCGGTGGGAATGGCTTTGCTGCGGATTGATCCAGCTGCGCGTGATGCGATCATTTCCAAGCTGAAGGATATGCCCGTTGTTCTCGGCGTGTCGGAGCGCAAAGCCTCCATGCAAAAATTTGAACAGCTCATCGCTGACAATATTTATACTATGATGTTTTATTACATTGCCTTTGCATCTGCGATCGCAGTCGGCGTGGTTTATAACAGCGCAAGGATCCTGTTTTCCGAGCGCGCCCATGAACTTGCGACGCTGCGGGTGCTGGGATACCAAAGCCGCGAAGTGGGGCTGGTGCTGCTGGGCGAAATTGCCTTGTTGGTGGCGGTGTCGGTGCCGCTAGGGTGTCTGATTGGATATGGAATGGCCCAGCTTATGACAGCTATGTTCAGCTCGGACCTTTTTCGTTTACCCTTTGCGCCGCTACGATCGACCTATGGCCGTTCGTCCATAATTGTATTGCTGGCAGCAATTTTTACCGCAGCGGTGGTTTCACGGCGCGTCCTGCGGTTAGACATGGTCCGTGTATTGAAGGCGCGTGATTGATGGGTGAACGGATTAAACGCTGGCGCTGGGCCATTGTGGTTGCAGCATTCTTGCTCGCTGGACTCATATTCGCGTTCTGGCCTGCTGCATTTCGGGTGGATGCGGGCACGGTAACCCGCGGGCCAATGGCGGTTGGCATCACAGATGACGGGGTGACAAGGGCACAGGAATATTACGTCGTTTCCGCGCCCATTACAGGCTATCTTTCGCGGATTGAATTGGAAGCGGGCGATAAGGTTTCGCGCGGCACATTGCTGACGAAAATGACCGCGCGCCCATCGGCCCCGCTGGACCAGCGCAGCCAGCGCGAACTGCACGCTGCGCTTGGCGCAGCGCGGGCCGGGCAGAGCGGGGCAAACAGCACGCTGGCGCAAGCCAGGCGGGATCTTACACGGGCAAAAGAACTTTCTGATCGCGGCTTTCTGCCGCGCGCTAGGCTGGAGGCCGCGCAGACGCTGGTTGCAAACAGTGAAGCTGCAGCGCGCCAAAGCGGCGCTGAAATTGCGCGCATTCAGGCCCTTTTGGCGGCCCCACGCAGCCGCGGCGCTGGCCCGTCAGTGCCGGTGCGCGCCGTGCTCAGCGGATCTGTCCTGTCGGTCATCAATGAAAGCGAGGGCGTGATCGCAGAAGGAACGCCATTGGTTACGCTGGGCGATCCAAGCCGGATCGAAATTGTGGTCGATTTGCTGTCGCGCGAGGCTGTGCGGGTAAAACCGGGCGATAGGGTGGAGATTACCCAATGGGGCGGGGCAGGCCCATTGCGGGGCAAGGTGGAGCAGGTGGAACCGTTCGGCACGCTTAAGATATCGGCCCTCGGGATTGAGGAGCAGCGGGTCAATGTGATCATCGCGATTGATCCGGCCGCCGCCACTGATGCTGTGCGGCTGGGCCATGGGTATCAGATCGAAGCCATGATCATTTTATGGAGCGCGCCAGACGCGCTGCGGGTGCCAATTGGCGCGCTGTTCCGCGATCAGCAGGGCAGGTGGAGTGTGTTTGTCGATGAAAATGGCCGCGCTCGTCAGCGTCAGATCAGGATCGATCATATTAATGATGAATTTGCCGAGGTTCTTGGCGGCCTGTCGCTGGATGAGGCGGTGATCCTCAATCCTGGCAATGCGCTTGAGGATGGAATGCGGATCAGCCTGCGCTAAGCTGCGCGGCGGCTTTCAACCGCCGCAACCCGGCTTGCTGGCGGCCGCCATTCTTGCATCCCGCCGATATAGATCATTCTGGACCAACAATTGCCCAGTGCTGTCAGTGGCAGCGGTGAAATATGCGATATAGAGCGGCATGGGCCGTTCCAGTTTGATGGTGGTTGTTTTGCGTGATGCCACGATGGCATCTACCTGCTGGCGGCTGCGTACCCCTTCAAGAAGGGTGGCTGCATAGCCGATGGCATCCCCGGTTCTGATGCAGCCATGGCTGAAGGCGCGGACATCTTTTTCAAACAGGTGTTTGGAGGGTGTGTCATGCATATACACGCTGAAACGGTTGGGCATGACCAGTTTCATTTGGCCAAGGGCATTATTTGGCCCCGGTTTCTGGCGATAGCGCCCATTGGCCCAAACATAGCCGCGCGCACGCGCACGCGCAGGATTACGCCGCACGAGAGCGCCGACACTCTCGCGCACGATACTGGCGGGGATTTCCCACCAGGGATTGATTATAACGCCGGTGATCTTGGTGTCGAAGACGGGGGTGGGCGTGCTGGTTTTGCCGACAATTATTTTCCAGGTCGATATACGTTTCCCTCCGCGCCACAGGCTGGCTTCGAACATGGGGGCGTTGACCAGCACATATTCACCGCCCAGCGAACGCGGCATCCAGCGCCAGCGTTCCATATTGAGGCCGATGGTCGCGCGCCGTTTCTGATCAGTTTCGGATCCATAGGCAGCCCGCAATTTGCCATAATCAGGGTGGGCTGGCCGCAAAGTCGCAAAAAAAGTGTTGAGCATGTTATTTTTAAGCGCCTGCATCAGCAATGGCTCAAGCGCGATTGATTTATCACTATCATTGATGTTCCACCCTGCCTTTTGACGAGAGGCTGAACAACCAAGCAAATGCATTCGCGCCAGACGCAGCGCAAGCGCCGTCGCCTCCTCGTCAATCGCGGAAATTTCCCCGCTCAGCACAGCAGTATCGAGCGTGCTGGTAGAAATGACGGGAAGGGCATCGTCCCCGGCAGCATTGATCCAGCGTTTCAATGCTGAAATATCGGCCGGGTCCCAATTGCGGTTCGGCCATTCGCTCGGCTGTTCCAAGTCCGGCTGGGTGCTTCCATCATCGGCGCTATGAGAGGCCCATTCATGGCTGAGCGCATCTGAAGGGGCGGCTGCAACACAAGATATCAGGGCAACCAACGCAAATAATGCCCGTTTCATAGATGGATCCTTTCCCTAGTATTGAAATGCACGGCACCACCCCAAGATATTGTGCGAAACATAGATAGGACACTAACAGTGACAATCAATCGACGCCAGTTATTGGGCGCATCGGTTGCTGCAACGGCCTGTTTGGCGGCCCCGCGCGCATTTGCTGCGCCCTTGTCTGCCGCCCAGCCCAGATTATTGCCGCAAGCGTTGAACGCTCTTGATAAATCCCAATCACGGATCGTCAGGCGGGACACCGTCGGCTTGGTCGATTTTTCGGGCCATTCGCGCGAAATTCGATTCCAGCTGGTGGATGTGGCCAGTGGGCGGATTTCTGCATCCTGGCTGGTCGCCCATGGCCGCGGATCAGACCCGCGCAACCGCGGATGGGTGGAACAATTCTCCAACCGGCCGGGTTCTAACGCATCCTCTCGTGGCAGCTTTCTCATCGGGGATACCTATGTTGGCAAACACGGCCGTTCGCGCCGCCTGATCGGGCTTGAAGATGAAAACAATCTGGCCTTCCAACGGGCGATTGTGATCCACGGTGCCAATTATGTCGATCGCAATATGGCCAGGCGCCATGGCCGGATTGGCCGCAGCCTTGGTTGTTTTTCAGTCGAGAAAAGCGAGATCGGCGAGGTTCTTTCCCGGCTTGGAAAAGGTTGTTTGTTGTTCGCATCGAAATAACCATCATCACCGGCCGCCTGCGTGCTGGTTGTGCGCTGGGGTGCTGGGGCTTTATATTGCTGCGGCGGGCGGGGTAAATCATCGTCCGGTCACTTTGCACTGCCGGGCAGATAACGCTCCCAATTGATTCTGGTGATAGCGATAAGCGCCCCGATCAACACCAATTGGATGATGATGGAAATGGGGTTGGACAGATTGTCCATCAAGGCCGCGCCAAGCGAAGATTGCTTCAACCCCTTCGCCGACAGGGCATAGATGCTGTAGGAAACGAGCCGGCCAAGAAAGAAGGCGAGGGTGAATTTTACCAATTTCACCTTGGCCAGACCGGCTGCCTCGAACAATTGGGCCGATGGGACCGGCGATAGGGCGAACAGGCCAAGCGCGATATAACTATTGCGTTGGTTGCGTTCAAACAGGGTTCGGGCCGCAGCAAGGTTGTTTTGGGTTTTTTGCGAAACACGGTTTCCCAGCAGCCGAAACCCATTGGCGAGCAGGAAGCGGCCAGATGCAGCGGCAATTGCGCCGGTCATGATAATCGGGGCCAAGGGCAGATCAGTATTGAGGATATAAAATACGATCACCGACCATGTCGGCGGCCCAAAGGCAGGCATGAGATTGACAGCAAGCACGATCGCAAAAAAGATCAAAAGGGTTGTTAAATCCGCCACCGATCCCTCCGCTTATCTGCTATTTATTTGTATATTGCCGGTATCGGTGAGGATGGCCAACCTATGCCTTGCCATGTTCGGAATGATTAACTGGTATAAAGCGGCCCCTTTAGCTGCGGGCCGCTTGTTTAATGCGCCAGAAAGATTGGCAGCGCAGGCTGGGTCATCATGGACCGGCTTACCCCGCCTAAGATCCGTTCGCGCAGTCTGGTGCGGCCATAGGCACCCATGACAACCCAGCCAGCATTCCTTGCTTTTGCGCCATTGATCAGCGCGCTGCGAATACCGTCTGGGGACTGGGGCAATTCGACCATTTCAGCTTCGATGCCGTGGCGGGCAAGGTAACTGGCCCCTTCGATTGCAGGAAGGTCAAATTCGGGCTGATCCCCGGTTACCGTCAGCAGATAGACCGTGCTTGCATGTTGCATTAGGGGCACCGCAGCGCGCAATGCCCGCGAGGCCTCTGGCGAACCATTCCAGGCGATTGCGACAGGTGCAGTTATATCAAGACTGGAACAATGTTCAGGGATCAGAAAAACCGGCGTCTGCGCGCTAATGGCGATTTCTGCAGCCAGTGCAGAATAGGTGGTCCGGCCTTTGTTTTCAGCACATGCCCCCATGATGATGATATCACTAAGGCCAGCATGAAGGAGCAGCCGATTTTGGGCCATTCCGCCTTGGGAAATCCAGTCCCAAGTCACGTCTTCATTGGCCAGACGCGCCTCGATCGTTTCGCGCAGTTTTGCCGCATTTTCCCGAAAGGCAGGATATAATTGCGTGGCCATTGGCCCGTAAATATCGCCTGGAATTCCATATTCATAGGGAACTGCCTGCAGGCAAATGACATGTCCATTGCAAGCGCGGGCCAGATCAAGAGCGACCTGAATGCGTGCATCAAGGCATGGATCATCATGTATATGCAGCAAGATAGAGCGCATCAGGATTTCCTTCCAGAATGGCAGGGAACTTTGTTGATGGGCAATTTAGTGACCGCCGTAGGCCGGTAAATAGGGATATATCCTAGGGGACCCCGCGCAATCCTTCCGCACAGTCCTTCTGCACAGGCCCCTCGCATACCCCCTGTATAGTTCCCTATATTGTCGGGGGCTTTCATGAACCACAATGCGCGGGGCGTAAGGTGCGTAGGGCGCGCCGAATTTGAAGGAAGCACCATTGGCCCGGTGGAATATTGTCAGACTTGAACTTGGCCCAGTAGCGGGGTTTCCGAACGGTTCGCCGATCCGGTTTTACCTGCTTCGATTGCCCTTGTCGCAAGATGGCCTGATCGATGAGGCCGAATGCGCGCGCGAGCCGCGAATGGCGACAGTGCGCCGGTTCTGGCCAAATGAGGCTGATCTATCAAGTTACATTATTCGCAGTTCGCTGGGCTGGGCCTCTTCTTCTGCGCGGCCCAATGAAGACCACCAAATCGTGTTTGAATTGGAAGACCGCCCGATCAAGGTGGGGGAATGTTTGCCAGTCTTCGATGCAGGAGGCATCCGGCGTTCATATCGGATCGTGTCGGTGGAAACGGATTAGGCAGCGGGCCAATAATGGCTGCCGCGTTCCGAATTTGCTGGCCTTACTCATAAGCCTCACCTGCAGGTTCTACTCGCGATCTATACTTGTGGCCCCAAACGCTCAATCAGGGTTGCCCATCCCGGCAGCGAAGGCAATTCTTAGAAGATCAGGCAAATTTGCGACCTCTAATTTCCGCATCAGATTGGCACGGTGGATTTCCACGGTTCTAGGGCTGATCCCAAGGTCATACCCAATGGTCTTGTTCGGATGGCCTATGGCCAGCCCGCCCAGCACATCATGTTCGCGCGGGGTGAGACAGTTGAGCCGAAGACGCGCTTGTTCGCTTCGCTGGCCATTGTCATGGGAATGGTCAAGGCGGCGAAAGCTTTCCTCGACAGCTTCTAGCAGCACGGATTTTTCGAATGGTTTTTCGATGAAATCAACCGCACCAGCCTTCATCGCTCGCACGGCCAATTCGATATCGCCATGGCCAGTCATCACGATAATTGGATAGGAAATGCCGCGTTCGATCAGTTCTTCCTGAACCTCCAAGCCATCCATTTTTGGCATTCGGATGTCGAGCAGGACGCAGCCTGGATCGAGGGTTCGTGTTTCCTTCAGAAACTCAACCCCATTGGTAAAGGTTTGGACGGATATGCCCGAGGTTTTGAGCATGAAACCGATGGAACGCCTGACGGCTTCGTCATCATCAACCAGATAGACGGGAAATTCACTCATGCTTCTACTCCTCTACCGCTTCGATCAGAGTGAAATTGAACGATGTTCCGCCAAGTTCTGACGGCTCAACCCAGATCTTGCCGCCATGCGCATTGACGATAGTGTGGCAAATTGACAGTCCCAGCCCCATCCCGCTGGATTTGGTGCTGATAAAGGGATGAAACAGCCTTTCTGCAACATGCGGTTCAAGCCCCGGCCCACTGTCAGAAACTGCGATACGGGCCATCTTGCTGTCTGATTTGGTGCAGGAAATGACAAGTTTCTTGACCGCGGAATTCTCCATCGCCTCCAGCGCATTGCGGATCAGATTTACCAGCACTTGCTGGATTTGAACCGGATCCATGAGCAGCAGATCGTGATCGAAATCAAGCTGCGTTGTAAATTCGACATCGCGTGCATCCCCATTAATCAGGGCAAGCGCAGTGGCCTCTTTAATCACCCGTTGAAGACTGTAAATTTGCCGGATGGATTCGCCCCGGGAAATGAAATTGCGCAAACGCTGGACAATCTGGCCCGCGCGCAATGCCTCCTTTGCGCATTCATCCAACGCTTCGCCGACCATGGCCAGATCTTCCGGGCCAGGTTTATCCAGCAAATCGCGTGCAGATTGGGCGTAATTTGCCACCGCAGTCAGGGGCTGGTTCAGTTCATGCGCGATTGATGTGGCCAGCGTGCCCATTGTTGTAATGCGCGATACTTGGGCCAGTTCAGATTGAAGATTGTGCAATGCGCGTTCAGTCTTCCGGGTTTCGGTTAAATCGCGGATAAAACCTGCAAATACGCGCTGTTCGCCCAGCATGAATTCGCCAATTGACAGATCGATTGGAAAAGTGCTGCCATCGCGGCGCCGCGCGGTTGTGGCGCGGCCCAGCCCGATAATCCGCTTTTCACCCGTCTTAAGGTATTGCGCGACATAGCCATCATGCTTCTCGCGGTCGGGGGAGGGCATTAGCAGGCTGACATTTTCGTGCAGAACATCTGCCTCGGTGTAACCAAATACCAATTCAGCGCCATGGCTGAATGAAATGATACGTGCAGCTTCATCGATCAGGATCATCGCATCGGGCACGGTGTCAATCAGCGCGTGAAGATCCTTTGCACCGCTGAAAGGCGCATTGGCTTTATCAATCGGTCTATTTTTGTTCACGCAAATCCTAAATCATTCATCACATTAGCATCAATGGCGTTCGATTATTTCTTGTTTACGGATATTTACCCAATTTGGAAATGCCGTTTCGATTTTTGGGGCCGATGACCGCGCTAGAGATCTTGAATGCCCCCATTTGATCCGGCCACATGGTCCGGCAATATGATCCAGCCACATGAAGATGCCAGGGCCATTCGCCCGCTTCATGCGATCAGGATATTTGCGTAACGAGATTGCCTTTGCCCCAGCCTAGTTTTGCCAAATATGGGCAAGGGAGAAAAGCGATGATCAAGCAATTTTTAGGCAGACCCTTGCGGGCAGGTCTGGCCTTTGCTGGCTCGCCCAACCCAATAACACTGGAGGGAGCGCGCGATCCCTTCTCCTAAGGCCCGGGCCTTCTCGTCCACCGCACCGGTCTCGCCTGATGCGCGCGATGGTGGGGAACACCCCCTTCCGGCGCTGAGCGTCGAGATGCTGGCCCCTGACCGCGTGATATTGCTTGGGGCATCACGCGATCCCCATTCAGTTGGCAACAGCGTTTTGCGCAATCTTGAAAAAGGGGCCGCTTGTTTCACCATATATGCGGTTGGGCGCAGCAGGGTCGAGGTGGCCGGCGGTTTTTGGTGCGCTGGGTTGGAGGATGTGCCCGAAGGCCCCGGCCTTGGCATCATTGCGCTTCCAGCCAAGCTGGTTCCCCGCGCGGTTCGGCAATTGGCTGAAAAAGGCATCAGCTTGGCAGTGGTGATTTCCGCCGGTCTTGGCAGCGACACCGATCTGGGGCGGCAAATGCTGAAAGCTGCAAAGGAGGCTGGAATAAGGCTGATCGGGCCCAATTGCCTTGGATTGATCCTGCCCCATCATCAATTGAATGGATCATTTGCCGCTGGCGATCCTCAGCCGGGGAATCTGGCGCTGCTGTCGCAAAGCGGCGCAATCGCAACTGCGGTAATTGATTGGGCGCAGGCGCGCGAAATCGGGTTTTCCGGGATCGTTTCGGCCGGCGATATGGCCCAGGTGGGCATGGGCGAATTGTTGGAATTATTTGCCGCTGATGAACGCAGCCATGTGATCGGGGTCTATCTGGAAGGGTTGAACGATGCGGAGCATTTCCTTCGCGCGGCCAAGGCGGCAACGGTAAAAAAACCGGTCATTGCGCTTAAGGCAGGGCGCAGCGTGGCAGCGGGGCAGGCTGCATTGTCGCATACGGGCGCATTGGCGGGATCATGGGCGGTCTACCGCGCTGCATTACGCGAAGCAGGGAT
>Ga0209345_10003507_pt1 | contig 16101 bp, 15 predicted proteins | sample Cruoilmetagenom7_FD_187294 | JGI IMG/M metagenome (GOLD analysis project Ga0209345, IMG submission 187294) | Oil polluted marine microbial communities from Coal Oil Point, Santa Barbara, California, USA - Sample 7 (SPAdes) (version 2) | ecosystem: Environmental > Aquatic > Marine > Oil seeps ... | reverse complement strand
CAGAAAAGTTGATGACGTCGTTTACATACCCATAGGGATACTTTTCCCTGATTGCTTCACGGATATCTTCCGGCAGGTTCCTGAAATCTTTTATGACCCTTTTTTTCATTAGAATCATTTATCAGATTAATAATCAATAATAAGAAATATTTCAAAAGACTCAATGGCTATTTGGTATAAAAACGATGATATTTTTTAAAAAATATCCACATATCTTAAATTTGTATAAAATTCATGGATCAAATACTATATATAGGGCTTACGCAATCGTTTTTTGCGGGACTGATGATTGCGACCAAAAGAAATCCACAGGTAGCTGACCGGATAATGGCTGCCTGGCTGTTTCTGATCGCCATTGAGATGGGATTCGCCATTATCAACCAAAGCATTATTCCCCTTTATGAGTATGTTTTCATTCCTTTTACCTATGGACCATTGCTGTACCTGTATATTAAGTTCCAGACCGTTGAGAAATTACAGTTTAAGTGGAAGTATATTCTGCATTTCCTTCCTTTCCTGGTGGTGTTCATCTCCGCTATTGTTTTTCGGGGGAAGCCGGTGATGCAACTTGATAATTTCTGGGATACAGATCCATTCCTTTCGTTCAGGCTTATTTATGGATTGTCTTTCTTTATTTCAATAACTACTTACAGTACCATCGCCTTCATCCTGATCAACCGTCACCAGCGGAACATCAGGAACCTTGTCAGCTATACATCTGAACGTATTACCCTGGGATGGTTGTTGGTAGTCTCTATCAGTTTTTACCTGACCTATGTAGCAGTTTTTATTTTGGGGGTATATGTGATCTTCGCAAAGGACCAAACATATAATCCAACCCTACCATCTCATTTCGGGCTGACTTTTTTTGCTTTTGCATTTAGTTTTTACGGGTTTAAACAACCTGGCATATTCAACGAAATTCTCACTGAAAGTAAATACCTCAGGAAGGAAAAACTTACGGAAGAAGATGTGGATCCCAAATATGAGAAATCAGGATTAAAGAAGAAGGACGCCAGGCAGTACCTTGATATATTGATGCAATACATGGAAGATAAGAAACCCTATCTCGACGTGGATCTCTCCATCCATGATGTTTCAGATGAATTGGAAATACCCAGGCATTACCTCACACAGGTTATCAATGGTATGCTGGGCAAAAATTTTTACACCTTTATTAATGAATACAGGATAGAAGAGGTTAAGAAACTACTGATTGATAAGAACTATTCTAAATTTACCCTGACCTCTATTGCTTTTGAAGCCGGATTTAATTCAAAATCTTCCTTTAACAGTGTTTTTAAAACGGCAACTGGTATGACACCTTCCCAATTCAAGGATGCTCATCTCAATGGGATCGACTCACCAAACCAGCATGCAGCTGATAATGAAAGCAAAAAAACAACTTGATCTTGTCTATCCTACTTTTCTATCTTATTACCTAAAATTCAGGAAGCTAACTGTGTGAACCGCTAAGGTTGGACAAGTCCATCCTCCATCCTTCGCGGTCTGGACAATTTCGGGGTTCTATATTCGTATTATTGCAGAAGCCCCTCGCTAAACAACTAACCTTTTTTGTCGGATTTACCTATGTTTCATTGTTAAAATGAGAACTATTACGTGGATAATATTAGTTATCGCTGCATTCCCGGCAGGTACATATGCACAAAGCCTGTTTGAGGGAGGAGCAACAGAAAAAAATGAATCTCCTTTCCTATTGAGTGGTTATGGCAGGGGGGTACTTTATTTGGGAGCATATGAATCACCTGGCCTTCCTGAGATAAGGAGCGGATACGGTGAAGCGGCATTGAAGATCAGTGCCTTTTCAGGGATGAGGGGGAAATTTTTTTCAGAAATACGTTTCAGGAGCGGGTATGAATATAACAAACAGATCAACCAGTTTCAACTCAGGGAGGCCTATGCCGACCTTTACCTGGGCGATTTTGACCTGAGGGCAGGTCAGCAGATAATAGCCTGGGGAAGGGCTGACGGCATTAATCCAACCAACAACCTAACACCCCAGGATTATTTCGTTCGCTCTCCGGAACCGGATGATATCCGCATGGGGAATTTCCTGGTGAGGGGCCGTTATACCATAAAATCACGCATCAGGTTTGAAGGGATATGGGTACCTGTATACAGGCATTCCGTCTACAGGTTTGACCTTTTTGATATGCCAGGCTTTGTAAACTTCACAGATGCATATAGCCCGGAAGCAGCACTTAAGAATGGATCATTTGCCGGGAAGATCGAATTTCTATTCGACCGTATTGACGGATCAGTCTCCTGGTTCAGTGGCTACGACCCTATGCCTGGAATAGAGGCGGGACCCCTGCCAGAGACCCCCGGAGAGAACCCTTCCATTGATATGTATGCCAGGCCATTCAGGCAGCAGACAGGAGGATTTGATTTTTCATTTGGTTTAGGGGCATTCGGTATCAGGGGGGAAGCAGCATACCGTGAACCGGACCACGGATACAAAGGTGAGATCTTCGTGCCAAACCGGGACCTGAGATATGTACTTGGGATTGATCGGTCTTTGGGTATTTTCAGCATGATGGTTTTGTATTCAGGCCAGTATGTATTTGATTTTGAAGAGATGCAAATGCTGGAGAGCTTCCCGGAAATCGAGCCTGAAATGCTTCAACAACCTGCCGTTTGGGGGATGTTAGGTCCCGTGATGGACCAGCAACTGGCCGGGTTTAACCGGGTTATTTTTGACCAGACAAAAGAAATTAAACATTCCCTGGCAGCCAGGCCTGCTGTTTCCCTTTTTTATGATGTGCTGGAGCTTGAGATATTTGGACTTTATAATATCAGTACAGAAGAATGGACCCTGTTGCCAAAGATGTCATGGAAGGCCTCAGATAACCTGAAACTGGGTATTGGCGGGCAATATTTTGACGGTCCCCCGAATACCCGGTATGATCTGATTGCACCCGTTTTCAACGGGGGATTTATGGAATTGCGATATACATTTTAACATCATATGAGAACAGGAAGAATAATTTTAAAGCACAAATGGCTGATTTTTTTTCTATCCCTGCTTATTTCAGGGTTCTTTGGATCACAGATATTCAGGGCCGAGATCAATCCGGACATGGAAAGCTTCATCTATGAGGGAATGCCATCCCGTATCAATACAAACCTGATAGAAGATATTTTCGGAGGTGATGAGATGGTTATGATCCTGTTTGAGGCTGAGGACATTCTCAATAAGGAAACCCTTTCCAGGGTAAAAAAGGTAAATAAAGATTTAAAAGAGATTGATGGTATTGATGAGACACTTTCCCTGTTTGATGCAAAAAATATCAAGGGGGAGGATGGGGCCATGATCGTTGACCTGGCCATCAGGAGGATCCCGAAAACAGAGGAGAAGTGGGATCTTCTCAGGCAGGAACTCAAAGCCAACGAGCTTGTACATAAGGTCCTGGTTTCGGATGATTTTAAGATGACTGCCATCATAGCCACCCTTGAGAATCATGCCCAGGATGAAGAAATTGTACAGGCCATAAAGATGGTCCTGGCTGAGAATCCGGGCAGGGAGCAAACATATGTAGGTGGATTGCCTTACATCAAAGCCCTTGTGGCAAAGGAAATGGCCAGTGAGTTTAAACTTTTAATGATCATTGGCCTGGGCATTATGCTGGTGATGCTGTTTCTCTTTTTCAGGGAGGCCAGGGGTGTTTTTCTGCCTTTTATGGTGGTGGTCCTATCCATCCTTTTTGCCATGGGACTGATGCCGCTTATAGGATGGCAGATGTCTATTATTACCCTCCTGCTTCCCATAATGCTGATCGCCATAGCCAATGATTACGGCATCCATATGATGGCCAAATACCAGGAGTATAACATTGCAGGAAACAATTCCAGTGTGGGAACCATAGCCAGGGGAGTGTATACCAGCCTGCGTAGCCCCATTCTCCTTACTGGTATTACAACCATTGCCGGAATTCTTTGTTTGCTTTCTCACAAAATGATCCCTGCCAAGCAGCTTGGTGTGGTTGCAGCAGCAGGTATTGGATTTGCACTCCTCTTAAGCCTCCTGTTTATCCCGGCAACCTTGTCTATTATTGGCAAATCAAAACCTGTCCTATCAGGGAATCCATCCAGGCAGCGCCTCATTGACCGGATCCTGATTTCAACTGGAAAGATGGTTAACCGAAGGCCCAGGCAGGTAATCCTGGTGACAGGCCTGGTAATGCTATTATCAGGAGGAGGAGTTTTTCTGCTAAAGGTTGATACCAACCTGGAAAATTTCTTTCCCGAGAAACACCCGGTAAGGGTAAGTGCACAGGTGATCAATGAAACATTTGGAGGGTCACAGAATATATCTATCCTGGTGGAAGGAGATATCCTGGATCCTGAAGTAATGCGGCAGATAGACCTGTATGAAACAGCCTTGAAACATCATACTGCAGTAGGGAATGTCATGTCCATTGCCGGCATAGTCAGGGAGATCAGCAAATCATTGAATGATGAGGGAGATCCCTATTATGATATGGTCCCACAAGAGCGGAATGCCCTGGCCCAGTACCTCGAATTATATATGATGAGTGGGGATCCGGGAGACCTGGAAAGACTCGTTGATTTTGATTTTCAGAAGGCACAGGTTTTGGTAAGGATCAATGACGGGAGCAACATGGCCTTAAAATCGGTGCTCGAAGAGATCCGACAGCTATCAGGACCGGGAGTACACCAGACAAGAATAGGAGGGTATGGACTCATCACCGTTGATCTGGCTGACTTGGTCGTTAAGGGACAGGTTACCTCCCTGCTGATTGCCCTGTTTGTGGTTATAGTGCTACTTGCCATCCTGTTCAGGTCTGTCCCGGCTGGATTGATAGCAGCCCTGCCGCTGGCCTTTTCCATGATTTTGTTATTTGGATGGATGGGATACCTGGGCGTTAAGCTGGATGTTGCCACTGCGTTACTTTCCTCCATTATGATCGGGGTGGGGGTGGATTATACCATACATTTTCTCTGGAGGTTTAAGTCAGAGAGGAAAAAGGGCCTTATACCAGCTGATGCAGTATTAAAAACATTGACTACAACAGGGAGGGGGATCAGCTTTAATGCCCTGTCGGTCATCCTTGGGTTCTGTGCCCTGCCGTTTTCAGTATTCCTGCCCATCAAGGTGTTCGGTTTCCTGGTAATGGTTTCTATTTTCTCATGCCTGGTTGGAGCATTGATCATCATACCGGCTCTCGTTTTAATGCTTAAACCAACTTTTCTTGAGCCTGGGACAAAATCTGCCGGGATTCAGTTAAGGGTATGGAGAGGCTGGATACGGGGACGAAAGACAGTACCTGTTAATTAAAGATCGATTAAAATTGATATTTCGAATTATGAAATTTTGTAAAAGAATAAGTATAGCAATGATCCCCGGTATTGTGGGATTATGCTTTTTGAGTTTTGCCACGCCTGATGGCCGTGAGATAATGCAAAAGTCAAGGGATGCATCCAAACTGGATGGCATGGAAGCCATATCCACTTTGCTTATCTATGATGCCAAAGGAAGGGAAAGGGTAAGGCAAACCTCCATGGCTTCAAAACTATTTGAAAGCGGGGCTACTGAAAAAAGGATCATCCGCTTTCTTTCACCTGCAGAAGTCAAGGGGACAGGGATGCTTATTTTTGACTATGATAAGCGGGATGATGATATGTGGATCTATATGCCTGCGCTGAGAAAAACTCGCCGGATCATCAGCAATGAAAAGAGCAAAAGTTTCATGGGTTCAGAATTCAGTAATGCAGATATGTCAGCCCCCAGCCTGGAGGATTTCAATTATACCCTTTCCGGGTCTGAGCATCTTGAAGGAACAGACTGCTGGATTGTCGAAGTTGTACCTGTGAATGAGGATATCATGGATGAGGTAGGGTTTGACCGCAAGCTGGCCTGGATAGGGAAAAAGGACTTTGTATTCAGGAAGGCTGAATACTATGATGAGGATGACGAATTGTTCAAACAAATGATTTCTTCTGATGTCAGACAAATGGATACATCAGGCAAGAAATATATAGCCACACGGATGGAAATGAGCAATCTTCAAAACGGGCGAAAATCTGTAATGACCATTGATAAGATCCAGTTTAATCCGGATGTTAAGGAAGAATATTTTACCCTGGGTTACCTGGAAAGGTTATAATTGAAACGGAATATGAAAAAAAACCTGGCCAGCTTGTTGCTGGTCTTCATGAGTTTAATACCTCTTTTAGTGTCAGGCCAATCATCGGGCCTGACGATAGAGATCACCAATATCCGGTTTGACAAGGGATGAATTATAGACTGCTTAAAATACCCAGGGAGGGATTTGGATTCTCCAACAATATTAAACCCCGGTTAATACATCCTCGATTTGATCACTGTAGCTTCCAGGTCCCGAAAGGACAGTCCAGGATCAAGATAGAAGTGCAGTATTTCAGGAAAAAGACTTAGCTGTCCAACATCCTTAAAATAGATTTTCCATAGTTTATTTCAATAATATTGAGTTTATAACATAAACAACTTTATATTTGTACCATGTTTACAAAAAAATAAATCTATGGATAAGACATTAAGCCCTGAAGAAAGTCTTCAGATCATACAGAAATCAATTTCCAATTCACGCAAGAACATGCGCGAAGGGAGTTTCTACTACCTGCTCTGGGGCTGGGCCCTGATTCTGGCCAGCCTGGCCAATTATTTTCTTATCAGGAATTTAATCATACAGGAACGATACGATGATATCATGCTTTTGAGTTTGCTCGCATGGGGAGTATTCCTGGTTGCTGCCATGGTCATACAGTTCGTTTACCTGACTCGCAAAGGCAAAAAAGGAAAGGTAATTACCCATCTTGACAGGTATATTAAGATTATTTGGATTACTGCAGGATTGCTCATGGGATTGATGACATACCTATCCCTGAAAGTCAATGCATACCCCACACCATTTATCCTGGGGGTAACGGCCATGGCTACAGCGGTATCCGGACTGATGGTTCGTTTTCGTCCGCTGGTATTGGGTGCCGTGGTTTTTCTCGCTGCTGCTCTTATTTCGAGTTTTCTGAGAGGTACGGATCAATTACTGGTATTTGCAGTCGCCATGGTTCTTGGTTACCTGATCCCAGGTTATATTATCCGGTCTTCAAAAAACGGTGACAATGTATAAGGATCTTGATCCTATACTGCATTCCCAGTTAAGATTAGCAGTAATCTCCATCCTGGTTAGCGTAGAAAAGGCTGACTTTTCTTACCTGAAAGATGAGACGGGGGCAACATCAGGTAACCTGAGTGTACAGATCACTAAATTGAAAGAAGCAGGTTACATCGAAGTGAAAAAGAAATTCAAGGGGAACTTTCCTCAAACAACCTGTACCATAACGAGACTGGGAGAAGAAAGATTTGCAGCCTATGTAAAGGCCATTTCCGGGTACCTGAAACCAAAATAGGTTTTTGGATTGGGGCGATATTCACTCACCTATTCAGTTGCTCACTTAGCCTTCAGTTGCTCACTTAGCCAGGCTGGACGGTTGCTAGTGATACCGTCAATCCCGGATTCCATCAGCCTGGCAGCCTCTACAGGATCATCCACTGTCCAGGCAAACATCTTCATACCTGAGCGGTGCACCGCATCCACGTAGTCTTTGCTGATCCCTTTGTGACGAAAATTCAAACCATCAAGTCCCGCATCAACTGCATTTTTTATCCACTTATCTTTATATGAGCCGGACAGGGTGTAATGCAACCAGTAAACGGGAATGGCGGGGATCTCCTTTTTCATCATCGCACAAACATTGAAGTCAAAACTGATGACCACCAGGCGGGATTTATCCGAAGATGAGGCTAATACTTCTACCAGGTAGGGAACAATAACCGTATCAGTTTTTACCTCAATAAACAGGACTTTTCCGTTCGGTACGGTAGCTATTACTTCCTCCAGGAATGGGATCCTTTCACCTTTGAACTGATCCATCCCATTGTTTGCATCGAGAGACCGTAAAGCAGGCGACATGCTTTCCCTGATCACCATCTTTTTACCAGTCGTTCTTTTGGTATCCCCATCATGGATAACCAAAATATGATTGTCTTTAGACAGGTGAACATCCACCTCGACAGCATCAGCACTTCTCTCCCAGGCAAGGTTTACAGAGGCAAGTGTATTTTCAGGAGCATCATGGGATGCTCCTCTGTGGGCAATGATCATGGTTGATGGTTTTTGGTAGATCATGGAGGCTATTATCAAGATGATTATGGATAAGGTATGCAGCATGGCCGGCTAGGATTTTCAATATTGCATTGTAAAAATAATAAATAAGTGTGGCAGCTGCTAATGAATCTTGGAAAGACGGGATTCCCACCATATCTTTGGCAAACAGAGTATTTAGAGTATTTCCATGCTGAGGAAGCAATTAAAGATCGCTTACAGAAGCCTTTTGCATTTTAAATTCTTCTCAATCCTGAATATTATCGGGCTTGCAGTGGGGATGAGTACATCTGTTTTGCTGGTAATGTTTGTGAGATTTGAACTTAGCTTTGACCGGTTTCATCCAGATCTGGACCAGATGTTCAGGGTTACAACCAAAGTGGATAGCCGTGATGGACAGATACTATATGTCCCAACCTGCCTGGGATATATCCCTGAAGAATTGAACAGGTCTGGTTTTTCAGATGTGACATTCTGCAGGTTATTTGACAATCAATTAAGCACAAGGTACCAGGATCGCATTCAGGGCCCGGACCGGTTTTTCTTTGCTGACTCTTCTTTTTTTGAGGTGTTCGGGTTCAAACTGCTATCAGGCAATCCGGAGTCCATACTGAGACTACCATATACCGTAGTACTTACCAAAAGTAAAGCAGAGGAGTATTTCAAAGAAAAAAATCCCCTCAACCAGCAGATGGAGTTACACAACGCTCTTTATACAGTCGTGGGTGTAATGGAGGACGTCCCTTTAAATTCACATTTGCAGTTTGACCTGTTGATTTCATTCCAAACATTCGAGCAGGAAGTGGATACCAGGAAAAGGAGCCTGGATTTTGCAGTCTATATGAAAATAGGCCAGGATGAGGTTTACTTAGCAGGATTGATAAGTGCCATACAACAGATCCACGAAAAACATTATGGTTCGTCTGGCATCTTCCTGGAATCAGGCCTCCAGGAGTTCAAAGACATCCATCTCGGATCGGCAGATTTTTCTTTGACCCTTGGCAGGCCTGGAGATATGAATGACCTGATTATTTTGTCTTCCCTGGCTGTATTTATACTACTGATCACCCTTTCAAACTTTATCAGCCTCCTCACTGCAAGTAATGATATCCGGATCAGGGATATAGGCATGCGTATTGTCTTTGGTGCCCAGAAGCGACAGCTGTTGAGCCATTTATCTTATGAATCAATTTTGTTGGGACTGTTTGCTGCTTTTATCGCCATTGTTTTGTTCGAGATCAACCTGGGCCCTTTTTCCAGGATTATGGATACACCGATCAGCCTATCTTTTTACAAGCTGGCCCTCTTGTTCTTATTGTTTATCGCCATGGCTGTACTGTCCGGGTTCTTCACGGGATGGATCCATTTTCTATCCGTGACCCGGTTCTCTCCCATACAGGTTATAACCGGTCTTTTTGTGCAACTGAGAAGAAGCAGGTTAAAAACAATCCTGGTCATTATTCAGTTTGGTATCATTATCTTTCTTTTTTCCGTGCTGAGTGTATTAATCTTCCAGACCCGGTTTATGAAACATGGGGATTATGGATTTGACCGGAAAAATTTATCTATATTCTATGAACCTACCCAAATTATCCAGAAAGATTTTATTCCCCTTTCCGATCATATTTCAGCGCTCCCGGGAGTTAAATCTGTTACAGCTTCCATGGGCATCCCAGGAGAAATGCCGGTAATGCAAAATGTTTGGATAGATGGCGACGTGGAGGAGAATGCCATCCTGATCACCGAAGCCAGGGGCAGGCAAAATTATCCGGAAACCTATCGTTTTCAATTGGTTGAAGGAGAGTTTTTCACTGGTAAATCATTGAATGACACGGGGAATTTCATCCTGAATGAGACTGCCTGTGAAGCATTGGGACTTTCAAATCCAATAGGATCCGTAATCAACGTGTCCAACCACAGGGATACCGTTATCGGGGTAGTAAAGGATTTTCATTTCCGTTCTTTGCGTGACAGGATAGAACCCCTTGTGATCAGCAGGTACCATCGCTGGTACAGGCACATTACCATTCGGACTGAATCTGATAATCCCAGGATTGTAATACATGATATAGATTCAGTGCTGAGCATTCATCTCCCCGGGCATGAACTAATTACCTATCCTCTTGGGAAATTGCATGAACAAATGTACGTTGAAGAGGACAAGCAGGCCATGCTCTATTCAGGTGGAGCCTTACTGGCCATCGTCATCGGAATTTTTGGCTTGTTTGCCCTGACAACCTACACCACAGTGAGAAGGACAAAGGAAATAGGGATACGGAAAGCCATGGGTGGGAGTCCCACAACAATATTTTTCCTCCTGGGAGGGAGCATCATAAAATGGATCCTGGCAGCTGCGCTCATTGCCGCACCACTTGCATGGTTTGCTTCAAACAATTGGCTGCAGGGGTTTTATTACCATATACAGAATGCCTGGCTGTTGATCATCCTGTCTATCCTGCTGGCCATTACCATTGCCATGCTAACCATCAGCTATCATATCCTGAAGATCACCAGGGTAAACCCGGTGGACAGCCTGCGGTATGAATGATTTCCTGAGAAGGAAAATCAATCTTTCTGGAAAGCCTCATCAAATGCCTGGCCGGCGGGTCTGAAGTCCATGTCCCGGACAAACTCACAAGCCTCCATGGCACCGTGTTCACGGTCCATGCCCGGGTCTTCCCATTCCACTGAAAGGGGACCGGTATAATTAATGCGATTCAGGGCCCTGATGATCTCTTCGAAGTTGGTGTCACCGCGGCCAGGACTTGCAAAATCCCAGAATCTTCTCCTGTCCCCGAATGGTATATGTCCCCCGAAAACCCCAACATCGGTCGGAACGTCAGACCATTTTGCATCCTTGATATGCACATGGAATATCCGTTCGCTGAAGCGGTAAATGAACTCTACATAATCCACTCCCTGGTAACCGAAATGGCTGGGATCGTAATTGAACCCGAAAGCCGGATGAAAATCAACAGCTTCCAGCGCACGCTCAGCTGAGGCAATGTCAAATGCTATTTCCGACGGATGTACCTCCAGTCCGAACCTGACGCCCTGGTTATCAAACTCATCGAGGATGGGGATCCAGCGATCGGCAAAATCCTGGTATCCCATGTTAATCATATCATCTGAAACAGGAGGGAATGAGTAAAGTAAATGCCAGATAGAACTGCCTGTGAACCCGTTTACCACCTTGACACCAAGCCTGGCGGCAGCAGCGGCTGTTTTTTTCATTTCTTCAGCAGCCCGCTCTCTTACACCCTCCGGGTTACCATCTCCCCAGATATAATCCGGCAGGATGGACTGGTGGCGTGCGTCTATGTTATCGCAAACGGCCTGGCCGACCAGGTGGGTGGATATGGAAAACAGGTCAAGGTCATATTTTTTGAGCAAAGCTAGTTTCTCCTTGCAATAAGCCTCATCGGCTTTGTCCACCTCGAAATGGTCTCCCCAACAAGCCAGTTCTATGCCATCATAACCGAATGAACTGGCCTTCTGGCACATGGTTTCAAGTGGAAGGTCAGCCCACTGTCCTGTAAATAATGTTACTGGTCTCGACATATCTCTGTAGAATTTTTTAGTTCGGGAAATCTAACCATTTATTATCACTGTCACTTGATTCGATCACACCGTCAATGAATAGCATACCCCTCAGACCGTCTTGTACAGTTGGGAAATCCTTAGCCTCTGCTGGAGGTTCCTTACCTTCAAGGCGGTGTTGAATACAGGTGGCAACATTACGGTAAACATTACCGAAGGCCTCAATCAAACCCTCCGGGTGCCCCGCAGGAAAGCGGGTATTGTACTGAGCTATATCAGAGCACCAGGGATTACCAGGACGGAAAACTTGTACAGGTTTGTCAAGCCATTTCACCGTAAGTGTATTGGGCTCCACCTGTATCCATTCCAGTCCCCCTTTCTCTCCATAAACCCTGATCTTGAGACCATTTTCCTCACCTGCGGAGATTTGGCTGGCATATATGATGCCCCTGGCCTGGTTGTCGAACCTGACCAGTACATTGCCGTCGTCATCCAGCCTCCTGCCTTCAACAAGGGTACTGACATCAGCACAAAGCTGTGTGACTTTCAATCCAGTAACATATTCTGCAAGGTTGAGGGCATGGGTTCCAATGTCTCCCATACAATTCGATTTCCCTGAACTCTTTGGATCAAGCCTCCAGTCGGCTTGCATATTACCAATTCCTTCTGCTGGTTCTGAAAGCCATCCCTGGGGATATTCCGAAACCACCTTCCTGATCTTGCCGAACATACCGGACTGCACCATATGCCTTGCTTCTTTTATCATGGGATAACCGGTATAGGCATGCGTTACCGCGAAGATCAAACCGGTTTCTTCCACCAGTTTCACCAATTTCCTGGCATCATCAGTATCATTGGTAAGCGGTTTGTCGCTAACCACATGAAAGCCATTTTCCAGGGCAAGCCTGGCTGGCTCATAATGAACGAAATTTGGCGTGGTAATGGAAAGAAAATCCATCCGCTTTTCTTCCGGAAGTTCCTTTTCCCTGGCTATCATTTCCTGGAATGTATCATAAACACGAGAGGGTTCCAGGTAATACTCCTCACCCTGTATTTTGGAATTGGCCGGATCGATGTCGAATGCTCCACAGACCAGCTCAATCTGGCCATCAAGTTGAGCTGCTTTTACATGGAATTTACCGATAAAGGAACCAGGGCCACCACCCACCATTCCCATTCTGATTTTTCTTTTTGTCATAGGGTAAAATTGTTTCTCTAAAGATAAAAAAACCTGTCAAATTCAAGAAGATCTGACAGGTTGATATTGGATGATTTTTTCAGGCTTTAGCCGGCTGCATTAATAGACCCCGGTCTTGACCAGGATAACATCGATGATCAGTCCCAAAAGAAACAGGGCACCGAACCTTTTATTATACTGGAAGGCATGGGCAGAGAGGTACAGGGGCCAGGTATTGGGAGGGAGATCTGCCGGTGCTTCTGTGGGACGTGGTTTGGAGAATACCCTGGAAGCCCAGATCAGTTTAGGTACAGCAATCAGTACAATGGCCATTACAGGTCCTACCATACGGTACCAGATCATCAGGGCAACCAGTATGTACTGTCCTATCCACAATCCTATGGTAGTATATCTTGCCACTTTCTCACGAAGGATAACGGGCAGTGTATAAACCCGCTTGGCCTTATCCTGGATCAATTTATCGGTATGTTTTCCAAACAATACGGTTGTCGGTCCCATAGAATAGACCAGGCTGATAATGGCCACTTCCCAGGACCAGATTCCTCCGGTTGTAACATAATAGGTGCCTCCCACCATCAATGGACCCCATACAAGAACAACGGTCAGTTCTCCCAGGCCTATATATTTTAAGGGCCAGGTATAGAACAGCAGGAAGAACAATCCGGTTGCCAGCAGGATGAGGGTCGTCCATCCGGTGGCTGCCACCAGGTATGCTCCTGCTGCCAGGGCTATCATCAAGGTTATGGATAAATAGCCAAAAAACTGTTTTTTGGTCATCAGTCCATGTTCCAGTGGCTGAGGGCCATACTGGGCACGATAGTAGTTATCTTTGTCAAGTCCCCTTTTATAATCAATATAATCATTCAGCAGGTTATTGCTGGCATGGGCGAAAACCAGCCCTATCATCGCTGCCAGGAAATAGGGCCAGTAGAAAGTCTCGTTCCTATACGCCAGGATGCCTCCTATCCCTGCAGCGATCTCAGTCATTATAAATACTGCCGCCCTTGTTGAAATCAGCCATTTTGAGATTACATCAAGAACATCCCATTCATCCTTGGATAGTCTTGGAATAACGCGCATTGCTTTACCCCACATAGATACATTTACTGCCATTTTCTTTATTTGATCCTAAAAATGGATATTCTGATCTTCAGGATTTGTTAAAAACATGGTAAATTTTTGCCTGGACGGTGATTATTTTTCTACAAGGAAAACGGGATTATAGTCATCGCTCTTTTTCAATACCCTTCCATTAATATATGATGTTTCATATTGGAAGACCGTACAGCAGTTAAAATCCACTTGCCTGACATCTATTAACAAGGTATCTATATCAAAAAAGCTGAATTGTAGGTAAAAGTCCTTGGTGATTGTTACAGCACTCACATATGGCAAGGTCTGGTTGCTCAATTCACCATAATACTCCTCCCTGGTTAAATCTTGCAGGGGAAGTTCGATCTCTTTCCCATCCTGATAGTAAAAAAGCATAATACTATCCGGATGGTATCGTGGGTTCTCAGAAAATACAAGATCTTCTTTGCTGTCCTTGTCTACGATCCTGAATGTGAAGGGATCCGCTGGGACAAAACAATCATCTCTATCGCAGGTGTCACATCCGGATAGCAGAAGGATCAGGAAAACCAGGGTAGACAGTATAAGTAGATGGGTTTTCTGATGGTGATTCATTGAAATATTGTTTGTATTTATCTTAAGCTGGCCGATAGGGCATTGACCCATTCCGCATCCAGCTTGACAAGGCGGTTCTTTTTCAGGTTTTCCCTGATAATCCAATAGACATCTTTATCATCGAGTTTTATCAGCTTCTCAAAGGCTGGCTTCCCGAATTCAGGGTTGGCTGCTACTGCGACTGACCAGCAATATCCCAGACCCTTGCGGAGAACTAAAAAATCATCAAATTTCCTGTTTTCCACTCCTGCTAGAAGCTGGGTAATTTGATCCAGCAAATGCAGCGCCAGCTCGGCATGCCTGAGTTCCGAAAGCAGTTCAGGTTCACAGATACCTGCTGCCAGGGCTCTTTGTTCCAGGAAATTACCACGGACCCACTCATTGCAGATGAAAGAAAGCAGGTAAAAATCATGTTTCCCAATAAATTGCAGGGCCATAGCTACTGCCTCACGTATCCTCCATCTGGGGTCCGAGGCCTGTCGGCGCAGGTCCGGCAGGTATTCTCTCAGCCCGTTAGCGATAATCTCTCCCAGTCCGGCAGTACCACAGAAGGCAAGGAATTCTTCAGGGGTATTCTCCGGTGCAAGTTCCGATGTGTAGTCCAGGAGTGGGATAAAATCTTTTTCAGATCCCAGTTCAACATAGGCCTGCATTAATTCCAGGTTGGCCCTGGGGCCGGGAAGGCCGGAATTCTCCAGCAGGTACCCTGTCCAGTCCCCCGAGTCCATCAACGTTTGTAAATAGTATTCTTTTTTTGTCATCTGTATTCAATCATGATAAAATAATATAGTAATGTAATCAACTACTGAGGCAGATGGTTTTGTCTTACCAGAATGCCCCCTGGCAAGAATGGTTGAGGATGGTTTATCTGCAAGTAGCTTACTATATTCGATAAGTGTCATAATGGGGCCATACCCGCAAACCGAAATCCGGTTCTGGATGACGGTATCATACAGCTTTTCTGAATCCTGCTTTTCGATCTGTTCCAGGACCAGGTCATCTTTTTTTTCACCGTCAACCGGACTTTCAAAATGGGTAAAGTCCGAAGAGGCAATGATCATTAAATTTCTTTTCAGCTTTTTGTTGACATCCCAGATTTTTTCTGCCACCTCCATTGCGGTGATGGGATTCTGGCGAAGCATGCTAATGGGGACGATGCGAAAACCTTCTGGAATAGATTCCTGGAGCAATGGCAACATCACCTCGGCTGAATGTTCCTGCATCTGGGCCCGATCGGACATGGGAAGGTCAAGCTGCCTTGCAAACTCAGTATCTACAGGCACATTACCAAGTGGGGTATTCCATGAATCATTGGAATCAACTTCTAAATGTTCCCCATATCCTGTATGGTTCGGATTGATGATGATGAATGTATCATAGCTATGGGATGATTTTCTGATGATCTCGAAAAAATGCATGGCTTCATAACCGGAATAAACATAACCTGCATGGGGTACTACACAGCCTATGATATCTTTCCTGGCATATGAA
>Ga0209345_10003506_pt1 | contig 16103 bp, 11 predicted proteins | sample Cruoilmetagenom7_FD_187294 | JGI IMG/M metagenome (GOLD analysis project Ga0209345, IMG submission 187294) | Oil polluted marine microbial communities from Coal Oil Point, Santa Barbara, California, USA - Sample 7 (SPAdes) (version 2) | ecosystem: Environmental > Aquatic > Marine > Oil seeps ... | reverse complement strand
ACATTTCCAGCAGTTCCAGATTGCCAATCACCACCGTCAGCAGGTTGTTGAAATCATGCGCGATGCCGCCGGTCATCTGGCCAATGGCATCCATCCGTTGCGAGCGGGCGGTGGCCTCTTCGGCGGCTTTTCGGCGCGACAGATCGTGCATGATGCCGACAAAAGCGACCTCGCCAGAGATATCTGCGCGGCCCACGGAAAGATGCAGCGGGAAAATGCTGCCATCCGCGCGCAGCCCTTCGACATCGCGACCCACGCCGATGATGCGTTTCTCTCCGGTATCAAGATGGTGGCGCAGGAAGCCGTCGTGTTGAACGGCCATATCCCCCGGCATCAACATGCGCACGTTTCGCCCCACCAACGCCTCGACCGAATGGCCAAAAAGCGCCGCCGCGGCCTTGTTCACCCGCAGGATATTGCCCGCGCGATCCGCCACCACCATGGCGTCGACGGCGGCGTCCAGAAGGGCCAGCAGAACGGGGCTTTCGTCGTTGATCTTCATGCGAGGTGTCCGTCTGTAGGGGCTGCGGGGCAGGGCATTCGATAGCGCGGCTAAGGGTTTGGGCGCAATGGAGGGGGTGACGCTCAGGGCCGCGGTGGTTGTATTCTACACCGCGCCGTCCCTACCACTGGATCGCTTCCAAATAATCGAGCAGATTGGCAAAATCGGTTTCCAGCACCTCCCCATCCGCGCCGCCATTGGGGTAAACATGGCGCAGCCCAACGGCGAAAAAGTCGGGCATCGGGGAGGCAGGATCGTCTTTTGCAAGCTGGCCCATGACAAAGCGGCTGACAAATTCGCGCGGGAAATACCCGTCATTGCGCTGTTTCAGCCCAGCCAAGTCAGGCGGCACAACATCAAGCTGCAGCGACATGGGGCCAGCCCCTTCGCCCCGCGCACCGTGGCAGGCGGCGCATTCCTTTGCATAGACCCGTTGCCCTTCGCGGACCCGGTCGGCATCTTCGGAAGGCCCGTCTGAACAGGCAGCGAGAAGGGCGCAGGACAGCCCGACAAAGGCGGTTAAACAAGGGCGCATGTGCAGCAGGTCCTTTGTATCAGCGGGCATTAGTGCGACAGAAGCACGGGAAAGGCGCTTTGTTCAATCAGGCTGCGGGTCGTGCCGCCAAAAACCTTTTCGCGCAGGCGGGAGTGGTCATAGGCCCCCATGACGATCAGCTCGGCGCCGGTTTCCTTGGCGCGCTTCACGATCGCGGTGGCGATGTCCTCTCCGCCGCTTGCATATTGCTGCACCGCGACGTGGCACCCTTGGTGGGTCAACCATGCCGCGACATCTGTACCGGGGTTTTCCCCGTCATAGGCAGAGATCGAGACCGGATCGAAGAGCGCCACGGTCACCTCCCGCGCGGCCCGCAGGCTTGGCAGAGCCGCCCGGATCGCCCGCGTGGCTGGGAGGCCCGCTTTCCATGCCACAAAGACCGATTGCGGGGCCAGAGCCGCCTGTGGGTTCGATATGTTCAGCAAGACGGGGGCAGCGGAATCGAACAGTGCGTCATGGACGATGTCTTCGAACAAGCGCGCGTCTTCGCGCAGGTCCGTCCCGATAAGCACCGCATCACAGGTCAGCCCCGCCCGCGCGACGGTGTTTCGTAGGGCCGTGGCTTCACCACAGACCGCGCGGACATCCGCGCTGGCACCTTGGTCGCTGAGATACTGCGAGAATTCCTTGCGCTGCTGTTCGACCGCGGCGCGGGCCTCATCCACATCCGATTGCCAGCCAGCGGGAAGGGAATAGGTGCTGAGCTCTCCCACGCCCATGGAATAGACCGGCACCGGAGCGGTTTCGCTGAGCAGAAGAACGATCAGATGGGCGCCATGTGTCTGCGCCTCGCGCGCGAGGGTCTCTAGCTGGTCGGGCCGGGCGTTGACCCCGAGAACGACTGTCAGTGTGGTATTTTGCATAGCGGCGCTCCTCATGTGACCGTGGCCAGTATGGGGCGGCGACGGGGAAGCTGCATTGATCTGGATCAATTGGAGGTGTGGGGATCACTTGGCGGCGGAGGTGCTGTGAAGGGGCATACGAGGGGCTAGAAAAACGCGCCAGCGCCTACTGGGGTTGAGCTATATTCAGCATATCGTCATCCATTATCGATCGGATAAAAAGTCACTACTCTCAAGGCGGTAGTGGCGGAGAGACAGGGATTCGCATTTCGACAAACTTGTGTCGCGTTCTCTTTACTTTTAAGCGCCTATGCTATCTTTCCGTTTTAATTGATAGTCTGAATGTGTAGCAAAATGTGTAGCAGCCGATTGAGCTGCTATCACGAGCAGCAATCATAAAAAACGGTGGCACGAATGGCAGGACTGATCAAGCGCGGTAACACTTGGCACCTGCGGATGCGGGTGCCCAAACGGTATCTTGCCGTCGCTGGCCGCAACGAAATCCATCGCAGTTTGGAAACCGATAGTGAGCGCCGTGCGCGCGAGCTGCTACCGGATGTGAAGGCAAAACTTCTAACTGAACTTGAGGAGATGACCGTCATCAAGGAGCGCCCCGAGGAGGCTGATGCCTACCGGGCGGCGCAGAAGATTTCCCAGGCGCGCGGCTTTACCTACAGGCCACTTTGCGACCTGCTGGAAGCGCCTCTGGACGACCTGTTGGAGCGCGTGGAGGCGTCTTCGGCCGATCCCGCGCCAGAAGCTGCCAAGGCGCTTCTCGGGGCGGTAGAGGAGCCCACTCTGCGGCTGTCCGGTTTAGTCGATGAGGTCGAGCGGATCGCGGCCCACGACAACCGCTTCAAAAGCGAAAACCAGATGCGCCTTTGGCGCAATCCGCGCAAACGCGCTGCTGGCAATCTACAGGCCGCGCTTGGCGGCCGCGATGTGCTGGTGACAGAAATCGACCACGCGGCAGCGCTCAAGCACAAGGCGTGGTGGCAAAGGAAGATCACCGCAGAAAACCTGTCAACCGAAAGCGCCAACAAGGATTTCGCCAATATGGCTGGAATGCTGCGGCGCTATTATGACAGCATCGCGCACCCCGCCCCGCCGTTTCCATATCACCGGGTCTCGTTGAAGGACCGGCACAAGACCGAGAACCGCAAACTCGAGATTCCGGTTGATTGGATCACCGAGAAATGGTTTGCCCCCGGAGCGTTTGACGGCACGAACGATGAGGCGCGAGATATTCTGCTCATCTCGATCGAGACGGGGTGCCGACAGTCCGAGATTTACGATCTGCCGCCCGGTGCCTTCGTGCTGGATCATCCTTTCCCGCATTTCGAGATCAAATTCGAGGCTGGAGACAACCGCCGCGAGATCAAGAATACCGCATCCACCCGGCTTGTCCCTCTGGTCGGTGTGGCCCTGGCCGCCGCCAAGCGCCATCCAGACGGCTTTCCGCGCTATCGCGGTAAGAGCACCTATTCGGCGACGATGAACCAATACATGCGCAACAACGGGCTGATGCCATCACCGCAGCATACCATCGGCGGCGTCCGACATACATGGGAGAGCCGGCTACTGGCAGAAACGAAGCGGATGGACATCAGCGGTGAGATGATGGGGCACAGCGTGAAACAGATCCGACAACGCGCAGTCTATGGAGATGCGATGGGTTTGCAGGACAGGCACGCGTTGGCGAGCCGCGTGATGCTGCCCGTGCCGGTGCATCTGGATTGAATGGGAGATATGGCACTTATGAGCCGCGTTAAAATTGCGGGCCGAGGCGCCAAGGTCCGCTTCGAGCCCAGAGTGACCAAGATCGCGCGGGTACTTCGCTGCAGCTGCATTCGTCCGGTCCCAGCCCTTAGCGGACCGGTTGCATGCCACAAGGCCGTGATGGGCGCTCTTGCAGGCCCCGTCGGAAAACGGGCTTGCGCCTTGTACCGGTCCGATAATCGATTAGCACAAAGCAGTCACTTGAAATGGCCTGCAGGCTGCCGTCGGGCTACGGCAGCCAAGTGCTGCGCATATTTCAAAATTCGCCAACAAGATACGATGTTGACATTTTCTGTAAGACACGGCGCATTGTTAACAACAGAAAATTAGCATGTGCTTTATTAAGTCCTGGAAAGTTGTAAATGACCGAACTACCGAGAAATTTCTTCAATCATGACGCCCAAGCGGGCGGTTTTTTCCCTCTCGCTCATGTCGGCATACAAATCGACACGATAGGACACAGGCAGAATACATTGATTGAGGGGATTCGAGGAACTGGGAAAACGCATATCCTCAAGATGCTGAAACGATATCATTTGAGCAATTTTTCTAGTAACCGAGTATTACCTGTTTACGTCTCACTTGCCGAAATTAGCGAGCACGCAAAAAAAGATCCGGATGAATTTAGAGTCCAGCTCTATGCAAGGATCGTGAGTGCAGCAACTGAAACGCTTGAGGCGAACAAACATCATTTGTCACCGAACAGAGGAGTCGTAACTGGAGCGGTTCGTATGATGCTCCGAGGCTTCGGGCTAGATGAATACTTTGGCGTCGAGAATATCGACAAGAGCATTGAAGATGTAAAGGCTGTTGCTGACGAATTACTGTTCAAGCTTAGCTACGACATTTCTGCAGCGGACCTGAAGTCTTATAACTCGTCTTCTCGAGGGAAGAAGCGTACTGAGGGAGCAGGTGGCGGAGCTGAGCTATCAACACCTATGACAAGCGCGGTTGGGGCTAACTTCTCTATCAATGACGAAACGTCCAGTAGTAGCTCAGAAGCTATTGAAGAAACGGTAAAAATTCTCGGTTCTCGGCTGGCGCATAAGAATGCCTCCCTGTTCATGATAGGGTTTCTACAACAAATTCAGATTATTTTGGATTTAGATCACACTCTAATTCTGCTCGATGAGTGTTCAGAGGCTGGTCGTGACGCTCAAATTGAAATATTTCGATTCTTTAAGGCAATTAGAGGTTCGACATCGAATTTGGCCGACAGAGAGGACTGCGCATTCTTCGTTGGTTCGGTTTATCCCAGTGCTGAGACGCACTACCCTAGTCGTGGCACTGATGGATTCAGTTTTGAGCCAGGGCAGGATTGCGGCGTAGAGTTCATCCAATGGGATGAAACCGAGCCAGAAACTTATCTAAAATTCTTTGAGCAAATGCTAGTAGCGAGGGCGGAGGCTGTCGTTGGATATCAAGATGGAACAGCCAACTTTATCTCAAAGTACTATGATCGAAGAAAAACCTTTAATCTGCTGGCTTTCTGTGCCGGGGGTACGCCACGTAGGTTTTGGGAGATCAACAAGAGAGCCTATGATCCAGGGACGAACAAAGTAAGCTACGCACGTGTTAAGATTGCCATTCAAGAGATAGTTAACGAGCAGATTCTTGGCCACTCGAGTTTGGGCAGTAGTGATCAGAATATTGTTCAACACGTAATAAAAGTCCTAACAAAGAAAAACGAAGACGCACGAGTTCGATCAAGATCAAATTCAGGACCAAAAGTGCCGCAGGGGATATACTTTTCTGCTACGCCAGCCAACGCTCGCTATCTAGATAATCTGATCATGCAGGGCGCTATTTACGATAAATCGAGAATGAAAAGTAGGCGTCACAGCTTACGTCCCCAGCCGATTTTTGCCCTGGATACTGGCATTTCCTTTTCTTACCGAGTCATACCTGAGAAGAACTTTGATCTAATTGCGGAAAAGGACTTCACTAAATCTACCGAGAATGGGTTTTCTAGCGCAGCATCTTTTGAACCTCCGTCAAAGTCAGGTGACCGTTCATGGAACATTGATACACTTCTGAAAGCTGAAGCCGCAGCACCGCTTAGGCCAGTAAGTGTGGCTCCACCAGTTGAGCTTTTTTTTCAGGGCACATTGAAATCGATTAGGTCAAACGGAAATGCCTTTACGTCTGTTGATGATGGAGGGCCAAACGCATTTATTTCAAGAGACGACATGAAGGTCCTACTCGCTGCTGGCGTCGCAAAGGGTACACCGCTCCGTTTCAGTTTGGAATCGAATAAACTAGGCCGACAAGCCATTAAAATTTCAGTTGTTGAACGCGATTCGACTGAAGATCGACAAAAGGTGATTCAGGATGTGCAAACCTTTATTGAGGAATTGATTGTCAAAGAGGGAGACCTTGTTCTGGCTAGAGTGGCGCACGAGGTGAAAAATCACTTTGGAGATGAACTTGGCGGTCAGGGCTGGTTGGGTCACGCAAAGTTCTCCCAATTGCTGACCTCAATATCATTGAAGGGTGTTTTTCTGGATTTCGAGGTCAGCCCAGGATACGCGCGCCGAAAATAAGGTAACTTGAGTCTGCCTTTACTGGAGGCAACAGCTTGGAAAATTGGGCAGCATTTGATCAACAGCTTCCGAACTTTTATGGTGGTCGAGGCCAAAATCAGAAATGATCAGGTCGCCCGTTGTTGACCCATCGCATTTGAGAAATTGTGCAAAGGTCGCTTTCTGCGCATTGTCAACCCTCGACCCGCTGTAGACTGCGGCTGCAGCGAACGGCAGAAAGGTCCGCATACGCGCCATTCATTACCTTCCACCAGTAACAAATCACGCCGCCCGGTAAGGGGCGGCGTGGTTGGCGATTTCGGCGGCTTGGAGGAGGAGGTTTTGGGCCTCTTCGAGCTGCGCCAGTTCTGCGTTGAACCGTTTGAGCAGGGGTAGCAACCATTCTTCGCCATCGGTGATTTTTTTTGCGATATGTGCTCTGGCGTTTCGGACCCTGTCGATCTTGCTTTGCTTCGATCCGGTCCGGGTCCGGTATTTAAGGGCGGTTTCGGGAGCCGCTGCCCGGGCGGCGTATCTGGTCGACATAGCACTCCATACCCCATCACCGCAGATGCGCGGCTGATTTCGGGGGACGGGGGTCGGGTGCTTACATGTCGAAACTCCTGTGTTCGGAGTACTGATATAACCAAGGGGGCTGAGCTTGAGTAGCTGGTGATATGGAAACAATGCGTTTCCACCGATTAATCGAAGAGCAAAACCCCGACCTTCTTTCGAAAGTCGGGGTTTTTCAGAAATCGTTGGTTCCGTGTAAAAGGTTTGGTTTCTGGAGATCGGAATGGGCCACTTCATGGCGGTCGCCGGAAGTTCCGGTAACCGCCATGCTGCGGGTCATTCGGCGGCCACGGCTTCGGACGCAGCGCCGTCTCTGCCTTCGAACTTCCGACGCAGTTCCTCAAACTTAGCGCGCTCTTTTTCCTCGCGCTCTGCAGCCCGCTCAGCCTTGCGGGCTTCTGCTTCCTCTGCCTTGGCCGCATCATAGGCGGCCACGATTGTCTCGACGTCAGTAGGGCACAAAGGGTGCTCCAGGATGGTGCGGCGGTCCTTCGACGAGGACGCGCACGCCAGAGCGGACACGACCTCGATGCGGACCTGCTCGCTTAGGCTCGGCAGCACTGCTGCAAAGTTCTGACCGACGGCATTTGCGAAGGACATGGCACGGTTCAGCTCGTTGACCGCGGCCTTCGCCACGACGCCAGACTGAATAGCCTGGATGGTGCGGCGCGGGTCGCTGGAAATCGCGCCAACTGCAGGCTGGGAACCATCTAATGCCACCGCGTCAAGGAATTTGCGATGCAGGTCAGTGAGGTTAGTTTTGGACATAGGAATTGCCTTTTTGTTAAGTTTCAAATCAGCCACCGGTGTTGCGCTTAGCCATCAAAGGCGGCTAATAATGATCTCGGAATGTTTCTTTGGAGAAAATTGTCGAAAGCAGGAATTTCTTCGAAGAAACTTTGTAAGATACTGATAAATAATGATTCATTTTTCATCAGGCTTTGTTGCGTCGGGAGGAGTCGAGCCGGACCGACCGCCATCCACCGCTGAATGTCCACGCTTGCGCAACAATTGTCGTAAGCTGACGACCTGCTTTGCGACCGTTTTCCACGTCGTCCCGAGGTGCTGGCGAATAGCTGGAGGCAAGTCTTTCACAACGTCCATCAGCGCCTCGCGCGTGGTCTCGATCTGAGCGAACTCTTCGCCAAGTTTTTCCTCGGCTTCCCCCCGTGCCCGGGTGCGCATGGTGGACCAGACACGACCAAAGATCCCTTCTGCGCGTCGGCGTCCTTTCTTCGACTTGGCCACCCGCTGGATCAGCGCCTTGGCGCTGTTGGAAGCTTTGCCGGTTTCGGTCACGGCCAAGCACGGACCGTCGGCATTCTCCTTCAGCTCGAAGTAATCTTCTGCAAGGCCTTCTGCGGCAGCCAGAACCGTGTTGGCTTCGTCTGCCATATCCTGTGCGGCGGCTTCCCGCGCCCCAACTGCATCTGAGCGTGCTTGCACTTTGGCGGTATCGGCCCCAACGGCATCCTCTGCCTCAATAACCGCCGTCTCGCGTGCGTCGAGATCGGATGACCGCGCGTTCAATGCAACGCGCTCGGACCATAGCTCCACTGCCACCTCCTGCCGCCATTTCCATGTCGGCTTGTGATTGACCGGATCTGGCCCCTTCATGCCCGCGGCTTTCGCCTGTCGCGAGGCGAAAGCCCGCGCTTCTCCCCGCAAAAGCCCGGCTTGGGCGAACCAAACTCCCGCAATGTCTTGAGCGTGCTCATAGGACCGGATCGCCTCGTGCTTGGACGGGATGAGCATCGACCGACCGTGCTGATCCTCGCCTCGGGGCAGGATCACGGCATGGATATGATAGGTCTTTTCATCACGGTCGGCCCGGGCGTGCACTACGTCCTCCCCGAAGTTGTAGGTCAGCCACCCGATAGCGAGATCCTCAAAGTGCTTTTCCCGCCGGCGCTTTGCCATCATGCCGCGCCAGGTCGACTGATCGCCAGCTGCGGCAAACCAATCTGCATGGGCTGTGATGATTACTTCGCGCAACGGACCATGTTTCGAGGGCCGCCAAGGATCCTTCGGCCCTTCGATCATGCGTTTCTCGATTTCCCCAATGCGTTTTCTTTTCTTAAGCTTCGTCAGTTCGTTGGCAAAGTTCTCCATCCGCATTTCGTCGATCTCTGCGAGGGCCTCTTTGGCCCAAGTTTCGTTACCGATCAGGAGCTTATTGAAACGGGTTCGGCGCGGCTCGAACTCGTAGCCGTCCATCTGCTTTCGAAGGCGATGCAGTTCGAAACGGGACAACTGCTCGGGGCGCAAGCCCTCAAAGCGCAGGACGATGGGATGGTTGTTGGTCGTCATTTTTGATCTCCAGACATTGAGATCAGAAAATGGGTCGATGTTTCAGCGGACCGGAGAAATCAGTTGAAGTTGGCGTGAATGGAGGTGCAGGGGAAAGTACTCACTAAGTAGACCGCACTCCGGCACCGTTGGTGCCTGTGTTCGGTCTACCCGCTCGCCCGGGGCGCTGCCCCAGAACCCCGCCCGCCGGGGGCGCTTATGCAGCGGGCACTCCTACGCGGAGAGCGGCAAGGTCATCGTTCCGCACTCCCCTTGCAACCCCTGCTCCCGGGGGAGCGTCGTTCCGCACTCCTCCCCCAACCCCCCGCCTGCTCGCAGGGGCCGTTCGCCACGCCCCTGCACCCCTTGGCTTTTGCCCAAATCGCGGCCATCGACTGAAGCCAAGAAGAGAACGCTTTGGGGAGCGTTCTCTTCTTGGCTTCCTGCAGTCCCGGAAATCACACAAGTAGCGGGAAAAGGTTTGCGACTACCATCACGGACGGCAGCTCAGCGCAGGTGGCGGCCTTTGCAAACTCGTGCTGGCAAGTCAGGCCGGCAGACGCGACCTGCCCATTCCGGACATCTGGCAATACACCACGCGCTGCATCGCAGTTTCCTGAATGCCGACGTTCGGACTTTGCATCTTTGCTTTGGATATCTATGCTGCTGTTGTGAGTGTTTAGCCTGACAGGTCTGGTAGGTTGGGGTTCGATTCCCCTTCATGTTCTCTGTCTCGTTGGCCTTCTAACCTTCATTGTCCTTTGGGGCTTGGCTTATGCCGTTGAACTGTCAACATCGAATGGAAAGGAGAACCGTATGAGCAAAGAAACAGTCCGAAAGATCGAGAAACCAAAATTGAAACTGGCTTCGGCCATGAATACAACTTGGGCTATCGGGACGGGCGCATGGTCTGGAGTGGCCCTGTCAGGCTAAGCACTCACAGCTCAGAGCCGACGTCTAAGTATTAATAAATATTCTGAGCACGCGACCCCAAAGACGCCCTTCGCCGAAAATAAAAATGCGTATGTGTCAACTATTTCTGTGAGGGTATTGTGTCTAACGACGGCGATGATCTGTTAAAATTGATCTCAGATTTTTTGAAGGGTAAAGCAGGCCCTCCCGATGCAACAATGGCTAGCTTGAATCTTGGTGAGAATGTCAATCCAGAAGACTTTGCACTCTCACCCCTAAGCAAAACATTTGAGGATTTTTCGAAAGAATACAAATCAGTATGTAGGGCGCTGAAGAAATATGGTCGTATAAATTGCTTGCGAATCATTGGCGCTATGATGACCGCCCCAGAATTACAGGCCAATAATTATCGCTTGGAAGTTCTGATTCACTTGGCGTTCCTCTATGCAGAAGGAAAGTCTCGTCCTACGCCTGCGAATGTATCAGCTTGGTTTAATGTACTCGATAAAGGTACATGCGGACTGCAAGAAGACGCAACAGAAGATGTATTCGTTGCCCCTGTCACTTTTGAAGGACAGACATACAGACTGTTTGAAGGAAGTGCGGAAGGCAATCGCTTTTACACTCAACTGTTTTTAACGATATTGCAGGACATGCCAAATAGCGGCCCTTACACTATGATGAAAAATGGTGTTCGCTCGATCCTCACGCTGTCCGAGCTGATTGCAGAGCGACTTGGTGTCCCACCGTACTATGTAGGGAGCACATCACCAAGGTCAGGAATTGGCAAACCATCACCAGAAGCTTGGCGAGAGTTACGCCATAGGGTCGTCTTTTCGCAGAGTGATCTTGCAGACCATGCGATCGCCCTCTCAACGCTTGAGCCCTTCTTCATTCAGAAGAAACACGTGAACGGACTTTTAGACCATATGCCTGGTCATAGCCCGTTGGATTGGCATCCTCTCATTTTTCATAAGGATGAATTGATTGTCTTCCATCCAACGATGATCGGTACGGCAATCCGTCATATGATGATCACATTATGTCAGGCGATGGACATGGAAAGAGAACTGCATAGCGCACTTGCCAATGCGTATGTGAAACTCTTTGCGGATAAAGGATTGCTCAAGAAGAATCCTCCGCCACTTCAGATGCAATATTGTGGGCCATTCCATGCCGCACAACTCTTGCAGGATCTTGATAAAGGACGTTACCTTCACCTCCTATTCTTTGTTGATGGCTTTGAAGGATTTAGAGAAGAGACCTTCATAGGCGCGAACCCCGTTGACCCGATTTCGGACTACGTCGGGAAATCAATAGAGGAAGCTCATAAGAAATGCGTTGGAGCGTCGGACTTCCGCGAGGGTTTGACACTTGTTATCCCATGCGGCTGGGGTCGCTATGTAGGATTTCGACGTCCTGAACTTCCCCCAAATTGGCGAATTGATTTGATGCCTCCTCATGATGCGCTCGCTTTTCATGACGCGCCCAAGTTCAAGACGATTGATTTATTCAAGATATTAGATGCTCAAGACGCGGTTTCAGAACAGAATATTGCTCTGATCAATGCTAACGGCATCTTTAATTTGTGGGCATGGATGATGAATAATGACGGACACATCGTCCAACATGAGAAGCTGGAGCATGATTTTGTCTCTGTTGACCGTACTGGAATAATGCACATTCCAACAAATAGTTTATTGGATGCCCGCATTGAATCATATCTTGCATCTGACATTCGGGCTTTGCAGCGACCTGACGGCTCATTTGCAGAGGTGCAACGCGCACATGCAACACCACGATACGGTACGCGATCTTTATCCCCATTTTATGTCGATGTGACTGGCTACCGCGAAGGCGAATATCGAAACGCCTATCTTGGTGAAAAGGGTCAGTATTGGATAAGCGTAAGTACTAAGGAGGGCTTGGACCGCCATAGCGCTTATCAACTTCTTTCCCTGACCATGCACTGGGCTGAGAAGGTATTCCGCATGATTGATACACAGGATGAGACCCAGCATGGTGTCCAAATGTTTCACCATGTCGCCTTTGGTGACGATGATGTCACGATTGATGGGTCTCAACCCATACCAACTGATGAGGAAGTCGTTTCCCTGATCAAACGACGTTCGGGCACCCAATCCGAGAGTGTAGACGTTTTTATCGAAGTCAAGAAGGGCTTTATGTCGGCAGGACGTCGTGTGGACAATTTCGGAGAGCGCCAGCTTGTTGGGGCACTGATCAGCGCCTGCATTGAGGTACAAGGGCGCGAGCTAAAGCCTGATGAAGTAGAGGCACTGATTTGGTCAGTGGTGAAGTCAGAAAATGCGCGGCACTTGCATGCCTTCGCTGAACCAGATTTGCGCGACTATGTTCGTGATGATTTACCGCCGCCTTTGGTTGTCGAACCGCTCGACGATGCGCTCACACGGATCGGACTGGGATGGTCGTGTCGAGTCCGCTCGGAAGGTCACAGAATTGAGGGGAAAGGTCCTTGTGTTGCTTATCTCACTCAGTTGCTCGATGTGCTTGCTGCTCGGTTCAAAGAGCGTGTGGCAACCTTTGATCGTGAAGCTTTACTTGAGCGCGCACTGCTCAATCACGAATCTTGTTCGCACGAAAGTGACGTATGGAAGCGCACCTTTGGTGCGGTTGAAGCCCTAAGCGATACAGATGATTTTGCAGTTCAAGATGCATCCGAAGAGATCGGCCGCCTCTTTGCTGGGAGCATGGCATCGAGGATCATTGCTGAGGCTGCCATATCCGAAGCGCCTTTAAGCAAAGGCGCCAAACCAGGTGATATGGACATCAACAGACTGCTTGCTGATGCCTCGCAGATGCATCACCTCGGCGGATACCGCGCTGCTATGCTTGCAGGTATTATGCCCTCAGAGATCGTGATCTCACCTGCTGGTGAAGTTATGATGAACCACGGGTTCAGCGACTCAGTGATAAAACCCTTCGGCCAGCATTTTACCGCCCACTCCCTCGCAGGAGAGAAACGAAAATACGCCTCTCGATACAAACCCAAAGAAGCAAGCGAAACACCGACCGATCTTTCTGAAAAAGAACAGAAAGATAGAGATGCTTTTGAGAAGGCTTGGATAGATGAGTTCGGCTTCAGCGCCGAAGATATGCTAAGATTTATCGGTAGTTTTTGGATGATCTTGCAGACAGATCGTAAGCCGATCATCAAAGACGCACGCTCGGCTCTTGCTCAGCGGATAGAGAAGGACACCGCACTTAACGATGAAATAGTCGGCAAGTGTCTCGATAGTTTTACGCTCCAACCGCGCTCCTCGTGGGCTGAAGTGCCAGAAGGTTATCCTGACAATGCTTGGCATCCCTGGCGATTTCAACGACAACTGTCATTGGTAACGAAACCTGTTATCCAATTGAATGATGAAGAAGACCCAATGCTGATGATTGCTCCCGCTATGTGCGTCCAGCATTTGGAGCGTTTCTATTCGAATACGCTTGAAGGCGCATATTCGCATGACATGTTCAGAACGAACGGGAAGCTTTATAAGTTGATGGACGCGATCAATGGTGAGGTGGGCGAAGAGTTCAATACCATTGTAGCGAAGAAGTTTGTTGAGATCGGCTGGGAAGCCAAGCCCAATCAATCGGATGGTCAAATTTTCAACAGACAGAAATCGCGGACCTTTGGTGATGTGGATGTGCTGGCATGGAACAAAGCTGGTAAACGTCTTCTCGTCATCGAATGCAAAGATTTGTCGTTTGACAAGACAATCGGCGAAGTAGCAAATCGGCTATCGAAGTACCACGGGGTCATCAAGAGCAACGGCAAGCCAGACGACCTCAAGAAGCACTTAAACAGATGTGAAGAGATTGAAGCGAATCTCGATAGGGTGGGCGCCTATGTTGGCATGGAGATTGAGACGGTGGAGCGTGTCTTATTGCTCAGCCAACCCACACCTTTGATGTTTGCGGAACTGGCTGATAAGCATTCCGTGGAAGTCATCACATTTACAGGTATTGAAGCGCGCTTCGATGAGCCTTCAGAGGGTGAGTGATCTGACATAATGCCCTGAATGTGGCCTGCCGGTTAACTGTTTGGCCGCTCAATGTCTGCTCCTAACGTTTAAGTCCGAACCGTTGACATCGGTAGCGAATAGCTCCTTTGCGCGCTCCGCGCCTGAGCTCGGTCGCTCGGCGCACTCTGCATGAATGTCTTGGAAGGACCTTCTCCAGCCCTTCGTCGTGGTGGGCATTGATCGCCCACTTTGTCACCCAGCCATCCAAGTTTGCCGAGAGGGACACCCTCTCGGCGCTCTCCCGTTTTTTCGGCTTCAGCTCAGCTGCGCGTTTGTTGTGACGCGCAGCTGAGCTGAAGCCTTTTGCTTTGGCCTTTCCCGCTGGCGTCGTTTCCCCACACCACAGGAGGCCATTTTGTATCACCACCCCCATCCCTTTTCCGCAGCGGAAGATCACGCGTCGCTTCAGCGCGGCGATGTCGTGCTGTTCCGCTTTCCTTTCAACGATAAGAACGCCGAACCCGGTGCCCCTAAGCGTCGACCGTGCCTGGTGCTCAACACCCTGAGCAACGGCGACGACCGCTTTGTCGAGATCGCCTATGGCACCTCGGCGGATACGCGCGCCAATCGAGGCTACGAAGTCATCGTCAAGCACCCCACCTCGCGTGAGGAGGCCGGGCTGTCGAAGCCTACGCGATTTGTCGGCGCACGCCGCATCATCGTGCACGTCAATCACAGCGGCTTTGATGGCCAGGCCGAAGGCCCGGAGATCATCGGCAAGCTGGACGCCCCCCTTTTGGAGCGTCTGAACGCTGTCCGGGCCCGCATTCAAGCCGACGCGGACATCGTTGCGCATCACCGCGAGGAACAGCGCGCGGAACAGGTGCGATGGGAGCACGAAGCGCGCGGTTTCCGGTAAGGAACCGCGCTTTCGCGTCCCACACACCAACTTAAATCAACACAAGGAAATAACTTATGGAAATGCCATTCAAATCTGCCAACGAGATCACCGCTATGGCCGCGTCGTGCTTCCCACTTGCGCGAGTCGCAGCGACCGGGATCGAACAGGACGTGCTCGAGCTCGTCATTCCAGAGGCAAAGCGAGACGCACAAAAACTTCTCGCCATCCTACGCCGTGGCGCAATCTTCAAGAAGGGCGTTCTTGCGATGCTGCACGAACTGGTGGGTGTTCTGGATGCCCAGGTCCGCGAAGGGACCTATGTGGAGACCTACTACGACCACAGCCCCGAGAATGCCTCCATTGAGAGCAGCTGGAGCAAGGAGCGGCTGACGCCAGAAGCCGACCGGCTTGCCAACGCAGTGGCGGTTCTTCTCGAGCTCTATGCAACCCTCGCGGCGGTGCACGATATCCTGCAGGCTGAGAAAGCCTTGGAAGGGCTGCGCAGCGCCGCATAACGGAACACCCGCGTCAGGGCGTGCTGACGAACCTTCTGCTCCTACAGATGTCGGCGCGCCCGCTATAGTAAATGAAAAAGCACCTGAGAATCCCGAGGATTGTGTAGCAAGTTGTGTAGCAAACTTGGGGGGGTAAAGCATTAATATGCCTAAAAAGACTTATTTTGCTGGCTCTAACCAATCCCGCCGGCGGGAAAAGTGGCGGAGAGACAGGGATTCGAACCCTGGGAACCCGTGAAGGCTCAACGGTTTTCGAGACCGCCCCGTTCGACCACTCCGGCACCTCTCCGCGGGGGTCTGGGAGGCCCGTTTAGTCGCCTTTTCAGGCAGTGGCAAGAGGGGTTTTGCGCATCAAGGGAAAGTTTGGGGATTTTCATTGCGCCGGGGCTGGTACAGCCTAGGTTTAAAGGCAGAATTCCGCGAAAGGACAGCCCATGTTTCGCCAAAATAGATTGATTGCAGCCCCCTTCGTCATGGCGATGATGCTGCTTGTCGCCCTTGCCGTGCCGCTACGGGCGGCAGAGCGCGGCGCGTTGGAGCGGTTCTTGGAAGTGACCGGCTTTGACGTGGCGTTGGAGAGCATTCGCCTCTCAGCCGATTCCGCGCCCGAGATGTTGGGGCTGCAAAGCGAGGATTTCGGCTCGGAATGGTCGCGGCTGGTGCGGGATGTCTTTGACACCGAGTTGATGCACGGCATGGCGATGGATATCCTGT
>Ga0209345_10003505_pt1 | contig 16103 bp, 18 predicted proteins | sample Cruoilmetagenom7_FD_187294 | JGI IMG/M metagenome (GOLD analysis project Ga0209345, IMG submission 187294) | Oil polluted marine microbial communities from Coal Oil Point, Santa Barbara, California, USA - Sample 7 (SPAdes) (version 2) | ecosystem: Environmental > Aquatic > Marine > Oil seeps ... | reverse complement strand
CTAATCCATATTTTTTACCATCCTTGGTCTCAAGTAAGATACATTTTCTGACACCTGTTCCCCCAGAATTAATTTCTCCTTCTAAAATAATAAACCAATCCCTATCATAAGCGATTTTAGCTATTGCAACGACTTCTAAGGTCTCCCCCTGCATGCAAATAGAAGCATCAACAGCCTTACCTACTATTTCTACAACATCCCCAGGTTTATATTTGTCAAGATCCCCAACAAGTGTATAGAGGATACCATCATCCCCTCTGAAGGCTAGGCATTCAATCCCCTCATCTGTAATTATCCCACGGGTATGTACCAAAGTATCAGAATAAGCAAAAAGGGTATTAGATGTAAACATAAATAGGAGCAGATAGATGCTGTAAATCACAAATTTATAAATTTTCATTTCCTTAACCTCCATATATACAAAACCACCTTAAATAAGGTACATATTTGTACAAATAAAACAAGAGGTTAATGCAACCGTCAAGAAACTCATATGTTATTTTTTTGCGTATTTCTGCTATTTATTTGTAGCTGAGTTCATAACGTCCCCTTTATAAAACAGTTTTTGTTGATTTAATATATCTGTCAGGAGGGTGGTGGAGGGACTAATAATTATGTAGACCTTTGCGCGGTAAAATATTGAAGGGTTATTATTCAAAAACTAACATATTACGATATAAAGATTTGCTTTTCATCTCATTCTCACATTATATCGTGTAATGTGAAAAGGCTATTGCTGTTTTTGCCCTCCATGTTAAAAAACCAGGCACCCAAACCGTTCAAAGTAAATCTTTATATCTTGTCTATTACTTGTATAATCTCTATTAGTCCACCTTCTTCCTGTGCAAAGGTCTTTTATGAGCAAAAAGGAGCGTAAAAGGTTAAACTGTTTACACCTGGTACAAGGTAAGAGCATAACTTTAAAAGATGTTTCTAGTTTGATGAATATAAGCTACAAGCAGGCAAAGAGAATTATAAAGAAAGTAGGGGGGAAAAGGTGGTAGCCACTTTGGTTTGACAATCCCTTTTTTATGAAATACAATAATGATCAGCCGTGTGCTTGAGCTGGACTGGGCAAAGCCGTGCCGTTTTCAAAAGGCATTATTTGACCGGTAGTTTTTACCTTTATCATAGTTTTTCAGTTATAGTTGCTTAGCCGCTCAGCTTTACGTTATAAGGAATAAGGAGAAAATTAAAATGAAAATGATATGTAAATTTCTAATAATAATTTTATTTTTTAGCATGGCGACGGGATGTGTGGGTACGAACAAGGACCCGGTTTTGGAAGCAGAGAATAATGACCCGGTTTTGGAAGCAGAGAATAATGACCCGGTTTTAGAAGCAGTGATAAGTGACCCGGTTTTAGAAGCAGTGATAAGTGAAGTGCTCGGCAAGCCTTATGCACCAATTTATGTCAAAGATCTTGAAGAACTGACTGAATTTGATGCTAGTGGATGGGAGATTGTCGACCTCACTGGCCTGGAGTATTGCACCAATCTGACGTATCTAAATCTTTATAACAACAAGATAACCGACATATCACCGCTTTCGAAACTGGTCAATCTGACGCATCTGGATCTTCATAACAACAAGATAACCGACATATCACCGCTTTCGCAACTGGTCAATCTAAAAGAACTAGATCTTAATTACAACGAGATAACCGACATATCACCGCTTTCGAAACTGGTCAATTTGAAGAAGCTGAGTCTTCATAGCTACAAGATAACTGACATATCACCGCTTTCGAAACTGGTCAATCTGACGTATCTGGATCTTCAGAGCTACAAGATAACTAACATATCACCGCTTTCGCAACTGGTCAATCTGACGTATCTGGATCTTCATAACAACAAGATAACCGACATATCACCGCTTTCGAAACTGGTCAATCTGACGTATCTGAATCTTTATGACAACAAGATAACCGACATAGCACCGCTTTCGAAACTGGTCAATCTGACGTATCTGGATCTCCAGAGCTACAAGATAACCGACATATCACCTCTTTCGAAACTGGTCAATCTGAAGTATCTGGATCTTCATGACAACAAGATAAACGACATAGCACCGCTTTCGAAACTGGTCAATCTGAAGTATCTGGATCTTCATGACAACAAGATAAACGACATAGCACTGCTTTCGAAACTGGTCAATCTGAAGTATCTGGATCTTCATGACAACAAGATAACCGACACAGCACCTTTACTTCCCAACTATGGGCTTTCTGAATGTGATTCCGTGAGGTTAGGGGGCAATCCGCTGAGCGGTGAATCAATCGATTTTTACATCCCTCGACTAAAGGAAAGAGGAGTAGATGTCAGGCTTTACTAAGGAATAGATAATTTGGTTTGATAATCCATTTTTCATGAAACACAATAATGATCAGCTGTGTGCTTGAGCTGGACTGGGCAAAGCTGTGTCATTTTCAAAAGGCATTATTTAACCGGTAGGTTTTACCTTTATCATAGCTTTTCAGTTATAGTTGTCCAGCCACTCAGCTTTACGTTATAAGGAATAAGGAGAAAATTAAAATAAAAACGATATGTAAATTTCTAATCGCAATTTTATTTTTTAGCATAGCGACGGTCTATGCGGATACGATCAGTGACCCGGGTTTAGAAGCAGCGATAAGGGAAGCGATCAGCAAGCCTTATGCACCAATCCATGTCAATGATCTTAAAAGGCTGACTAAACTTAATGCTTTAGAAAGAGGGATTGCCGACCTCACTGGCCTGGAGTATTGCACCAATCTAAAGGAGCTGAATCTTTGGAGCAACGAGATAACCGACATATCACCGCTTTCGAAACTAGTCAATCTGAAGGCGCTGGGTCTTCAGGGCAACGGGATAGCCGAGATATCACCTCTAGTTCGCAACTCTGGGCTTTCTCTAGGTGATTTAGTGGGTTAGAGGGCAATCCTCTGAGCAGGGAACCAATCAAAGTTTACATCCCTCAACTGGAAGAAAGAGGAGTAATGTTTGAGTGGTAACTGAGGAATAGATAATCAGTAACAGCAGAGTATCCGATCCCCCCCTTCTTTTTCTCTCCTGTAAAAGACATGGGGTCAAGTCTACTATTGACTCATAGGATGGGTTAATAGTAGACAGGCAACTAAAGATGTTGCTCCAACGTGATAATGTCCTTATTAGCAAAATAGTAATATCCCCTTTATAAAACAGTTCTTGTTGATTTAATATACCTGTCAGAAGTGTGATGGAGGGACTAATAATTATATAGACCTTTGCACGATAAAATATTGAAGGGTCATTATTCAAAAACTAACATATTACGAGATAAAGATTTGCTTTTTATCTCATTCTCACATTATATCGTGTAATGATCCCTTGCTATTGCTGTTTTTGCTGTCCATGGCAAAACCAGGCCCCAAACCGTTCAAAGTAAATCTTTATATCTTGTCTATTACTTGTATAACCTCTATTAGTCTACTTTCTTTCTGTGCAAAGGTCTTTTATGAGCAAAAAGGAGCTTGAAAGGTTGAACTGTTTACACCTCAGTACAAGGTAAGAGGATAACTTTAAAAGATGCTTCCAGTTTGATGAATATAAGCTGGCTGGGGTGGGGACGACCACCCAGCAAATCAGGATTTGCGGGGGCCCCGTATATGCGGGCAGTAAAAAGGAATATTTAAACTTAAAGAAAAACAACAAAAAATGATATTAAATTATAATAAACAAATGCAGCCAAAATCAAAGAAAACTCAAAGAAAACTTGGATGGATGGCATTATTTTGGCAATTACAGCTGAATGATGAAAAACTTAAAGGATACATTTCTACTTTGGTTTGACAAATTAATAAATTGTATAGACTTTTCCCCTTGATGAATGATAGATTGGACCCTACGTGAGTAAGATTTAAGATTTGATCAATTATACAAGAAAATTATGAGGCTTATGTTTAATGAGTGTTGTCGTTATCCCTGCTAGCATGAGTTCTAAAAGACTGCCTGGAAAATTAATGTTAAAAATAAATGGTATCCCTTTGATCACAAGGGTAGTAAATAGATGTTTAAAAAGTAATGCGAATAAAGTTATTGTAGCTACTGATCATAGAGATATTGCTCAGGTATGTTCATCTATAAGAGGTCTTGAAGTTGTAATGACCAATCATGAAATATTCTCGGGTTCAGACAGAGTAGCTGACGCCGTAAAAAATATAGATGATAAAGTCATCGTGAATGTTCAGGGTGATGAGCCATTTATTGAACCAGAACTAATAAACAGAATTATATTTGATCTTGAAAATAGTGATTGTGAAATTATGAACAGCGCATATACAAAAATAGATAAAGAGAATGCTTGTGACCCAAATACTGTCAAGGTTGTTTTTGATCAAAATAAGTATGCCCTTTATTTTTCCAGAGCTGTTATCCCATATGACAGGGATGGCAAAGAAAAGGTGTGTTATCATAAGCATCTAGGCATTTATGGTTATCATAGAAATGTATTGATGAAATATCATGCATTAGAACAATCAATGTTGGAAAAAACTGAAAATTTGGAGCAACTTAGAGCATTGGAAAATGGGATAAGAATAAAGTTACTGGAAAGTAATAAAGATTTTATATCAATAAATAATGCAGAAGATTTGAAACTTGCGGAAAATTTATCGAGGATGATAGACAATGACTAAATTTATATTTGTTACAGGCGGGGTCTTATCTTCACTGGGTAAAGGGATTACTGCAGCATCAATAGGGACATTGCTTGAATCCAGAGGTTATAAGATTTTATTAAAAAAATTTGATCCATATTTGAATGTAGACCCAGGGACAATGAATCCTTTTCAACATGGTGAAGTTTATGTTACAGATGATGGTGCTGAAACAGATCTGGACCTTGGCCACTACGAACGTTTCCTAAATTCAAATACAACCAAGTATAGTAATGTAACAACAGGTAAAATATATTATAATGTGATTATGAAGGAGAGAAAAGGCGCATATCTTGGCGCTACGGTCCAGGTTATTCCTCATATAACAGATGAAATAAAGAAAAACGTTACTCAATCCTCAAGTAAGTACGATATTGTGATTATAGAAATTGGCGGTACGGTTGGAGATATAGAAAGTCTGCCGTTTTTAGAAGCTATCAGACAAATGAGGTTTGATCTTGGTGATAGAAATATTATGTATGTGCATGTTACCCTTGTCCCCTATCTAAAAAGCGCAGGGGAGCTGAAAACTAAACCAACACAACATTCTGTGAAGGAACTTCGTGAAATAGGTATACAGCCTGATATCCTTGTTTGCAGGTCTGAATACCCGCTAGAAGATGATATTAAGAAGAAAGTGGCTCTTTTTTGTAATATCTCCAAAGATTATGTTGTAAACGCTGTTGATGCTAAATCTATCTATCAAATACCTTTGAATATGTATAACGAGGGAATAGATAGAATGGTGATGGAAAAGTTAAATTTGGACCCAATGACAATAGATTTGAGTGTTTGGGAAGATATTGCTTATAGGTTAAAACATCCTAAAGATGAAGTTGTTATAGGGATAGTAGGGAAATATACGAATCTTAAAGATGCTTATTTGAGCCTGCATGAAGCTTTGGTGCATGGTGGGATTGCAAATAATTTAAAGGTTAGTGTTAAATGGATTGATGCTGAAAAGTTGGCCAATATGCATCCTGATAAGATATTAAACGACTTAGATGCTATACTGATACCTGGGGGGTTTGGTGAAAGAGGTATAGCGGGGAAAATAAAAGCTGCAAATTATGCAAGGATAAAGGATATACCTTTTTTCGGCATTTGTCTTGGGATGCAATGCGCTGTAATTGAATTTGCAAGAAATGTGTTAAAGTTGAAAGATGCCAATAGTGTTGAATTTGATCACGATACCAATAATCCAGTTATTGATTATATGGATGATCAGAAAAATCTAAAAAATTTGGGCGGAACTATGAGACTGGGCGCATATAAATGTGAAATTGTCCCCGAAACAAACACTTTTAGTGCCTACGGAGTAACAGAAATTTCTGAAAGACATCGGCATAGACTTGAATTTAATAATAAATATAGAGATGTCTTTGTTAAATCAGGGATGATAGTAGCTGGCGTCAATACAGAAAAGGATTTGGTTGAAATCGTGGAGATAAAGGCACACAGATGGTTTGTAGGATGTCAATTTCACCCTGAATTAAAATCAAAACCTATTAAACCTCATCCTTTATTTACCAGTTTTATAGCAGCTGCCTATGATTTTCATAAAGAAAAAGATAAAAATAATGATGTAGCTGCTGAATACCAAAGCAGGCTGCCATGATTTTAATAGCAGGCCCATGTGTTATTGAATCAGAAGATGTAATGATTAGCACTTGTGAATATTTATCATCATTGAGTAAACGTTTTGGTTATGATTTTTATTTCAAGTCATCTTATGATAAGGGGAACAGATCTTCTGTAAAGTCCTTTAGAGGGCCTGGTATTTATAAGGGGATAGAGATCCTTAACAATCTTAAAGAGAGATTTGGTGTTAAAATCCTGACAGATATTCATCATGGAAATGAAGTTGAAATCATTAAAGATATTGTTGATATGATACAAATACCTGCATTTTTATGTAGGCAAACGGATATTATTAGAGCAGCTGCTGAAAGTGGGAAGGTTCTTAATATTAAAAAGGGACAATTTATGTCTCCTTGGGATATGAAGAATGTTTTGGGAAAAGCTAGATATTATGGCGCAAAAGAGATATTGATAACTGAAAGAGGTACGACGTTTGGTTATAATAATCTGGTTGTTGATTTTAGAGCATTTCCTATTATGAAGAAACTGGATGCTAAAATTATTTTTGATGGTACACATTCTGTGCAGTTGCCTGGCGGTCTGGGCGACTCCTCCGGAGGTGAAAGGGAATATGTTCCATACTTATGCAGAGCAGCAGCAGCCTGTGGCATTGATGGTGTTTTTTTAGAAGTACATCCAGAGCCTGATAAAGCTCTATGTGATGGTCCTAATATGATAGATTTTAAAATGGCCGAGAGTATTTTGGATGATATTGCAAAAATAGAGGAATCTTTATGGACTTAATACAAATAGCCAGGAGAACGTTGAGGCTGGAAGCTGAAGCAATTTTAGATATGGAAAAAAGGCTTGATGAAGAGTTTCTAAATGCTATCGATATACTATATTCCTGTGAGGGTAGGGTAGTAATAACCGGTATGGGAAAGTCTGGTATAATAGGTAAAAAAATATCCTCCACATTGGCATCTACCGGGACTCCATCTCTTTTTTTACATCCGGCAGAAGGTGTTCATGGAGATCTGGGGATGCTGGTTAAAGGCGATGTGGTGTTAGCCATATCTAGCAGTGGTGAAACGGAAGAATTGGTATCAATTCTTCCGGTGATAAAAAGGCTAGATATCCCTCTTGTATCAATTATTGGGCGGAAAAAGTGTACATTGTCAAGCTATAGCGATTGTATATTGGATGCATCTATTACAAAAGAGGCTTGCCCTCTTAATTTGGTCCCAACTACCAGTACAACTACTGCCCTGGCATTGGGCGATGCGTTAGCAATAGCACTTCTCGAGAAGAGGGGATTCAAAGAAGAAGATTTTGCGTTTGTTCATCCTTCAGGAATATTGGGGAAAAAGTTACTTTTAAAAGTTGAAGATTTATATCATACAGGAAAAGATATGCCTGTTGTAAATGAGAATAGTTTTGTTTCAGAAGCAGTGCTTCAAATGAGTGGTAAAGGGCTTGGCTGTACAGCTATTGTTACTGGGAATGGAGTTCTAAAGGGGATTATTACTGATGGTGATATAAGAAGAGGTATAGAAAAGTACAAGGATATTTTCACAATGCGAGCTAAAAATATAGGGACAATAAACCCAATAATAGTTACAAAAGATACATTAGCTGCGAGAGCTTTACAGATCATGGAAGAAAAATCAATTACAGTTTTGTTGGTCATGGATGAAATGAATAAACTAGGGGGTGTAATTCACCTTCATGATATTTTAAGAACAGGTATTTACTGATGATAAAGTTTTTGATATTGGATGTTGATGGTGTGATGACTGATGGCAAAATAACTTATAATGAACAAGGAGAAGAAATAAAGTCTTTTTGTGTTCGAGATGGAATGGGGATAAAAATTGCTCAATCAACGGGCATAAATATTATCATAATGTCGGGCAGATATTCCAAAGTTACTGCATATAGAGCCCAAGAACTTGGTATAGAAGGTGTATATCAGGGAGTTAAGGACAAGTTAGAATTATATGAATCTCTAAAAGATAAATTAGGCGCAAATAACGATGAGGTCGCTTTTATAGGGGATGATATAAATGATATTAGCTTGATAAAAACTGTTGGCCTTTCTGCGACTGTTGCCGATGCACCTGAATATGTGAAAGAGATGGCTGATATAGTTATTCCTTTAACAGGCGGGGATGGAGCTGTTAGAAATTTTATAGAGGTAATACTAAAGAAGAACGAGAAATGGGAAAATATATTAAAATCACTATAATCTTGTTATTGATCCTGCTTTTTGCCCATTTCTTTACTGGAATTGAAAAGAAGGAAAAAACAGAAATCTCTGAAGATAAGTTTATGATAGAAAAATTTTATGTAAATAAATTGATAAATAATGGAGAAGGTTATTATAAAATATCTGCTGATACTGCTGATTATGATAGAAACGCAGATATTGTGCATTTAGACCTGTGCCGCCTGGAATATAATACAAAGGGTTCAATATTAAATGTAGGCGCAGATGAATGTATCTATGAGTTGGATAAACAATTGACACTAAGAAAAAATATCAATGGATCATATAACGATATAACATTTGATGCCCCTGGTAACGCTAGTTTTGAATATGATTTAATCGATGGGAAAGGACATTTGCTAAGTGGTGTTAAGATAACTAGAAATGAAGATACAATTTGTGCAGAAATATTAAAATTTAAGAGAGCCAATAAGGTTTTATTTTTTGAAAAAAATGTTAAAGTTATTTATAAATATTAGAAAGTCATTATTATTACTGTTATCATTTCTCTTCTTGGTGTCAGCTAGTGAGGGTTATGTAGAAATTGAAGCTGATGCGTTGAGCATTTTTGGTGATGAAAATTACTCTGTATTTGAAGGCAAAGTAAAAGCAATATATATGAGTAGTATCATCAAATCCGATAAGATGGCAGTTTATTTTAACAATGATAAAAAAATCAAAGAAATTGTATGTGAAGATAATGTCCATATGTCTAATGACAACATCACATCAATATCAGAAAGAGCTAAAGTGGAAGTAGAAAATAACGTTATATATCTTACTGGTGATGTAAAGGTGTGGCAAAAGGATAATTATCTTGAAGCTGAAGAGATTATTATATACTATGATAGTAACAGAGTGGTTGTTAATAAAAGTAAGGATAAACGGGTATTGATTATATTTAAGCCTGAAGGGGAACGTCTCACAGATGCAATTAAAAGTAAGCAATCTGAGGAAAAAGATTAATGATAAAGTTATAGTTGATAATGTTAGCCTGAGTATTAACAAAAAAGAAATTGTAGGATTGTTGGGACCAAATGGCGCTGGCAAAACAACAACTTTTTATATGATTGTAGGAATAACAAGAGCAGATTCAGGCACTGTAGCTTTAGACGATCTGGATTTAACAAATGCACCTATTTATAAAAGATCTATCAGTGGCTTAGGTTACCTGCCCCAGGAATCTTCTATTTTTAGGAAACTTTCTGTTTATGATAATATTTATGGCATACTAGAATTAAGATATAAGGACAGTAAATATATAGAACATAGGACAGAGGAGTTGATAAAGGAATTTGGGTTGTCTAATGTCAGAAATTCTAAAGGGATCTTATTAAGCGGGGGTGAAAAAAGAAGGGTAGAAATTGCCAGGTGCCTTGCAATAAACCCGGAATTTATTCTTCTTGATGAGCCTTTTACGGGTATAGATCCTGTATCTGTACGTGATATACAAGATATGACATTTAATCTAAGAGATAGGGGTATAGGTGTATTAATAACAGATCATAATGTAAGAGAGACTTTAAAAATAACTGATAGAGCCTATATTATGATTGATGGCAGAATCGTTACTGAAGGTAATTCAGAAACTATAATAAATCATGAAGAGGTTATTAATAAATACTTGGGCAAGGGCTTTAATTTGAAGTGAGAAAAAATATACCTTTTTTAGGTTTAGAAGTCAAGTTAAGACAAAAATTAGTTATTACTCCACAATTAAAATATTCACTTAAATTGCTTCAGATGCCAGTGACAGAAATATTAGTTGAGGTTAACAATATATTGACTGAAAATCCTGTGTTGGAAGAATTAGAAACAAAACAAGAGTCTGTAGACTTAGATAGTGATGAATTTTTGAAAGTACTTAAAAAAAATGATTGGGATGATTATTTTAATAATTTTGAAGATAGATCTTTTATCCCTTTATCAAATAATAAAGAGATAAATTACGATAGTTTTATAGGCAAAAAAGAGACACTTTATGAAAATTTATTATTTCAGTTAAAAACTGCCGGCCTTGACCAGACAAGGGTTATGGTCGGAGAATATATTATTGGAAACCTAAGTGATGATGGGTATTTTAGAATGGATAGCAAAATATTCTCAGAAGAATTAGGTGTTAGTGAAGATGACTTTAATGAGATTTTGTCTATTATTCAAACTTTTGATCCATCGGGTATTGCCAGTAGAAGTTTAAAAGAATGTGTTTGTAATCAGTTAATAGAATTTGTAGATAATGTTTGTGATATCGATGAAATCGTAATTATCCTGGATAATTTTCAAACGGATTTAATTGAAGGAGATTATAATCATGTGTTAGAACAGATGAATATTTCATCTGAAAGATTTGATTATCTACTGGGCTTGATAAGAAAAATAGATCCAAAACCTGGAGATAAATATGCTGACAGTAATAGATATGCTGTGCCAGATGTATATGTTGTTAAAAATAATGGTGAATACAGTGTTGTTTTAAATGAGAGTGATATGCCTGCGCTTAAGATAAGTAATTATTATATAAATTTACTAAAAAACAACAATCTTGATACAAAAACAAAAGAATATGTTGAGGAAAAGGTAAAAAATGCTTTATGGTTGGTGAAAAGTCTCAATCAAAGGCAAAGCTCTATCTTAAAAGTTGTGGAATCAATAGTTGAATTTCAAAAAGATTTTTTTAAGAAAGGGTATAAATATTTAAAACCTTTAAAGTTAAAGAATATTGCTGAAATAACTGATTTACACGAATCAACTGTAAGTAGAGTAACTTCAGGCAAATACCTGTTTTGTGAATATGGCCTTATAGAGATTAAGAGTTTTTTTGTTAAGGGTGTTACAACTGTAAATGGTGATATATCGACAAATAATATTAAAGAGACCATTGAACTATTGATCAAAAATGAATATTCTGGCAATCCTTATAGTGATCAAAAGATAACTGAGTTATTAAGCAAAAAGGGGATTAAAATAGCTCGTAGAACGGTAGCTAAATATAGAGGTGAACTTAATATTCTATCAAGAATAAATAGAAAGAAAAGGGGGAAATAACATGCAGATTCAGATTACTGCAAAAAACATTAATATTACTGAAGCCATTAGGAGCTATGTCAACAAGAAACTTTCTAAGTTGGATAAGTACCTTGACAAACCTTTGGATATCAATGTTCTTCTTGAAGTCCAGAAAAACATTCAGTTAGTTGAAATACTTGCTAATGCTAATGGGGTTGTATTGAAAGGGAGAGAGGGCTCAGAAGATCTTTATTCGTCTGTAGATCTTGCTATGGATAAAATAGAGAGACAGTTAATTAAATATAAAGAGAAGTTAAAAAGTAAAAAATTTTTGGAAAAAAAATATGAAGAACCATTTAAACTGAATGTTTTTGATGTGGATAGTTTTGGTGAAGATATGCCAAGGGTAGTAGTTACAAAATCAATGCCAGCAAAGCCTATGGATGTTGATGAAGCTGTAATGCAGATGGATCTATTGAACAAATTCTTCTTTGTTTTTAGGAACGCAAACTCAAGTGAAATAAATATTGTATATAAAAGGGATGATGGAAATATAGGTTTGATTGAACCTTAAATTTCTAGATCAAAGGGTATTTAATGAGACTTAACGGTTATATAGATAGTAATTATGTAGTTTTTTTAAATGGTAAACAAAGTAAGGAGCAATTATTAAGTCGATTGGCTGGAGAATTATGTGCCTTGGATAATATAAAAACTCCCGATATTGTTTTGAAAGCTTTGCTGGAAAGGGAAAGTTTGGGTAGTACAGGTATAGGTGGTGGAATAGCTATACCTCATACAAGACTTTCCTTTATCGATGATATTAGTATTCTAATTGCTATAAGCAAAGAAGGTATTGACTTTAATACGGTTGATAAAAAAATGGTTAACATACTATTTTTAGTATTAACCCCTGATAAAGATATGCGCAAACATTTGGCAACTTTATCACATTTGTCACATATTATAAAAACAACTGATTTCAAAAAGAGAGTGCTTGAATCTGATGACAGACAAAAAGTGTTTGAAATTCTCAAGGAAGAGGAAGATAAACTAAATGGATAGTGTCCCTGTCTCTATTTTATTATCATCAGAAGCGAAATATTTGGATTTGAAATTGGTTTATGGAAAGAATTTTGTTGGTAAAAGATATCTTGATAACTTTAAAATACAAAAAGTAGGTCTTGGGTTAGCAGGATATACAGAGCATATTATGAAGGGCAGGGTCCAGATATTTGGTAGAACTGAGATATTTTTTCTATGGTCATTGGATACTAAGAAGAGGTGTGAGTTATCTGAGAAGTTATGTGAAAAAAATATTTCATGTATTGTTGTTACAGGTAATCTCCATATTCCATGTGAATTATTAAAAGTTGTTAAAAACTATGAAATCCCTTTGTTTAAAACCCATTTTGATTCAGCTGTGGCCATAAGAAGCATAACGTCATTTTTAGAAGATAAGCTAGCCCCGTTTCAGTTAATCCACGGGGTTTTAGTTGATGTTTATGGTATAGGTGTGCTGATTATTGGCAGGAGTGGTATAGGAAAAAGTGAATGTGCTCTTGAATTGATTAAAAGGGGACATCGGTTAGTTGCGGATGATATAGCTAATATAAAATTGAAAGAAGATTATATTGTTGGGACAAGTGATGAACTTCTGCGTTTTCATTTGGAGATTAGGGGACTTGGAGTGTTGAATATAAAAGATATTTACGGAATAAATTCAATAAGATTGATAAAAAAGGTTGAGTCAGTTGTTAATTTAGTTGATTGGGACAATGAAAACAATTGTGACAGAACGGGTCTTGATGAAAAACAATTTAATATACTTGGAGTCAATTTACCACTCTTTACTGTCCCAGTTTCCCCAGGCAGGAATATAGCAGTTATTATTGAAGCTGCTTCTAAAAATCTTTTGTTAAAAATTATGGATTATGACACAGCAGAAAGATTTAACGAAAAGTTATCGAAAAAAATTGCGCATAACAGGAAAGAAATATTCTCAGATATAAGTCATGAAAAGGGAATTGAATAATTGAAAGATGTTAATTTTGTTGTCTTAACAGGTTTATCTGGTGCAGGGAAATCCACTGTTTCCAAGGTTTTAGAAGATATAGGGTATTATTCTGTGGATAATCTTCCCTTGGCAGTAATAAGTAAGTTTATTGAAGTTCTTTTTGATAGTAATTCTGAAATTGAGAAAGCTTCAATTGTTGTAGATATAAGAAGTTACCCCAGAGATGAGATGTTTAATTTTATTAAGATGCTAAAAGAAAACTATGGGGGGGTTATTCTGTTTCTTGAAGCAGATGAAGATATCCTTATAAGAAGATATAAAGAGACACGAAGGAAGCACCCACTTGGTGAAGATTTGGTTGAATCGTTAAGGGAAGAAAGGGGTTTGTTTTTAAATGTTAAAGAGATAGCAGATATAGTAATAAATACTTCTGACATGAATGTCCACTCTTTATACCAAACAGTAGAAGATTATTGTAGGAGAACAGTACACCGAAGTATTAGCATAACATTGCAGTCTTTTGGTTTTAAATATGGTTTGCCTCAGGAGTCCGATCTCGTTTTTGATGTAAGATTTTTGAAAAATCCTTATTTTATTGAAAGTTTAAAATTGTTATCTGGGATGGACACTAAGGTTAAAGATTTTGTGTTTTCAGATAAGGATACTTATGTATATGTAGAAAAGATAAAAGATTTTCTTGGTTTTTTAATACCCAGGTATACTAAAGAAGGGAAAAAATATCTTACTGTATCAGTTGGATGTACAGGTGGTAGACACAGGTCTGTGGCACTGGTAGAGTCCATATATAAGTTTTTGAAAAAAGATAATGAAGATCTTATATTTATTAAACATAGGGATATTGATAGGTGATATTATGATAGAAATTGTTCTTATAACTCATGGGTCGCTTGGATTAGAACTTTTAAATACCTGTGAAATGATTTTGGGTAAGCAGGATAATATCCAGATTATATCGATATTAAATAGCTCTTCTTTGACAGAAGTAGCTGATAGATTGGATAATATAATTGCTAAATATGAAAAACAGGGTATTTTAATTTTTACAGATATGTTTGGAGGGAGTCCTTCTAATATATCAATGGCCTATCTTAGAAGCGGTGAGATAGAAGTTATTACGGGTGTTAATCTCCCTATGTTAATCAAAGCTTTTACTTTGAGAAGGGAATCAGATTCAGTTGAGGAAATTAGCCAGAAGGCGGCAGCAGGTGGCAAGAGTAGTATAAGAATAGCAAGAGAGTTACTTGATTATGCTGATAAAAATCATATTTAGGGTAGACGACAGATTAGTTCATGGTCAGGTTATAGAAGGTTGGATAAGACATTATAAAATCAGGCATGTCCTTATTGTAAATAATAAAATAATGGAAGACTCTCTCCAGCAAGTTATATATTCAAGTATTTTGCCTTCAGGGTGTAAACTGGGTCTTTATAATAAACTGGATTTTAAAAGAATTTTTAAAACGATACCAGTTTCAGGATACATGCTTGTACTTTTTGAAAATATTGGTGATCTCTATGACATGAAAGATTTGCTTAGTGAAAAAATTTATATAAATATTGGGTGTCTCGCCAGTAGAGAACATAAAATTCAGATATCTGATACCGTTTTTTTAAACATAGAAGAGCTGGCATTATTATCTGAGTTAAGGGAAGATCATAATATATATATAAAAAAACTCCCATGGGACACAAATATTGAAATAAAAAATTTTGTTGACTACTTGACCAAATTATGAACTATCTGTTTTATGCTATTATCCCCGGCATTTTATCAGTAGATAGAAATAGTGCTTTGAATCTTATGTTATCAAGGCCGATTGTAATTTCAACTATCATTGGTCTTACATTTGGGCATTATTTTCTATGTTTTTTGTCAGGCATCTTGTTTGAAATAATCGGTTTGATGGATATCCCTGTTGGGACTCATGTCCCTAAAGATGATACATTTGCAGCATATGTTTCTAGTTTAATGATAGCTTTTGGGTATGTAAAAATGCCTGGGGAGTACCTTTTATTAGCATTAATAGTATTGTTTTTAATTGAACCGGTTACTTACACAGATATTATTCTTAGAAAGATAAATAAAAATATCTTTAATTTTTTTAATAGCAAAAGTATTGATATAAAATGGTGCATATATTCAGGGATCTTTCTTGCATTTGCCAGGGGGCTTGTTTTTTATAACCTGGGATTTTTCATTATTAAAATTGTGTTTTATTTGTTGAAAAATTTTATAAATATTAATGGCGATCTTGAAAAATTTATTTTTATAAATTTATTATTGTTAACAGGTTATTTTATCAGGTTTATCAACGTTACAAGTTTTAGCAAATATCTAATATTTGTCTGCGGGTTACTAGTAGGATGGTTATTTGTATGAATAAAGTTCTATTTACATTAAAAAGTTTGTTATACCAGGGTAATTGGAATTATCAAAATATGCATGGATCAGGGTTTAGTTATTTATTTCAATATGCAGTAAAATCAGAAAATTTAAAGCTGGATGAAGCAGAATTGAAAAAATCCATGGATTA
>Ga0209345_10003504_pt1 | contig 16111 bp, 11 predicted proteins | sample Cruoilmetagenom7_FD_187294 | JGI IMG/M metagenome (GOLD analysis project Ga0209345, IMG submission 187294) | Oil polluted marine microbial communities from Coal Oil Point, Santa Barbara, California, USA - Sample 7 (SPAdes) (version 2) | ecosystem: Environmental > Aquatic > Marine > Oil seeps ... | reverse complement strand
TAAATTCAGCAGTTAAACTCAAACTAATGAGCTCTAAGTCGCTAAGCTTTGGTTGACGTCTCTGGTAAGTTAAAAGTTGTTCTTTTGATATTTTTTTTAACACTTCCAATATTCTTTCGTAATTTGCACTTAAGCTGTTCATAGTTAATATTTTATAACTAAAACAATTTACTGTTTATCAGTAATATGGACAACTTTTTTCTTTTAAATCATAATGCACAACGGGTTTAATACAGTATTAAATTTTATTTCTGAAATTTTTTCAATAGCTATTTTTAATTCTATAAGAAGCGGAGTAAATAATTTTGGTAACATCGTTAAACCTGAATAGGTGTAGGGCTGATTATTTAATCCATATAGTGCAGAAAGCCTTGGTTGTTTATAAATTTTCCCATATAACTTGATATCATCATGTTGCCAATCTGTTTCTGTAAGAATTTTATTATAATACTCTTCAGCTTTTTCAGAAGAAATAAAAGAAGGATAATAAACAACATCTGCGTTTGGCAGATCTAAATGTATTTCATTTTCATGTGAAGAAAATAAGTTCATTTTAGACATATAAATAAGCCCAAAGAATCAATCCGATTTGTATAGGAAACCTTGCAATCAATAACCATTTTGGCATCTTTAAGGAAGCTTCTTTATGCTGTAACATATGAACATGAACTGGTATAAAAAGAATCAATAAAACAATAATTCCCCATGCACCAAGCTGTTGACTATCAGCTGTAATCACCATGAATCCGAAAATCATTTCTAAAATTCCTGTCAATAAAACCATGCTACTATGCCATGGTATATAAGATGGCATCATGCGTTCGTAGATTTTTGGTTTTCTAAAATGATTAAAACCAGCAGCGATAAATAAAACAGCTAAAAGATATTGGTGCCAAGGAAACATAAGAGATTAATTTATTCAAATGTAATTAATTTAACTTGTTTAAGGAACAAGTATATTGTTTAATGAAGTAGAATAGAAATAAAAATTGCCTGGTTGAAGCAGTCGAAACCTATTGATGTTTTGGAGTTCTCGACTGCGCTCGAACAGACAAAAAAAAGCCGTTTCAAATAATTGAAACGGCTTTTAATTCATATAAGGTTTAACTTATTTAATCATATCATAACTACGCTTAATAAAGGTAGTTAGTTCTTCACCTTTTAATAGGTTTTGAGATAAACGAGCCAAATCTAAGGCTTGATTTACCAAACGTTCTTTCTTCTTTTGAGTTTTGGTATTTAATATTTCACCTACTAACTCATGATTGGTATTTACAATTAGATTGTACATATCTGGCATGTTACCCATTCCAAACATTCCACCGCCACCACCTGACTGTTGCATCTCTTTCATACGGCGCATAAATTCAGGTTGAGTAATGATAAATGGATTCGCTTGACTATCCATAGATTCTAATTGTAAAGAAAACTTTTCTTGAGGAATAATTCCAGTTAGCAACTCTTTTAAAGTTGTTTTTTCGTCTTCATTTAATTTAGAAATCTGCTCTTCTTCCTTCTTGATTAGGTTGTCAATATGATCACCATCTACACGTACAAACGTTGTGTTTTCATTTTCAGATTCTAATTTCTGAATCAAGTGCGAAACAATAGGAGAATCTAAGAATAATACTTCGTATCCTTTTTCTTTTGCAGCTTCAATATACGAGTGTTGTTCATCTTTATTAGAAGCGTATAACACTACTAATTTCTCGTCTTTGTCAGTTTGAAGGTCTTTAATTTTTTCTTTTAATTCTTCAAATGTATAATGTGTTCCATCTACGGTTGGATATAAAGCAAATGCTTGTGCTTTTTCGAAGAATTTTTCTTCTGAAAGCATTCCGTATTCAATTACGATTTTAATATCGTTCCATTTTTGCTCGAAATCTTCACGGTTAGAGTTGAAAAGACTTTTTAATTTATCAGCAACTTTACGTGTAATGTAACTTGAAATCTTTTTAACAGCACCATCTGCTTGTAAGTAACTTCTAGAAACATTTAATGGAATGTCTGGAGAATCAATTACACCACGAAGCATCGTTAAAAATTCAGGAACAATACCTCCCACGTTGTCTGTTACAAACACTTGGTTTTGGTATAACTGAATTTTATCCTTTTGCATGTTCATATCGTTTGTCATCTTAGGGAAATAAAGTATTCCTGTAAGATTGAAAGGATAATCTACATTTAAGTGAATATTAAATAAAGGCTCTTCAAATTGTTGTGGATACAACTCTCTATAAAATCCTTTGTAGGCTTCATCGTCTAACTCAGAAGGCTGTTTTGTCCAAGCTGGTGAAGGATTGTTGATGAAATTATCAACTTCCTGCGTTGGAGCAGCGTCCTCTTCTTTTGCATCTTCAGGTTTTGGTAAAGTTTCTGTACGCATTCCAAATTTAATTGGAATCGGCATGAACTTATTGTATTTCGTCAATAATTCACTAATGCGATTGTCTTCTAGAAATTCTAAAGAATCTTCAGCAATATGAAGAATAATTTCAGTTCCTCTTTCTTCCTTTTCTACTTCTTCGATTGAATATTCTGGCGAGCCATCACATTCCCAACGAACAGCAGATTCATCTTTAAAACTTTTGGTAATAATTTCAACTTTTTCTGCTACCATAAATGCAGAATAGAATCCAAGTCCGAAGTGACCTATAATCCCAGTATCTTCTCCATCCTTATCCTTGTATTTTTCGATAAATTCTTCAGCACCAGAAAAAGCAATTTGATTGATATAGTTTTCAACCTCATCTTTTGTCATACCAATTCCTTGGTCAATAATGTGAAGTTTTTTGTTTTCCTTGTCAATTTTTATTTCAATAATTGGGTTGCCATATTCTACTTTAGCTTCGCCAATACTTGTTAGATGTCTTAGCTTAATAGTAGCATCTGTTGCATTTGAAACAAGTTCTCTTAAAAAAATCTCGTGATCGCTATATAAAAATTTCTTTATAAGTGGAAAGATATTTTCTATCGATACATTAATAGATCCTTTACTCATGTGTATATATTTAATTTAATTCTTATTTATTAACTGATTTGTAGTAGTCAAAAAAAATACCAAATAATGAAGTCTGACAACTTGACATTTTGAAAATATTATGCATGCATACTTAATGCACTTAAAAGCTTTTAATAATTAGTAGTTAATAGGTATCTTTCGGGTATAAAATAAAAAGATTAAATGTATAGTTCAAAAATAACAGGCTTAGGGTCGTATGTTCCAGATAGAATTGTAACAAATGACGAGCTTTCAACCATGATGGATACCAATGATGAATGGATTCAGGAAAGAACAGGAATTAAAGAAAGAAGATGGATAGAGGAAGGAAGTAATGAAACTTCTGCAACGATGGGAGCAAAGGCTGCTAAGATTGCGATTGAAAGAGCAGGACTGACAAAAGACGATATCGATTTTATCATATTTGCGACACTAAGTCCAGACATGTATTTTCCTGGCTGTGGAGTTCAAATTCAAGATATTTTAGAGATGCCAACGGTAGGAGCATTAGATGTTCGTAATCAATGTTCAGGTTTTGTATATTCTATGTCGATTGCCGATCAGTTTATAAAAACCGGAATGTATAAAAATGTGTTGGTGATTGGTTCTGAATATCATTCAGGTGGATTAGATCTAACCACACGAGGTAGAGGAGTTTCTGTAATTTTTGGTGATGGAGCAGGAGCGGCAGTTTTGTCTAGATCTGAAGACACATCAAAAGGTGTTTTGTCTACGCATTTACATTCGGAAGGGAAACATGCAAAAGAATTAACAGTTGAAGGGCCAAGTATTTCGCATTGGGTACCTGAAATTTTAGAAGCCAACGATCCTAATGATACTTCGTATTACCCTTATATGAATGGAACGTTTGTGTTTAAACATGCGGTGGTTCGTTTTAGTCAAGCGATTATAGAAGGTTTAGAAACGAATAACTTGAAAGCATCAGATATTGGAATGTTAATTCCCCATCAAGCAAATTTACGTATCTCACAATTTGTTCAGAAAAAGTTTGGATTGAGCGATGATCAAATTTTTAATAACATTCAGAAATACGGTAATACAACTGCTGCGTCTATTCCTATAGCTTTAACCGAAGCATGGGAAAAAGGAAAAATTAAAGATAATGATGTAGTAGTGTTAGCTGCTTTTGGTAGCGGATTTACTTGGGGAAGTGTGATTATAAAATGGTAAACCTGCCAAACTTAAAGCCTAGTAGGTTTAACCCATATTAAGAACTAATGAATCCCCATCAAAGTTCTCTTTGGAGTATGCAAGATGAGGTGATAATAGTAAAATTTAAATACCCAGTACAGGGTATAATTAGAAAGCCTTTTGAGAAATCAAAAGGCTTTTTAATTATAATCATTTTTTAGGATTAATTAATGTCAGTAGACATAATAGACCATTGATTTTCAGGCTCATTACCAGTCCTGTAAATTAAATACATTTTATTATTAAAAATACTCATACCGTGTAAATTTTCTAGATTACTTGTATTTAAGTTATGTGAAATATCTTCATAAACATTAGTTGTAGTATTATAAACTCCAAAAAATAAATCCCACGTTGAGTTATCTAAACGATATATTCCAGAGACATAAATTAAATTTTGGTATTTATCTACATATGTATATTCTGCAGAGTGGATCATTTGTTCAGTATCTATTCCCCCATTTATTATATCATAAATATAAATTGAATCATGCCCATCTTGTTCAGAGGGAGCAAATGTTGTTGTTCCTCCAAATACATATAGTTTATCATTTACAATAGTAGACCTAGCCCCAAATCGATCTTCAGGTAAATCTGTTACATATTCTAATGATTGATTGTTTAAGCTCCATTTATATATTTTTTCTGCCTCAACATTTTGGTCACCATTCATATCTAAATCACCTCCAACAATATAAGCATCGTCATCACTTACAGACATGCCAAAACGAGTAATGGCTAGACCGTGTTGGGTTGAATTTGGTTCTGAAGAAAAATCTAAGGGATACGTATTTACATATTGTCCACCAATCACAACTAATTCATTGTTGATGATGTGTAATTGTTTAGACACAAAATCTGAATTAAAAAATAAATTTTCATCAGTAATTCCATTATCTATATTGAATTTGATAATTCTTTCTGGAAGAATACCATTTACATCAGCCATTCCATCTTCTCTTGTCACTAAAAAAAGACTATTGTCACTATAAGAACCTATCATACCTGGAGCATGACCGTTAATTCCATCAGATTGAAAAGTAAATACTTCTGTAAAATTAAGACCAGAAGTAACAGGGGTTGCGTAATCACCTGGTTGTTTTTCGGTCATAACTACTTCTATTTGTCCTCCTACATTACTTCTTACAGGAAAAGTTATTACACCATTTATAGTTGATTCATCTACTACAGTAAACGAAAACCTTCCATCGAAAGCAGTAAGATTTGAACTACTATCTTGGTTAAAACTAAACGTTGAAGAAATAGGAGAGCGGTAATAATCTAATAAGGTTTCTTGATTAGAAGTACCTTCAATATTAATGTCATTTCCTTGACGCCATTCTAGATTTCCTTCAGTATTAAAAACAAATTCGTCGTCTACAATATTAAAATTTGAAGAAATATCTATTGTAGCATTTTCATTTGTTAATACTGCTTGAGAAATTTTCCAAGTTTTATTACTAGTGTTAGAAAGAATTTGAGTGGTTTCTACTCGCTCTTCTTCTAATATATTCTGTGGGTCATTGTTGTTATTCCCAGAGTCATCACTAGAACAAGAAAGAATAATTAATGAGGTTAAAAAACCCATTAAAAAAGTTTTTGATAATTGTAAATGTTTCATTCGATTAGAGTTTTGATAATGCAAATTTACACAATCTTAAAAAAAAAGCCTTTCGATTTTACTCAAAAGGCTTTCTTTAAATACTATATTTTATTAGGAGTGGTTAATTCAAATAAATCATAGTTGTTTTCTATATTAATAGACTATCTTTATTGGAAAATGTTTCACTTTTTCTAAAAATAAAATGAATTTATTTTTAGAAAATTCCACCGCCACCAGATTTTTCATCGTTATCTCTACGCTTACGAGATTTTGCTCTGTATTTTCCACCTCCAAAACGGTAGGATAAATTTACATTAATTGAGTTACTTTCCCAGTTAAATTCTCCTGTTGAGGGATAAGGACTTGTACCTTCAAAAGCAAATTTCATCGTGTCAAAAATATCATTATAGTTGATAGAGAACGTTCCTTTACCATCCCATAATTTGTAACGAGCTCCTATGTTTACAAAATACATAGGATCTACTTTAAATTGTAAATTTTCATTTTTACCTCTATAAAATCCGAAGGCTGATAAACTTAACTTCTTCGTTACTTTAAAGTTATTAAACATTCTAAAACTATAGGTTACATTGTCCACTTCTTTTTTGTCAATACTTATATCTGCAATGGTAGGGTTCTCAATATTAAGATCAATACTTTCAGCAAATCCTCTTTGAGTCTGATTGTATAAATCGAAACTTGCATTAAAATTCCACCATTTCGTTGGACGGTAATTACTAGATAATTCAACACCATATGCTGAGGTATTATCAAAATTATCGAATGATAAAATAACTTTGCTTAAATCCACTCGATCTATAAATAACACACGACTAATTTCATCTTCAATAGAACGATAAAATACTCCTGCAGTAATTGAACCTTTTTCTAAGTTGCGTGTATAATTTGCTTCAACAGAGTTGGTAAATTGTGGTTGTAAATCTGTATTTCCATACGAAGAAATTAAAGGCGTACTCCATTCTCTTATTGGGTTTACTTGCCCTAAACCTGGTCTGTCAACTCTTCTGCTATAGCTAACTTGATAATTATTTTTTTCAGTAGGCGTATAGGTTATATATGCTGAAGGATATACTTGAAAATAATCGTTTTCAAACGAACGAACCGTATTAGTATCTGCTTTTACATCGACAGATTCTACTCTTGCTCCCACTTGGTATGACCATTTATCATATTTCTTTCCATAGGTTACATACCCTGAATAAATATCTCTATTATAATCGAAATCTGTATCTCCAGTTGGAACTAAAATTCCATCTGCATTAAAGGTTAAACCTGTTGAATTGTACCCAATATTTGTTTCGAACAAACGAGCTTCAGCACCTATTTCAAGTTTTTCAGTATCAGATAACGGATTCACATAATCCAAGTTAATCGTTGTACGATCTCTATCTGTTGAAACAAAATCATCATACGCAGGAATTGTTGAAGCTCCTGTAGAGTCAAACATCTGCATGTCATCATCTTCATAGGTATTGTAATCAGCTTCCAATTCAATGTTATGCCCGTCTTTATCGAAATCTAATTTATAATTGAAATTGTATTGTGAAGCAAGACTTTCACCTTCTTGTGAGAATCCTTGTGTCTGATTAAATTCAGGATTTAAATTATATTGCAAGATTGTGTTACCAAGTGTATTTCCTTCATTCCAATTCTGGTTGGTGAAAAATGATAAGGTGTTTTTATCATTTAAATAAAAATCCAAACCAATTTTCGCTAAATGTGATTGATTATCATCTAAGAAACTGAAAAATTGTTCAATATCTTCAGCAGTACGGTTTATATAACCTCTGTTCTGATTTTTTGAAACATTGTATCCATAGTTTCCGAAGAAATTAAATTTACCGTTACGGTAGTTTAAATCAGTAGATCCTGTAAATCTTGCGTTTTCATCGTAAGTTAGACCCGTATTTATGTTTCCATTAAAGCCAAGTTTTACATTTTTATGAAGAATAATATTAATGATTCCACTCATTCCTTCAGGATTGTATTTAGCTGAAGGATTTGTAATTAATTCTATTTGTTTAATCGATGTAGATGGAATTTGTTTCAGTAATTGTGCTACAGGAACATTCGATAATTTTCCATCCACCATTACTTTTACATTCTGGTTTCCACGTAAAGAAACATCTCCTGTTTGTTGGTCAACACTAACCGAAGGAAGGTTGATCATAATGTCTGAAGCAGTTGCTCCAGCAGTCGATAAGTCTTTACCAATTGTAATTACCTTCCTGTCTATTTTTTGCTGAATGGTAGTTGTTTCGGCAGTAACAACAACTTCATCGAGTTGAGCTACATCTTCTTCTAAAGAGATATTACCAAGTTTTAGTTTTTTATTTTTTCTTGAAAGATCAATTTCTGAAGAATAGGATTTGTATCCTATATATTGAATAACGACTTTATTTTTTCCTAAAGGAATATCTTTAATAGAAAAGCTTCCGTTTTCATCAGTAATTCCTCCAGTAACTACATCACCTGTTAATGTTTGAATAACAACAGTTACATAAGGAATTGGTTCTTGTAATTTTTTATCTATAACAGTACCTGAAATAGAGCCTTCTTTTTCTGAAGTTGGATCGAAATTAGCATAACTAGATAAGCTAACTAATAATACGATAAGCGTAAAAAAGTGTTTCATTGGTTTGATTGTTTGTTTTGATTGAATTTGATTGATGTTATATTCTGATTATTTAAATATGACGACCAGAGGTTTTTTATGTTACAGAATGAATTTGTTTTAACATTATTATAACAAAAAAGCCTGAAGGAAAACCTTCAGGCTTAGTCTTTACCGCAATTATTAACACTAACCATCAACGTAAAAATTATACAGTAAAGACAGAAACATTTCTATTTTATAGACGTGAGTAATTCTTTATTGTTACATTTAAATCCGATTTTAACATAGTTTTAAAATAATTAACATTTTAAAAGAAAGTAGATTTAATGAAATTAACCTTAGTAATTGGAGCAAGTTTAAAACCATCAAGATATTCTAACTTGGCTATACATAGATTAGTACAAAATAAAATTGAAGTAAAAGCAATTGGATTAAGAGAAGGAACTGTAGCTGGAATTTCAATTGTTAAGGAAAAAATTCCTTTTGAAAACATTCATACCATTACACTTTATTTAAATGCAAAGCGACAAATAGAATACTATGATTATATCATCTCTCTAAAACCGAAAAGAGTAATTTTTAATCCAGGCACTGAAAACCCAGAAATGTATAATTTACTAAGTAAAAACGGAATAGAGTATGAAGAAGCTTGTACGTTAGTTTTGCTTGGCACGAATCAATACTAGTCCTAAAAAAGTGAATAGTCCATTGATGATTAAAATTTCAAATCCAATTTGATATCCGCTAAATATATCAATAGAATATTCATTAAGAACAAAAGATAAGATTGGAGCAATAATCGCTACGATCCAAACAAATTTATCTTTAAGCTGATATTTAGTGAGAATCCCAAATGCAAATAAACCTAATAAAGGACCATAAGTATATCCAGCGGCCTTAAATAATTCCCAAATAACTGAAACATCTGTAAATAAAGAATTGAATAAAATAATAACTATAATTAAAATAATACTTATAAGAATATGAACTCTTTTTCGAACTATTATTTGTCGATCCTTGGGTTTTTTATCTAGCTCAATGATATCAATACAAAATGATGTAGTTAAGGAAGTAAGAGCAGAATCGGCACTCGAATAAGCGGCAGCTATTAATCCTAATAAAAAGAAAGCAGAAGTTAAAATTCCAATTTCAGGAAGCATTGCTATAGTAGGAAATAAATCGTCTTTAGAAGCGCTGATGCCATTTTGTAATGCATATTGTGTTAATAGTAAACCAAGCACGAGAAATAAAATATTTACAAAAATTAAAACAATACTAAAAGAAACCATGTTTTTTTGAGCTTCTTTTAGATTTTTACATGTTAAGTTTTTCTGCATCATATCTTGATCCAACCCTGTCATAGTTATAGTAATAAACATACCAGCTAAGAAACTTTTTATGAAATATTGGGCGTCATTTACATTTTCAAAGAAAAATACTTTACTCATAGTGCTCTCCTTTACATTAGTATAAACCTCAGAAAAACTATTAAGATCTAAAGCTGAGGCTAGAAAAATGATAGTAATAATCACAGAAACTAACATAAATAATGTTTGTAAAGTATCAGTGAAAATTATCGTTTTAATTCCTCCCTTAAAGGTATAAAGCCATATTAGAGCAATTGTTATTATTACTGTTATTGTAAATGGAACTCCTAAAGAATCAAAAACTAAAAGCTGCAATACTTTTGCTACCAAGAATAAGCGAAAAGCTGCGCCAACAATTCTTGAAATTAGAAAAGCAATTGAGCCTGTTTTATAACTCACCCTACCAAACCGATCTCTCAAATAAGTATATATAGAAGTTAGATTTAACTTATAATAAATTGGTAATAAAACATATGCAATAATAATATAACCGAATAGATACCCAAATACAACTTGTAAATAGCCAAACTGCTTAGCTTCAACAGCGCCCGGCACTGAAATAAATGTAACCCCAGATAATGAAGCTCCAATCATCCCAAAAGCAACTAAATACCAAGGGGCAGATTTATTTGCCTTGAAAAACGCTTCATTAGAGTCTTCTTTTCCTGTGAGGAATGAAATTAAAATTAAAACTCCAAAATAACCAGCAATAAGTATTAATATATGGTAGGGTTTCATTAAAGAAAAATGTTTTATTAGTGGGTTTAAAAATACAAAGAATGTATATGAAGTTCCTTTAAAAAATCATATCTTTGAAATATGCTGAAAATCAGCACATTGCAAATTATTATGTGATAATTCTTTCAATTGTTCGTTTTAACAATAAATTAACTCATCATATTTTATATTTATTTGTAATTTGAAACTGATAAATAAATAACTAAAAAAAAATTCTAATGAAAACAAAATTCCTATTTATTATAGCTTTAATTATAGGTTCTGTATCGATACAGGCACAAGAATATGTGCAAATGATTGATTCAGGAACTTTTAAAGTTGAAGAGATTATTGAAAACGCTGAAGCATATTTTGCAGTAAATGATACTGGAAGAGGTTCAGGATACAAACAATTTAAACGTTGGGAGTACAATGCACTGAGAATGGTTCAGGATGATGGATATTTACCAGATGTTGAAGAAACACTTTCAGCAGTTGAAAGTTTTAATGCTTATTTAAATGAAACATCTGAAGAACGCCAAGTATTAAATGACAACTGGGAAGAATTGGGACCAACCTATTGGAACCAAACTGCAGCATGGAGTCCTGGAGTTGGACGTATTACAGGTATTTCAGTTGATAAAAATGATATCGATCATATCATTGTAGGTGCAAATACCGGAGGTGTTTGGAAAACAACTAATGGAGGTACAGATTGGACTCCTTTAGGTGATTATTTTTCTAACTTAAGTGTGTATGCAGTTGAAATTGACCCTTCAGATTCTACAGTTTATTATTTTGGATCTACAAATGGACTAATTTATAAATCAACAGATTCTGGTGCATCATGGAATTTACTAGGTGATATGGGATCTTCAACAGTTAATAGAATATTAATTCATCCTACAGATTCAAGTATTATGTTTGCTACTGCACAAAATGGAGGTATTAAAAAATCTACTGATGGTGGAGTTAGCTGGGATACAGCTGTTGCAGATAATAGAGGATATGATTTAGAATTTAAGCCTGGTGATCCAAGTGTTGTTTATGCATCTGGAAATAGTTTCCATATGTCAACTAATGGTGGTACAAGTTTTACCACTATTGGTGGATTTGCTAATAGTGCAAAAATGTTAGCTGTAACTCCAGCAGATGATACTGTTGTGTACGTTGTAGAAGCTGCAGGTAGTTCATTTGGTGGTTTTTATGTTTCAACAAATAGTGGAGCATCTTTCTCTGAAAGAAATCACACTGGGAGAAATTATTTTGGTTACGATACAGCAGGATTTCAATCAGGAGGACAAGCTCCAAGAGATATGGATGTTACAGCGAGCCCATTAAATGCGAATGAAGTTCATATTGCAGGAGTATTAACATGGAGATCTTTGGATGCAGGTGTAAGTTTTGAAAACACTTCAGATTGGATTCCTCAAAATGCTGCAGGAGCAAATATAGGATATTGTCATGCAGATGTTGATTTAATGCTATTTGATGATTCTGGTATTATGTTTTTAGGAACAGATGGTGGAATTTTTAAAGCTGATGATTCTACAGTTTTAAACTCAACATATTATACTGATATTACAGCAGGACTAGGAATAAAACAATTCTATAAACTAGGAGTTTCTCAAACTTCAGATGTTGTAATTTCTGCAGGTTCACAAGATAATGGTACTTGTGTTTATAAAGAAGATGTAGATTTATGGAGTGATTGGCTAGGTGCTGATGGTATGGAATCTTTTGTAAGTCATGCCAACGTAAATCATTTATTTGGTACTTCTCAAAACGGACAATTATATCGTTCAACAAATGGAGGAGCTACTTATTCAAATTTATCAGAACCTTCTCCTGGACAAGGAGCATGGGTGACACCATTTGAACAAGATCCTGTAGATGCTGCAACACTATATTTAGGGTATGCTCGAGTTCATAAATCAATTAATAGTGGTATTTCATGGACAGCTATCTCACAAAGTTTTGGAGGAGATTTATCTCAAATGAAAGTTGCTGCTTCTAATAGCCAAGTAATGTATGCATCAAGAGGTGGTTTTGTGTATAAAACTGAAGATGGTGGTGCTACAGATTGGACTCAATTACCAAACCCAGGAGGTTTAATTAATTCAATAGCAATACATCCTAATAATCCAAATAAAATTGCAGTTTCAACTACAAGTTTTACAACTCCAGTAGTTGTTTCTGAAGATGGAGGAGCAACATGGATTAATTATAAATTTAATTTACCTTCATTTAGCGCCTTAGCTTTAATTTGGGATGACAATGGTAAAGAAGGTTTATACTTAGGTATGAATTATGGTTTATTTTATATTGACGATACTTTTACAGAATGGCAAGTGTATAATAATAACTTACCAAATGTTATTGTAAATGAATTAGATATAAACAATAACACTAATATGTTATATGCAGGTACATACGGTAGAGGTATTTGGGCATCTCCTTTAATTGATGATTTAGTGGGTGTAGAAGATTTCTTATCTCAAGATCAAGTTTCAGTATATCCAAACCCTACTAATAGTGAAATTAATATTATAGTTCAACAACAAGTTGAAGCAGATATTAGAATCTTTGATGTATTAGGAAAACTAATGGTGTATCAAGCAGATATTGATTTAGGAAATAACAATCATACAATTGATGTTTCAAACTTCACAAATGGTGTTTATTTTGTTCGAATTAATTCAAATGCAGGAACAATCACTAAAAAGATTATGAAAAAGTAATTCTTTATTAAATTATAAGAATGCTTCAGGAAAATTCATTTTTTTCTGAAGCATTTTTTTTATCTTGCTACCCATGGAATTTTCATCAAAACTTCTTGAAAATGCAGTAAATGAAATGGCCCAATTTCCAGGTATTGGAAAACGGACAGCCCTTCGGTTGGTACTTCATTTATTAAAACAACCCAAAGAACATACACAACAATTATCTCAAAGTTTGAAACAAATGAGAGATGAAATTATTTTCTGTAAAAACTGTCATAATATTTCAGATAAAGAATTATGTGAAATTTGCGCAAACCCAAACAGAAATGACAAAAGTATTTGTGTAGTTGAAGATGTTCGAGATGTCATGGCTATAGAAAATACAAGTCAATTTAGAGGGCATTATCATGTCTTAGGTGGTAAAATTTCACCCATGGATGGAATTGGTCCTGGCGATTTAAATATTCAAACTTTAGTTGATAAAGTAACTGAAGGGAATGTTGAAGAACTCATATTCGCTTTAAGCTCGACCCTTGAAGGAGATACCACTAATTTCTTTATCTTTAAACAAATTGAAGATTTTAATATTTTAGCCACAACGATTGCTAGAGGTATTTCAGTAGGAGATGAGTTAGAATATGCAGATGAAGTAACGTTGGGAAGAAGTATTGTAAATAGAATACCTTTTGAAAACTCACTAAAAAGCAATTAAACTATTGAAACTATCTGTTGTTATACTTAATTACAATGTGCGCTATTTTTTAGAGCAATGTATTCGAAGTGTACAAAAATCTATTATAACTATTGAAGCCGAAATTATTGTCATCGATAATAATTCTTCAGATGATAGTTGTCAGATGGTTAAAACACTTTTTCCAGAGATTTTACTCATTGAAAATAAAGATAACGTTGGTTTCAGTAAAGCAAATAATCAAGCGGTTAAAGAAGCAAAAGGGGAGTATGTATGTATTTTAAACCCCGATACTGCTGTTAGTGAACATACATTTATTTCAGTTTTAAAATATGTAGAAACTATTAATAATTTAGGTGCTTTAGGAGTTTATTTAATGGATGGTACAGGAGCATTTCTACCTGAAAGCAAAAGAAATGTACCCACTCCAAAGGCTTCTATGTTAAAACTTCTAGGGATTGGAAGAGATTATTATGCCAACCATGTTTCAAAAGAGAAAAGGGGAGATGTCGATATTTTAGTTGGTGCTTTTATGTTGTTAAAAAGAAGTGTGTATAATGAGGTAAATGGTTTCGATGAAGATTATTTTATGTACGGCGAAGACATTGATTTTTCCTATAAAATATCCAAGGCAGGTTATAGTAATCATTATATGGGCGATGTAACAGTCATGCATTATAAAGGAGAGAGTACACAAAAAGATAAAGCCTATTTTGATCGTTTTTATGGAGCTATGAAAATCTTTTATAGTAAGCATTTTCATACCAATATCTTTTTTAATGCGTTTGTAAATCTGGGTGTGTTTATCGCAAAATCATCTAAAAGAGCAGTTGTTAAAGTAAGAGACATTAACAAGAACACAAACAAAGAAACCTTCCTGCTAACAGAAAATTTAACATTATTAAAAAGAATTTCTGAAACAATTGATACTCCTATAAAATCTGTTTCCAAATCAATGTTTGCAGATAAAACTTTTTCTAATAGTCATTTTATATTTGATGCTAATTACATGTCTTACGATCAAATATTTAGGGTAATGAAAGATTTGTCAGGTCATGATAATACCTTCAGAATACATCCTCCCGATAGTAATTTCATTATAGGAAGCGATCAAAGTGACCAAAAAGGGTCTGTGATTGTTTTTTCATAAAATTGAATCTGTTTACATCTAAATTTTACCTAATTTTGCATCGTTAAAAATAAATGGTACTTGTATTGTTATGGCAAAATTTGAATTAAAACTACCAAAGATGGGTGAGAGTGTTGCAGAAGCAACATTAACAAACTGGCTTAAAGAAGTAGGAGACACTATTGAAATGGACGAAGCGGTTCTTGAAATTGCTACCGATAAGGTAGACAGTGAGGTTCCAAGTGAAGTAGACGGTGTTTTAGTAGAACGCCTTTTTGAAGTAGATGATGTAATTCAAGTAGGACAAACCATAGCAATTATAGAAACTGAAGGTGGAGATGTTCCTCAAACTGAAGCTAAAGAAGAAGCGCCGGCACCAGAAGTACTTGCAAAAGTAGAAGCGCCAATCGTTGCTGATAAAGCAGAAGCTCCAGCAGCGATCGAAAGTTCTGGAGATCGTTTTTATTCTCCATTAGTTAGAAAAATTGCTGCAACTGAAAACATTTCGCAAACAGAATTAGATGCAATAGCAGGTACAGGGAAAGATGGACGCGTTACTAAAAATGATGTGCTTCAATTTGTTGAAAATAGAACTTCTCAGCCAACACAAGCTGCAACTTCGAAAGCAGTCGAGAAGTCTTCATCAAAAACTTCAACTAAACCAGCTGAGAAAAAACAAGCGGCTCCAGTTTCTGTAAATGGAGGAGACGAGATTATAGAAATGACCAGAATGGGCAAATTAATTGCGCATCATATGGTTGAAAGTATACAAACATCAGCGCACGTACAATCTTTTGTAGAAGCTGATGTAACCAATATTTGGAACTGGCGTAAAAAAGTAAAAACTGATTTCATGAAACGTGAAGGGGAGAACTTAACTTTTACTCCAATCTTTATGGAAGCGGTAGCCAAAGCCTTAAAAGATTTTCCAATGATGAATATCGCTTTAGATGGAGATAACATCATTAAGCGAAAAAATATCAATCTTGGTATGGCAGCTGCCTTAGGGGACGGTAATTTAATTGTTCCG